>Ga0209254_10006282_pt1 | contig 10958 bp, 10 predicted proteins | sample FrelakmetDIP11DI_FD_187148 | JGI IMG/M metagenome (GOLD analysis project Ga0209254, IMG submission 187148) | Freshwater lake sediment microbial communities from the University of Notre Dame, USA, for methane emissions studies - DIP11 DI (SPAdes)... | ecosystem: Environmental > Aquatic >... | reverse complement strand
CGATCATTTGTGCTGTCTCAGCATCCATGCCCTCCAGCAGCTGCAGCTGCGCTGCCGAAGCGGTATTGATATCGATTTTAAATGTGGTAGAGGTGGAAAACGTCGTAAAAATATTAACCAAACCGAGGTTGCGCTTCTTTTGCTCGTCCTGTTCATCCCGCGCTGTTGCTTTTTCCTGCTGCTGAGCCACCGCGTCCTGCCCCCCGTCTTCTCCGGTGAGCAGGGCCTGCAGTTCATCAGCACCAAGGCTGGCAGCATACGCCGGGTTACCGGCATCACCATAGAAGATCCGTTCGTCAATGCCTTTAACCAGCAGCAGGTCTTCCATCACCGGCAGTTCCCCGTCCCGGCACTCATGGGGTTCAGCCAGGGAGCGGTAATAGTCCTGTTCAGCGCCGTTTACCCCGGTGATCTCGTGGTCAGCGTCCCACCAGTCGATCATGGAATCGGCAACCGTATCGCGCTCTTCACCTTCCAGCCCGATTTTTTCATCGAGCAGGGCCTTCAGCTTGGCCGGGTTCTTTTTCGCCTCGCGTAAAAATGCATTTATGCCAATCTTATTATTCTCATCTTCAATTGAGACGGCGCAGGCATAGCTCCCAAAGCTAAAGTTTATGGGTCCTATGCCGGGCTCCCAGACCAGCGGCGGCTCCTCCTTGTCCGGTTCTTCCAGGGTGCTGCGTGCCGGCGGCCGGCTCATGTTTCTCATCAGTTCCACAATGGCCTTGTTAATGCCTGCTTCAGCACAGTAGGCAGCCTGTTCGCCGTCCCTGAAGTTCCTGGTGATAACGGTTTCAGTGCGCATGGTCCAGGAAAACTCAGCACAGATAACGGTAAGCAGGGTTATGACCCAGAGCACCAGTAACAGTGCAATGCCCTTGTCGTTGTTCATGATAGTGCGTATCCTGCCTGCGGCAGGGGTTCGAATACCCGGCAGGCTCTAGATGCCGTAATTGTACATGGCGGCAATGGTATCAAGCCCTATGGGAATAATAATCTCCTGATTGAACACTCTGCCGTTGCCCATATCAAAGGTCAGGCTCACCTCGACCGCGCGCGGGAGGCGCAGCTCTCTGTCGACTTTAGTCTTGGGATCCCAGGACTGCACCCATTCGCCCTTCTCATCCTTTTTCTTCTGGTCAAAATAACGAAACTGAATCTGTTTTACCTCAGGCCCAACCACTACGGCCCGGTCCTTGTCACGCAGTGCACGCTCTGCCAGGTCTTCTCCCAGGGCCAGGTCTTCTCCGGCCATGAGCCCGGAACCGTCTTTCACCCAGAACTCAAGATAGGAAAGCCCGTGCAGCGTATTGTACAGGTTTGCTGAGGAAACAAATTTCAATGCGTGCGGCTCACCAAAAAAAGCATAAAACTTTACGTGTTTGTCAAGCTCTCCCGGGGTCAGGGTATAGGGAAAGCAGGAGCGGATTTCCCTATACAGGAGATCCGTAACGGCGCGGATCTTCTGATACAGCTCCAGATCGCGCTCACCCTTTTCCCAGGCGCTGGACCCGAGACGAAACGAGGAAAAGATAACGCCGATCACCAGTGAAAAAATAGTGATGGCAAGCAGCATCTCTATGAGCGTAAACCCGCGCCGATGGCGCTGTCGCGCAGCACGGAGAACAGTTAGAAAAACTGGTTGCCTTGCTTCCATTCTTTTTTTCGGACCGTCTTTAACGTCGTCACTGATACCTGCCGGACGCGTTCACCCACGCGCCATTTCACTATTGACTCAAGCTGGAAGGTCTCTATTTTTAAGTTCTTGTAGGCCTGTTCATCTTCAGGGGCTGCTTCGTGCGTATAGGGCACAATCCGCGTCTCCCATTCATAGCCGTCGCCAAAGGTTCCGCTTTGTGCTGCTTCAGCCAGCTCGTCCGCCATCTTTAATTCTTCAATCTTCTGTTTTGCATGAAGCATGGCCCGGGTTATCTCCTGCGAGGTGGTGCTGGCCCGGAGGGCTACGGAGAACTGCAGCAGCAGCACCGTTACGGTAATGGCCAGGATCATGACGGCCAGCAATACTTCCAACAGCGTAAACCCCTCGTCGCCGCGGGGTGTGCGGTCAGGCTTCCTGCTCTTCAAGGGTCACCACTCCGGTTAAAAAAGCAACGCTCACCCGAAATTTTCGGTCCCGGCTGTCGGCAAGCACCAGCTCCCCGCCCTGTGAGGTGCCATCAGGATAGAACACCATTTGCGCCAGCTCCTCTTTGGTTGCGGTTATCTCTTTGCCGCCGACCGTAAGCTCCGTGAGGGTAATGCCCTCGGGAAGAGAAACAACTTTTATTTCCGGCTTTTTTTTCGCTGCCTCCGCAGCGCTCTCTGCTTCCAGGCCCGGCTCTTCTTCCGCTGCTTCTGTCTGGTCCGGGGTCAGCGGCTGGGGGATGCCGCGGATTACGACCCGGTTGTAATCTCGGTCAAAGATTACGCTGTACGGCTGCGAGCGGTTGACTGCCTGGCTGCGTGCATAGCGAAGCGCCGCGGCAACCTTTTTGGCAGCGGTCTTCACGGTCAGCCCGCTTAAGCCTCTGGTGACCGCGGGACCGGCTAACGCAAGGACAAAACTCATGATCACCAGAACAATCATGAGCTCAATCAAGCTAAAGCCTTCGCTGGCCGGCCGCGGGCTTATGCTCTTCATGCCGGCTTTCTATCCTTCTTTCTCTTGTGCACCCAGCACCGTCCAGCTCACAATATCGGCATTCTCTGCCTCGCCGCCGGAGGTGCCGTCCGCGCCATAGGAGATAATGTCATAATCGCGCCCGTCATCGCCCGGGCACTTGTACTCATAGGGGTGTCCCCACTGGTCCAGGGGAATCGCTTTGGGCAGATACGGGCCCTCCCATTTGTTGTCATCCATCTTTTTTACCAGCTCTTCCAAATCCTTGGGAAACCTTCCCATGTCAAGCCTGAAGGTATCAATGGCGGTGCAGAACAGTTCAATTTGCGCCTTGGCGGTCTTCTGCTTTGCCGAGCCCACCTTGCCGAACATGCGCGGCGCGACCAGGGCCGCAAGCAGCCCCAGGATGATGATAACAATTAACAGCTCAATGAGGGTAAACCCCTGTTCTCTTCTTCTGCGTTTCTCTGCATCGTTTCTTTTCATCTTTGGTAAATCCTCCTCACGTGAAAACGATAAATCCGGCGCCCTCCTGCAGAGTGCTCCGGGCACCCTACAGCGCGATATCATTAATGCTCAAGATAGCCCAGATGATTGACAGCACAATAAAGGCGACCAGGAATGACATGACCAGTATCAGCAGCGGCTCCAGTACGGAAATAAAACGCTTGACGGTGTTCTGTATATCCATATCATAGGTGTCGGCAACGCGTATAAGCATTTCGTCAAGCCGTCCGGTCTCTTCTCCCACGCGTATCATGTGCATTGCCAGGGAAGGGAAAACCCCCGCTGCCCGCATGGGGCCGGAAACACCCTTGCCCTCCTTGGCGCCCTTGCTGATATCGGTTATCGACTGGGAGATGACCACGTTGTTAATAACCTCCTTGACGATGGTAAGCGACTGCAGCAGCGGAACGCCGCTGTTGATGAGGGTCCCCAGGGTTCGTGAAAGCCGGGCAACCTCAATCTTTAAGATCAGGGTCTTGAGAAAGGGAAGTTTAAGCTTAAATGTATCCCAGGACAGCCGCCCCCGCTCCGTCGCGCACCAGCGCTGAAAGATTATATACAGCAGGACCCCCAGGCACAGAAACAGCCACCAGTAACTTTGCACTGCGGTGCTGACCGAGACCAGTATCTGGGTCGGCAGGGGCAGCGCCTTGCCCATTGACTCAAAGATCATGGTGAAGCGCGGTATCACGAATAACAGCATCACCACGATCACCACGGCCATGACGCACACCAGAATGATCGGATATATCATGGCATTCAAGACCGTGCTCTTGAGCTGCTGGGAGCGCTCCAGAAAGTCAAGCAGCCGTGCGAGGACCAAATCCAGCACGCCGCCCGCTTCTCCGGCCTTTACCATATTCACATACAGGCGGTCAAAGACCCGCGGATGCTGCGCCAGCGCATCAGAAAACGAGCGTCCGCCCCGCACATCCTTTAACACCTCCTGCACGATCTTTTTCAGCTTTTCATTTTCCGTAAGATCGACGAGTATTGACAGCGTCCGGTCCAGCGGCAGCCCGGCCTTTATCAGCGTGGAAAGCTCCTGGGTAAGGGCCAGCAGGTCTACCGCGGAGACCGTGTTGAACGGCAGCGCCAGGGAAGAAAACCGCATTGAGAGAGAGAGCTTCTGCCCTGCCGATGAGGGGCTTATTCTAATGGGAATATAGCCCATGCTGTGCAGCTTGCTCACCAGCGCCCCTTCCTCGGGCGCGCTCATGATACCCTCAATCACTTTTCCCAGGCTGTCGCTTGCTTTATATATGTACTCTGGCATGATAGCGTAGTTGTAACCAGCGGTTAGAAAACGGTTGCGGCCGGCACCGTTTCCGGCTGCCCTTTATTACCTGCATGGCCGGCAGCATTGGTCATTCCACCTGCGTCACTCTCAGTACTTCAGAAATGGTCGTAACACACTTCTGAACTTTAGACCACCCGGATTCCCGCAGCGTCCGCATGCCGTGGCTTCGGCCCTTTTCCTTGATGGTCTTGCTGTCTGCCCGGGAGAGAATGAGCTGCCTGATTTCATCATTGATCGGGAGCAGCTCATAAATGCCGGAGCGGCCCTTGTAGCCGGTACTGGCGCAGCGCTCGCACCCCCGGCCCCGGACTATGCGCAGATCACGCAGCGCTTCTGCTGACAGATCCATTTCCTGGAGCATGCCGAGATCCGGGAGATACTCTTCGTGACAGTGCGGGCACACCACCCGCACCAGGCGCTGGGCCATAACTGCCAGCAGACTGGATGACAGGAGGTAGTTCTCCATGCCCATCTCCAGCAGCCGCGTTATGGCGCCTGCTGCATCGTTGGTGTGCAGCGTGCTGAAAACCAGGTGCCCGGTAAGTGCTGCGTGGACGGCAATCTCTGCGGTCTCGGCATCGCGTATTTCACCGATCATGATAACATCAGGGTCCTGGCGCAGGATTGATCTCAGGCAGTGCGCAAAGGTAAGGCCGATGGAGGGTTTTACGTGAATCTGATTGACTCCGTGGAGCTGATACTCTACCGGGTCTTCAACCGTGATGATCTTTTTATCCGGGGAGTTGATTTTATTTAAGGCGCTGTACAGGGTAGTGGTCTTGCCGCTGCCGGTTGGCCCGGTTACCAGGATTATGCCGTAGGGCCGGGTAATAAGGTCCTCGAAGCAGGCAAGATTATCGTGCGGGAATCCGAGGTGCTCCAGATCAAGGATGATGCTCTCCCGGTCAAGAATTCTCATCACCACGCTCTCGCCAAAAAGGGTCGGCAGCGTGGAGACGCGGAAGTCAATCTCCTTGCCCATAACGCGCAGCATGATGCGACCGTCCTGGGGCAGTCTGCGCTCGGCAATATTCAGTTTGGACATAATTTTTATTCTGGAGATGACCGCTGCCTGGAGGCTTTTGGGCGGGGACTCCATATCATGGAGAATGCCGTCAATGCGGTAGCGCACTTTAAAGGAGCCATCAAACGGCTCAAAGTGGATGTCGCTTGCCTGCAGCTCTATGGCGCGGGATATGATCAGGTTCACCAGGCGGATTACCGGCGCTTCTGAGGCCAGGTCCTTCAGGTGGTCAACATTGTCATCTTCAATCGAGAGCTCCCCTTTTTCATCCTTGATATTTTCTATAATACGGTCCATGGAAGATGATTCGGTGCTGAACAGGCGGTCAATGGTGTCAAGTATCTCATTTTCCTTGGCCAGGGATAGTTCCAGGGCGAGGCCGGTAGACATCCGGACCGCATCAAGGGTCGCCTCATTAAAGGGGTTATAGATGGCGATGGAGAGGGTGTTGTCTTTAAGTTCCAGGGGAACAAGGCGTGCCTGCTTCATAAATTTTTCTGACAGGCTTTCAATAAACAGTGTTTTGCCCTGATAATTTTTCAGAGAGATATAGGGAATGCTGAAATAGTGGCCGAGGGTCTTTAACAGGTCTTCTTCAGAAATAAAGCCCATGTCAACCAGGCGCTGGCATATCTGCTGGGGCGGATCTCCCCCATCCTCACCGATTACCGTCTTTAAGATATCAGGAGTTATTTTGTCCGATGAAAGCAGAATATCTGATAACGGGTCTGTTGCGGCAAACATTATGAGCTCATTACTTTCTTTGCTGACCCTGGCGCAGGACAATTTAAAATTTGCCGACTGAGCACCAGGATGTTTTACTAAAAAAGTAAAAACTGTTGTAATGACAGAATCTAACCATCAAATATTTAATGTTTTTTATATCATACCGGACAATAGGGAGTCAAGCTAATTGCCCCCCTGAAGACCTGCCGGTCTCTGCGCAAAGAAAAAGATATTCATGCAATGCCTCCTTGCAAATCCTGTGGATTGCGCTATACTGTGCTCCTGGCAGAAGGAATAAGCACTCTGTAAAACCCCGCATGGTCCGGCTGCATCAGCCAGACTTTCCCGATGCATACCCGCAATTCTAAACTCCCATTCGGGTACAAAAAATTATAATACTATTCATAAGGAGGAGACTGCATGCCTATAGAACCCCATGGCGGTACCTTGATTAATCGCCAGCTTGAAGGCGAACAAAAAGAAAAACTGAAAAAAAGGGCGGGCAGCCTGGAGCGGAAGCGCTTAAACATCCGCGAGCTGTCAGACCTGGAGATGATTGCGACCGGAGCATTGAGCCCCCTGGAGGGTTTTATGACCAGCGCTGACTATCGCCCGGTTGTTGACCGGATGCGGCTGGGAAGCGGGCTGCCCTGGACGATTCCCATCACGTTAAGCGCGGAGCGCAAGGACGCGGAAGGGTTGAAAGAGGGCAGCGACGTTGCCCTGGTAAATGATTCGGATGAGGTGCTTGCGGTCCTGCACCTGGAGGAGAAATTCAGCTTTGATAAAGAACATGAGGCGCAGCAGGTGCTGCGCACCATTGATGACAATCACCCCGGGGTGCAGTATTTAAAAACAACCGGCGATATCTATTTAGGTGGGAAAATAAGCCTCCTGCAGCGGCCGGCACACGAGGAGTTCCATGCCTATCGCCGCGATCCGCGGGAGACACGGGAGATTTTCACGCAGAAGGGCTGGAAGAGGATAGTTGCCTTCCAGACCCGCAATCCTATCCACCGCGCCCATGAGTATATACAGAAATGCGCGCTGGAAATGGTGGATGCACTGCTCATCCATCCGCTGCTCGGGGAGACAAAAAAAGATGATATACCGGGGCAGGTGCGGATGGCATGCTATGAGGTGCTGCTGGAAAAATACTACCCGAAAACCCGCAGCATGCTTTCCATCTTCCCTGCTGCCATGCGCTATGCAGGACCGCGCGAGGCCATTTTCCACGCCATAGCCAGAAAAAACTACGGCTGCACGCACTTTATCGTGGGCCGCGACCATGCCGGGGTGGGCAACTACTACGGAACCTACGATGCCCACTATATCTTTGATGAGTTCAACCCGGATGAGATCGGCATCACGCCGCTCTTTTTTGACCACACCTTTTACTGCCGGACCTGTGAGGGAATGGCTTCGAGCAAAACCTGCCCCCACGATGCACAGCACCACGTTTTTTTAAGCGGCACCAAGGTGCGCGAGATGCTCATCAAAGGCGAAGTGCCGCCCATGGAATTTACCCGGCCGGAAGTGGCGCAGATTCTGATTGCCGATATGAAAGACGCACAGTAACCGCACCAATGAATGGCAATGTCTGAAAGAAAAGTGATTGTTCTGGGCCTTGATTGTGCGACCCCGCAGCTGGTATTTGACCGGTGGGCACACGAGCTGCCGGCACTTTCCTGGCTCATGCAAAACGGGGTCTACGGCCCGCTCAAAAGCTGCATCCCGCCGATTACCATTCCGGCATGGCTTTCGATGATGACCGGCAAAGACCCCGGGCAGCTTGGGTGCTACGGCTTTAGAAATCGCTCAGACTATTCCTACCAGGGCTTAAGCTTTGCAACGTCAAAGATGGTGACCGCAGCCACGGTGTGGGATATTCTCGGGCGGGAGCAGAAACAGGTAATTCTCCTCGGCATTCCCCAGACCTATCCCCCCAAAACTGTTTCAGGCCTTATGGTGAGCTGCTTTTTAACTCCTGATACCTCCTGCGAGTACACCTATCCCGCAGAGCTCAAGGATGAAATTAAAGAGGTGGTGGGTGATTATATCCTTGACGTGGACCACTTCCGCACTGACGATAAAGAGCAGCTGCTCTCGCAGATTTATGCCATGACGGAGAAGCGGTTTGCACTTTTCAGCCATTTTCTTACCACCAGGCCCTGGGATTTTGCCATGATGGTGGACATGGGCATGGATCGCATCCATCACGGTTTCTGGAAATACCTCGATGCCGCCCACCCGAACTACCAGCCGGGCAGTCACTACGAGCAGGCGGTGCTGGCCTATTATAAGTTTGTTGATCAGAAAATAGCTGATATTATTGCCCGCCTTGATACGACTACCGCCGTGCTCGTGGTTTCAGATCATGGCGCCCAGGCCATGCAGGGCGGGATTTGCATTAATGAATGGCTGATCAGGCACGGCTATCTTTGCATTGCCGAGAAGCCGCCCGGGATCGTTCCGCTCTACCGGGCAAGAATAGACTGGGCCCGCACCACAGCGTGGGGAGAAGGCGGTTACTACTCCCGGATATTTCTCAACGTGCAGGGCCGCGAACCGCAGGGAACGATTCCCGCGCATGATTATGAAACCGTCCGGGACGAGCTGAAAGAAAAGCTGGAAGCGCTCACCGATGAGGCGGGAAAAAACATCGGCACCCGGGTGTTTAAACCGGAAGAGGTGTACCGGCAGACCAACGGCATCCCGCCTGATCTCATTGTGTACCCGGGCAATCTCGCCTGGCGCTCGGTGGGCAGTATCGGGCTGAATCGTATTCACACCTTTGAAAATGACACCGGCCCTGATGACGCCAACCATGCTGAGCAGGGCATCTTCATTTTGTATGATCCCGCAACCACCATACACGCTTCCACGCACCTGCGCACGGATCTGTCACTGACCGACGTGGCGCCCACGCTGCTCAGCCTTCTCGGGGTTGCCGTGCCGCCGGATATGGAAGGTAAACAGCTGACCCGTTCTGAAAACGGGCAAAACAGCGGTGAGCAGGTTTATTCACAGCGGGAACAGGAAATAATTAAAAAGCGCCTGGAAGCGCTGGGATACCTGTAACAGAGCTAACAGCCTTCAGCGATCAGTGCGAATTATTTATGCTGTAAGCTGACGGCTGAAAGCTTTTCAAAGAGAGGTTATACCATGGCAATTGATCTTCACACGCACAGCACCGCTTCGGATGGCACGCTGTCTCCGGCTGCGTTGATCGGCTACGCCCGGACCAAGGGTCTGGAGGCGCTGGCAATTACCGACCACGACACCGTAGAGGGGCTTGCAGAAGCTCTCGCGGAAGCCGCTAAAACAGGGTTTGAGGTGGTGCCCGGCGTTGAAATCAGTGCCCAGTATCCCCGGGGCACCCTGCACATCCTGGGCTATTATATGGACTTTACCGGAGCGGCTTTTCTTAAACAGCTTTCCGTGCTGCAGGATGCCCGTGCTGATAGAAACCCGAAGATTGTGGCAAAGCTCCAGGCGCAGGGACTTGATATCACGTTTGAAGAAATAGAACAGGAAGCCGGCAGCGGTCTTGTTGGCCGCCCCCATTTTGCGCAGGTGCTGGTGAAGAAGGGCTATGTTAAGGACCCCCAGCAGGCATTTGACCGCTACCTGAAAAAAGGCGCTGCGGCCTACGAAGAGAAATTCAGGTTCCCGGTGAAAGATGCTATCAGGATGATTGCAGAAGCGGGCGGGATACCGGTGCTGAGCCACCCGGTCACGTTAAACTGTAATAACCTGCAGCTTGAGACTGAAGTTAAGGCATGGAGCGACTTCGGACTGCAGGGCATCGAGGCCTACTATTCAGAGCACGATCAGCTTCAGACCAGGCTCTATGAGGAACTGGCGCGCAGGTACCAGCTGGTTACAACCGGAGGCAGCGATTTTCACGGTAACATGATTAAAGGAATAGAGCTGGGAAGCGGCAGAGGAAATCTGAAGATCCCCTATCGCGTCCTTGAAGGGCTGAAGAAGAAAAAACTGTCCCAGTAAACGTTATACTGCCTTTATTCTCCAATAACCTCTTTAACCAGTGTCTTGAATTCCTCTAAAAGAGAGGAGAGAGGGAATCTTTATCTTGACATTACAGCTGAACAACAATTTATTATGTCGCGATAAAGACTTGACCCAAAACTCCCCGGTAACTGTTAGGCGAAAATTAAACTTGCTTTATCATTTATATTGGCCTAAATTTAGACTATTAAATAAGTCAAAATAAGGAGCTGTCCTGTGAAAACCATTTCCATCACAAATGATATTGTCCCTATTGCCGAATTCAAGACCGGCATCTCCAGGTGGTTCAAGAGCCTCAAGGGTACCGGACATCCCCTGATTATTACGCAGAATGGTAAACCGGCCGGAGTTCTCTTGTCACCAGAAGACTACGACGAACTGGTATATAGAAAATCTTTTCTTGATTCCGTGGGCAGAGGAATATCTGATGCTGAAAATGGAAGAACCTATCGTACGGCAGAGATCCGGGCGGCATTAACCGCGAGAAGAAGCAGGGAATAATTCCGGATGAAAATCAGATGGACACATGAAGCCCTTGAGCAATTAACCGCAATTGAGGATTATATTTCGAAAGACAGCCCGGAACGAGCGGCAAGATTTGTTGATCAACTTATTGAACATGCGGAATCATTATCTGATAAACCACGTTTGGGTAGGACCGTACCTGAAATCGCTAATCCCGTCATAAGAGAGTTGCTATTTAAAAAATATCGAATTGTCTACCGGCTTAATAAAAATTACATTGAAAT
>Ga0209254_10006281_pt1 | contig 10959 bp, 9 predicted proteins | sample FrelakmetDIP11DI_FD_187148 | JGI IMG/M metagenome (GOLD analysis project Ga0209254, IMG submission 187148) | Freshwater lake sediment microbial communities from the University of Notre Dame, USA, for methane emissions studies - DIP11 DI (SPAdes)... | ecosystem: Environmental > Aquatic >... | reverse complement strand
AGCGCTGACAGGATGCCGAGGATGCCGGCGCCGGCGATGCCGCCGACCCCGATGATCCGCACGTAGGAGGCGAAGACCTGGTCGAAGCTCATCTCGGCGATCGGTATCGAGCCCGGCGCGAGCACGCCGGGGACGTGGGTGCCGATCGCATGCACCAGGGGCACGAGCACGAAGCAGGACAGGAACGAGCCGGCGCAGATGATGGCCGAGTAACGGACACCGATGATATAGCCGATGCCGATGATGGCCGCGTTGTTGAGGATCCGCAGCGTCATGAAGTTCCGCGCCAGCAGGCCGCCCAGGCCGACCGCGCGGAACGAGATCAGCTCAGCCATGGCGTGGAACGTCGTGACGAGGCCGTCATACAGTGCGCCGATCCCGGCGGCCATCGCGAGGATCTTGGCCTGCCCGCCGACCCGCTCGCCCGACAGCAGGATCTCGGTCGTTGCGGTGCCCTCGGGCCACGGCAGCTGCCCGTGCATCTCGACCATGAAGTGGTAGCGCAGCGGGATCAGGAACAAAATACCGAGACAGCCGCCGAGGAACGAGACCGCGATCACCTGCCAGACCGCCGGCTGGGTCACGCCGGTGCCGGGCTCGGCAGCGAGCATGTACAGGGCGGGGATGGTGAACACCGCGCCGGCGACGACGTGCGAGGAGTTGGCGCCGATCGACTGGACGATGACGTTCTCCAGGATCGTGCTCCTGCGGGAGAACAGCGGGGAAATGCCGATGGCGAGGATGGCGATCGGGATCGCAGCCTCCATGCCCTGCCCGACGCGCAGCGCGAGGTAGGCGGCCGCCATCGAGAACACCGCGCAGAAGATGAGGCCCATGGTCACCGAGCGAGCGGTGACCTCGTGGATGCCGGTCTCGTTCGGCACGACCGGGATGTAGCTCTCGCCCGGCCGGAGCGGAGTCCGCGCGTTGTCGGGAAGGCCCTTGATAACGGGTGGGGTTTCGTGTGCCACGGCTGCTCCTCCCTGGCGGTCCGGGGGAGTGTACATTGTTCGGACCCCCGCCCAACCTCCCGTAAGGGGTGAGGGGTCAGGGGATAGGGATGGGCCGTCCCCCCGGCCTGCTTTTGTCTCCGTGCCCGTCTCCGTGCCCGCTTGTCACGGCGTAGCCAGAAGCGACTCGTCACGGCGAAGCCGCAGGCGCAGCCGGAAGCCGGATGCCCGAGGGAGAACCGGCGCCCACGTTCCCTCAGGAGGTCCCTCGACTTGCCGCCCTCGCGGGCGGCTCGCTCGGGATGACTGACGGAGGCGGAAGCGGGCCCGGATGCGGGTTGGTGACTCATGGGACGTGACCGCTGGGTCACAGGTGCACGATCAGCCACGTCCAGTTGAGGAGGATCGCCGCCACGATCGCGGCGCGAATCCATCGCGGCAGCGGGCGGTCGAGGTGCGGCGCGGTGCCGCGACGCCAGGCCCACAGCGGGGCGATGACGCCGCCGAGCACGAACACGACTGTTGCTGCAAACACGAGCGGGTTGAAGGCGACAGCTCCCGGCAGGTCACCATCGAGCAGCGCGAGGACGCTGCGGGTCGCGCCGCACGACGGGCAGGGAACTCCCGTGATCGAGTGGAACAGGCAGGGCCACACGAACCGGTCGATGATCGGCCACAGCGGCCTCAGCGCCACGAGCGCGAGCGCGAGCCCGCCCCAGATGTAGGCGAGCTGGCGGTCGGCGACGGTCAGTGGCGTCCACCGCACGAGCGCTCCCGTCAGCGGTTGCCGAGCCCGCCGATCAGGGCCGCCCCGAAGACGGTGAGTGTGACCGCAAGGCACGAGCAGCAGAGCAGGATCGGCAGCAGGACCGCCAGCGCGGCCTTGCCGTACGAGCACTCGTGGGCGCGGGCGACGCCGATGACCTGTAGCGCCACGAACCAGACCAGAGCCAACAGCCCGCCGCACAGCGGGACCAGGTTCGCAACGTCTGAGGTGTGGGAGTAGCAGATCACCCGCGCCGTGGTCGCGAGCCCGCGCCTTCCTTCGCCGACGATGAGTAGCATCAGGTGCAAAATGCAGGCGTGGATGGCGAGGCCGATGAGGAGAATGACCGGCATCAGGACGAACAGCCCGATCCCGATCGCGACCATCACGCCGGTGCCGATGGCGGCCTCTGCGAGCTCGTCGCGCAGCTCCGGAAAGCCCATCAACATGAACGGCGACTGCGCGGCGGCCCAGTAGGCCATGCCGGTCGCGAGCTCGATCCAGGCCATGATCAAGGCGTAAACGAACGGCCGCCCGAGGCCGGCGGGCGCCATGCGGGAGAAGGCGTCGTCGGGCTTGGTTGCGAACAGTCCGATGGTGCGGAAGAAGCCCTCGACACGGCCGACGCCCGGGTCCTCCCAGGGCAGCGCTCCGGGGGAGGGAGCAGCAGGCGGTGGAGCGGGGAGCGGCGGCGGAAACGGCGTGTTCTCGATCATGTTCGCCTCCCAGTGGGAGCCTCGTCAGCGAGTGTAACGTGGAAGAACCACACGTGGTTCGCGCGTCTTGGACTTTGGTTAAAGGCGAGGCGGTCACCAGAAACGTCCATACACTCACCCGGGCGCGGAAGCGGAAGCGGGCGCGGAAGCGAACGTGGCAGGACGCGCGCCTTCTTGCCAGTACGCGGCGGTCACGGGCCGGTGCGCAGCTTGGCCGCCACTTCCTGCCAGAGGGCGGCAAAGGCCATCGCCACCGGCTGTGACGGCATCGTGGCGGCGAGCGGTGCCCGGGTCAGACCCATGCGTTCGACCACGCTCGCCGAGGGGATGACGGTGCGCAGGAAGGTCGGGTCGGCGAGGCAACTCTCGCACAGCTCGAGGTGCATCGCCTTGCGGCGGTCGACCATCGAGAGGAAGGGCAGCAGCTCGGTGCGGCCGTGACCGTGCTCGGCGACGAACGCGCGGATCTGCTCGAGGGTGCGGATCGACAGCGTGCTCGGAATGACCGGGACCAGCACCGCGTCGGCGGCGCGGACCACGGCCTCGGAGACCAGCGACACGCTCGGCGGGCAGTCCATGATCACCAGGTCGTAGCGCGTCGCGAGGGGCTCGAGACGTCGCGCGAGCTGCTTTCGCGGCTTCTTGGTGGCGTCGAGCTCGAGGTCGAGGCGGCGGAAGGAGAAGTCCGCCGGCAGCAGCGACAGGTTGTCGAACTCGGTCGGTCGGGCATGCCAACCGAGGTCCGTGGTGTGGTCGACGACGATTCTGGCCCCGCCCTCGAGCTGCGCCGGCACCCGGAGGTAGAAGCTCGCCGCCCCTTGCGGGTCGAGGTCCCAGAGCAGCGTCCGCGTCCCGCCGAGCGAGGCGGCATGAGCGATGTTGACGGCGGCCGCCGTCTTGCCGACCCCGCCCTTGATGCTCCAGATTGCCAACGTCCGCATCGCGTCACTCCCCGCCGCCGAACAGCGAGTTGTACCGGGACCGGCCTTCGGGCCCGGCGAAGCCCGGGAACACGCTGGCGAGGTCTTCGCGGAGGCGGTCCTGCCGCTGCTGGAGCGCGCCGGCCAGCCGGCCCATCGCGAGCAGGGTCTCGACCCGGCCGGCGAGCTCTCTCCGGTGCGCAAACTCGAGCAGCCGCCGCTGCTGGACTCGCACGTCGTTGATGCCGCCGAGGATGTCCTGCAGCAGCTTGAGCTGCTCGACGAGCGGCTCGATCGCGGTCTCCTCGTACAGGCTGCGGAAGAACTCGAGGAGATAGCGGAGCTTCTTGCCGTCGATGCGGAGGCGGTGCAGGTCTTCGAGCGGTGGGTTCTCGCCGAGCTCCAGGCCGCGGCGTCGCATGCGCCGATACGCCTTCCGGATTTTCTGCGATGCCAGCTCGCGCACCGGACGGAACGCGATGGGGGGAGGCTCACTGGCGGCCGGTGGGTCGTCGAGAAACGCCTGCCAACCGTCGAGCAGACTCTGGAAGCGGTCTGAGCGCAGCCCGGCGCGGACCTCGCCGAGCGCGACCTGCCGCTCCGTCTCGATGACCTCCTGCAGCGGGGCCAGGGCCGCGGCGCTGTCGCCGACCAGGGCGCGGAAGCCATCCATCTCGAGGAGGTAGACGTCGAGGTCGCGGCAGGGATTGGTCAGCGAACCGAGCCACCGGAACTCCGGCAGGAAGGCATCGAGGCCAGCGGTCGGGAGCACGCCCTTGAGCTGTGCGAGCGCAGCCCGGGTCCGCCGCGTCGCGACCCGGAAGTCGTGGAGGAACTCGGTGTCGTGGTCGGCGATCACGCCGTCGACGTTCGCGCGCAGGGTGCCGAGCAGGGTGCGCAGGACCGACCGCAGCGCGCTGTCGGCGGTCTGAGCTGAATCGAGCTCCAGATTCAGCTTGGAGCTGTAGTCGCCGATGTGGCGGCCGCGGGCGGCCACCGCGAGCTCTGTGAGGTTGGTGGTGTCATCACTGGTCGCGGCGAGCGCGCGGAGACGCTGGACCAAACCCTCGAAGGTCGCCTCGAAACCGGGGAGACCGAGCACCTTGATCCTCGATATCGGTTCGCCGGTGGCCCGCCCCGAGCTGTCGAGGATGGTCGCGATCTCGAGCTGCAGGAACACCGCGGTGTCGCCGGCTGGGCTTCGCAAGCGACCGGATTGCCGCTCAACCCGGCACTCGCCGACAGGGAGGAGGGCGCGGATCTCGATGAGGCTCTCGAGTCGCGCGCGGAGGACGGACTCCGGAAGCTCCCGGGCGAAGCGGACCGAGCCGGTCAACGGGAGTACGTGCGGCGGTTCGCCGCTGCCGTCGATGAAGCGAAGGGCTCGCGCGCCGTCGGTTGTCTCCTCGGTCAGACAGCCGCCGGACGAGGCGATCCGCCAGTCGAAGGTGTCGAGATAAAGAAAGCGGACCGTCCGGGGACGGTCCGCATCAAAGTCATCGCCAACTACGCCGCGGAGGGATCGAGCATCCCACTCTTTCGGAAGCCGGAGGGTTGCCTGCATGACTCACTCCCGAACGCGCACCGTCCGAGAAGTGTACGCCATGCCACAGCGACTGTGCCTGCCTCCGAAGAATGCGGACGGCGCGGCGGAACTGTCGCCTACTTCTTGGCGACCTTCTTCTTGGCGGCCGGCTTCTTCGCGGCCACCTTCTTCTTGGCGGCCACCTTCTTCTTGACGACCTTCTTCTTGGCGGCCGGCTTGGCGGCTGCCTTCTTGACGGCCGTCTTCTTGACGGCCAGCTTCTTCGCGGCCACCTTCTTCTTGACGACCTTCTTCTTGGCGGCCGGCTTCTTCGCGGCTACCTTCTTCTTGGCAGCCGGCTTCTTCGCCGCCACCTTCTTCTTGACGACCTTCTTTTTGGCGGCCGTCTTCGCCTTGGCAACTGGCTTCTTAGTCTTTGCTTGAGCCATGTCTCCTCTCCAGTTCCTTTCGTGTTGATGTCAAGAGCACGAGGCTGCTTGCAGTCCGATAGTAACACACAAATCGTTCGTTGAACGCAAGCTCCTCATGCGCGCTGAACACGAGTGTCGTAGAATTTGAAATTCGGAGAGGACATGGCCATCACATCGCAAGAGAAAAAATCGATCACACCTGAGTCACCTCAGGCGTTCATCAATCGCGAGCTGAGTTGGCTGCAGTTTGCACGTCGCGTGCTGCAGCTCGCGCAGGACGGCGAGCTTCCGTTGCTCGAGCGCGTGAAGTTCGCCGGCATCCTCGGCATGTTGCACGACGAGTTCTTCATGAAGAGGATCAGCGGGCTCAAGCGTCAGATTCGCAACGGTGTGCAGAAGCTGTCACTGGAGGGACGGACGCCGCGCGAGGAGTTCGACGTCTGCCGAGCGGAGCTCCTCGCCCAGTGCGAGGAGCTCGCGACGGTCGTCGAGAAGGAGATCCGGCCCGCCCTCGCGAAGCAGGGCATCGGGATCCACGACTACGCCGACCTGGGCGCAAGCCACAAGAAGGAGCTCGCGCGCTACCTCGAGCGTGCGGTGCTCCCGATCCTGACCCCGCTTGCGGTGGACGCCGAGCACCCGTTCCCCTTCATCAGCAATCTCGGCCTCAACCTCGCAATCACCATCCGTGAGGGCAAGCGGGAGCGGTTCGTTCGACTCAAGATGCCGTCGAACCGGAATCGCTGGGTGCCGCTGGCCGATGGAACAGGTTTCGTCCCCCTCGAGCAGTTGATTGCCGCCAACCTCCGCAAGCTGTTCACCAAAGGTGAGATCACGGCGTATGGGTTCTGCGTGACACGAGGCGCGGATGCTGACACCGACCGCCCGGTCGAGGTGGACGACTTCGACCCGATGCTCTTCCCAGGGAGCATCATCGGTCAGGTCAGCAACGAGCTCAAGGCGAGGAGGTTCGCCGGAACGGTTCGACTTCAGGTCGATGCCCAGATGCCGAAGAAGGTGCGGACATGGCTCGCCGCGCAGCTCGAGGTCGACGACGCCGACGTGTATTCCGCCAGTCATCCGCTCAGGCTGGTGGACCTCCTCCGCTTCGAGGTCGAGGGCAGGGACGAGCTTCGCTACCCGCACCACCGGCCGGTGACCCACGCTCGGCTGAAGAAGATGCCGGACGAGCCGGGGGCGATCTTCGACGAGATCCGGCGCGGCGACATCCTGCTCCACCACCCGTACCACAGCTTCGATACTTCGGTGCTGCGCTTCCTCGAGGTGTCGGCGGCAGACCCCCAGGTGCTGGCGATCAAGCTCACGATCTATCGAACGTCCAGTGACTCGCCGATCGTGCGTGCGCTCGCCGAGGCGGCGCGTCGCGGCAAGCAGGTCGCCGTGCTCGTGGAGATCACCGCTCGATTCGATGAGGCGCCGAACATCGCATGGGGCCGGCTCCTCGAGCAGGAGGGCGTGCACGTCGCCTATGGCGTCGAGAAGCTCAAGACCCACGTCAAGCTGGCGATGGTCGTGCGCGAGGAGAAGGACGGCATCCGCCGCTATGTTCACGTGGGCACCGGCAACTACCACACCGGCACCGCGCGGATCTACGAGGACCTCGGCATGCTGAGCTGCGACCCCGAGCTGGGCGCGGATGTGGCGGCAGTCTTCAACGAGCTCACCGGTGCCACCCGCTCGGACGAGTACCTCAAGGTCGTGGTCGCGCCGGAGCAGATGCGCGAGTGGTTTCGCAAGCTGATCCGGCGCGAGGCCGAGCACGCCGCCGCGGGGAAGCCTGCTGGGATCACGGCCAAGATGAACCAGCTGCAGGACCCGGACCTGATCCGCGAGCTCTACCGCGCGAGCCAGGCCGGGGTTCCGATCAATCTCAATGTCCGCGGGCTGTGCTGCCTGCGGCCCGGGGTGCCCGGTCTGTCGGAAACGATCCGGGTCTACAGCGTGCTCGGCCGATTCCTCGAGCACGGCAGGATCTACCGGTTCTCCAATGCTGGTGACCCCGAGTACTTCATCGGGTCCGCGGACTGGATGAAGCGCAACCTTGACCGCCGCGTGGAGACCATCGCGCCGGTCACGGACCTGGTCCTCAAGGCGGAGCTGGACGCCATCCTCAAGGTGTACGAGGACGACAATCACTCGGCCTGGGACCTCCGGGCTGACGGCAGCTACGTCCGCCGGCGTCCCGCGAAGGGCGAGACGCCCCGTCCCTCACAGCAGGTTTTCGCCGATCACTTCGCTCGCTGATCCGCCGCGGTTGCACCGGCGGGCAGGGGAGACTCGAGATGGCAGATCACATGATCCGGGCCATGGCGTGGGGTGGTCGGGTGCGGGTGGTGGCGTGTGACACCACGGCCACCGTGGAGGAGCTGCGACGGATCCACGACCCGTCGCCGGTCAGCACGGCCGCGGTGGGGAGGATCGCGACTGGCGCGCTGCTGATCGCGTCGATGCTCGAGAAGGCGACCGGCCGGGAGCCGATGGTGACCATCGAGATCGACGGCGACGGCCCTGCCGGCAAGCTGCTGGCCACGGCGTCGCCGACGGGCTGGGTGCGGGCGATGGTCGCGAACCCGCTTGCCACCGCCGATCCGAAGATCAACGGCAAGCTGAACGTCGCTGGTGTTGTGGGCACTTCCGGCGAGCTCGTGGTGACCAGGGACCCCGGCATCGGGGAGCCGTACCGCGGAGTCGTCCCGCTGGTGTCAGGCGAGATCGCGCAGGACCTCGCCCGCTACCTGCTGGACTCGGAGCAGATCCCGTCGGCGGTCCTGCTCGGGGTGCACGTGGTTCCTGCCGGCAGGGTCGGTCACGCCGGCGGCCTGATCGTGCAGCTCCTGCCAGGGGTCAGCGACGAGGAGGCCGACGAGCTGTCGTCGCGCGTGCGCGGGCTCGGCGCGGTGACCTCGCAGATGGCCGCTGGCGCCGGACCGATGGCGTGGATCGAGAGCCTGTTCGCGAAGGACCTCACCGTTCTGGGCGAGAACCCAGTCCGGTTCTTCTGCGGCTGTTCGGAACGCCGTGTCGAGACCGCGTTGATGCTGCTCGGGGCCGAAGAGGTCCGGTCGATGATCGAGGACAACCCTGACGGCCCGACGCTGCTGAACTGCGGTTTCTGCAGGAAGGAGTATGCGGTGTCCACCGCCGATCTGCAGCGCGTCCTGCGCAGCGTGGCGGCGGGCGGCGCCGATGACGACCCGAATTGACAGCGCGCGGTGAGGGCGTGCGGCGGGGAGCGGAGCTTCCCGAGGAGATGTGGGAGGCCGGCGGTGCAGCAAACGCGACAGCGGGCAGGTGAGCGGCCAACGAGTCGGGCCGGCGGCAGCGAGCGTTCTCGCGTCCCAAATGAGCGGCGTCTCGCCGTGCTCTTGATGCTGACCGCCGCCGTACTGGCCGCTGTCGCGTGTTCCTCGGTCGTGTCCGAATCCGACGACCCGTGGACCGCGTCATACGTCGACGACGCCGAGCGGGTGTGGGTCGCCATCCACCGGGCGCTCGACGCACTGGGGTATGAGGTGGAGGAGGAGGATCGCGGCGAGGGGAAGATCCGCGCAGCTCAGGTCGCCGAGCGGTCCTATCAGAGCGTCGTGCTCCACATTGAGGAGATCCAGAAGGCCGAGCTGGTGCGCGTCATCGTTCGGCCATCAGCAGGGGCGACGGGCACCCCTGACGACCACCGTCGGCGCGACGAAGCAGTGCGCGAGTTCCTCACCGCGCTCGACGAGCACCTCGGCAGGCGCCCCGTTCGTTGACGGTCAGGCAGGCCGGCAAGCCAGCCGGACTCAGTGCGAGTGGCCGCCCGCCTCGCCGAAATAGGCCGTGCGGAAGGTGGCGATCAGCGACCGCAGCGCCTCGACGTTGGCCAGATCGGTGGTCTGCTTCGCCTTCATCGCCGCCACCTGGATCTTGTGGAGCGTCGTCAGCTGCGCTAAGTACTGCTCCCAGGGCTTGCCGTCCTTGGTCTCGGGCTCCTTGATGCGCTGGCACAGAAAATAGTCGGCGACGATGTCCTGGATCTCCTGCGCGTGCTGCTCCTTGTTGTCGATCCAGCGGACCAGCTGGTTGTAGTTGACCGGTGTCTCCTTGCCCAGCGCGACGATCTGGTTCATCGACTTCTCGACGGTCGTGATGTGCTCTTCGATGAGCTGGACGCGGAGCTCGTCGTCGAAGATCCCGCAAGGGATCTGGCAGTGGGCGTCTGCCCGGGTGGTGACAGCGAAGGCGAGCGTCGCAATCAGCAGGCCGGTGGACAAGTGACGCATGGGACCTCCTTGGAGAGCGGGTGACTCCCCGTCTCGGGTGAACCGATCCCCTCGGGACCGGTATTCCACCGCGGCGCGGCCGGTCAGCTCTGCGAGTCGTCGAGCTCGACGGTGACGGCGGCGGTGGGCGGATTGAGCCCGCTCTCTGCCCGGAACACCTTGTTCCGGCCCTGCTGCTTCGCCTTGTAGAGGGCGTTGTCAGCCGAGAGCAGGAGTTCGACCGCGTCCTGCGCGTCGTCCGGGAAGGTTGCAACGCCGCCGCTGACCGTCACCCGGCCGAGCGGCTGCCCCTTGCCGAACGGAAAGTCGTAGCGTTCGATGCGCTGGAGGATGTTCGTTGCCGCGCTCAACGCTTGTGCCGGCGACCGATTCGGCATGATCAGCAGGAACTCCTCGCCGCCGAACCTGCCAAAGATGTCGTCAGCCCGCACCGAGTCCTGCACCAGTTGAGCGAGGACCCGGAGCGCCTGGTCTCCCGCGATGTGGCCGTTGTGATCGTTGTAGTGCTTGAAGTTGTCGATGTCGAACAGGAACACCGACACCCGCGCCCCGTGCTGGCGGGCGCCGTACGCGTGCTCGCTGAGGCGGAACTTCAGAGCGCGCTTGTTGTAAATGCCGGTCAGCTCGTCGATGTCGGCGGCGACCTTGACCTTCCCGTAGACGGTCAGGTTGTTCCAGGTGATCGCCCCGAGCGAGGCGATCGCCTCCATCATTTCCTTCTGCTGGGGGTGGTAGCGCTGCGGCCGCGAGATCGCGATCACTCCGAGCGCCTCCGCGTCGTGCACCATCGGGGCAGCCACCGCGAACATCGGCCACCCGGGGTTCTCGCTGTAGCGCGGGTTGTCGAGGGTCTCGCGCCGGTAGTCCTGCCGGTCGAGAGTCTTGCACCTCTCTGCGACGTACCCGATGTGGCCTTCGCCGAAGGACACCTCGGAGCCGACGCCGAGCCCGCGCTCGGTCGTCGCGCTGGCGGCGACGATCAGTCGGTTCTTCCCTTCCGGCTCGGCAAGCGTCCTCCGCCGGCGGATCAGCACCACCGCCTGTTCGGCCCTGAAAATGCGGACCATCGCGTTGAGCAGGACCGGCGGGATCTGGCGGACCTCGGTCTGCGCATTCAGGTCCGCCATCAGCTTGGGGAGCTCCTTGATGTAGTCGACCAGGAAGCCGAGGTCCTGCTCGATCCTGCGGGCGGTGGCGCCGGGGGCGGCAGGCTCAGGCTCGGCCTTCGGCTCTTCCGCCAGCTGCCGCCTGGCGGCGCGCAGCTTCGTCCACTGGAGAATCACGACCACCAACAGGATCCCGATCATGACCCCGAGGATGATCTCGATCAGCGCGATCTGTGAGATGTCGATTGCAGGCACTCCAACCGTC
>Ga0209254_10006280_pt1 | contig 10960 bp, 10 predicted proteins | sample FrelakmetDIP11DI_FD_187148 | JGI IMG/M metagenome (GOLD analysis project Ga0209254, IMG submission 187148) | Freshwater lake sediment microbial communities from the University of Notre Dame, USA, for methane emissions studies - DIP11 DI (SPAdes)... | ecosystem: Environmental > Aquatic >... | reverse complement strand
AGTTCCTCACCTTCCTGCATGCGTAATACAGAAACAATATGTTTGGATGTTTCTTCGGGCAAAATAAATTCTGCAGTGTCAGCTGGGATATCTGCGAGATAAAAAAATGGAAGTTCCATCAATTACTTTGCGGTTAAAAAGGCGTATCCTCGTCGCCCATGTCGTTCATCCGGCTACCCTTTTGTATGAAAAGCTTTGGGCTTCCTTCTTCATGAACTGGTTTCCAGTTTCCTGAACCCATGCCCAGTCCGCTGAAATCACCTTCTTCGGCATCCACAAATTTCTGGATATGCAAAAGTGCTTTGAGCTTGATGTTTTCCAGGGAACCATTCCGGTGTTTGGCTATACGCACATGCGTTTCTCCTTTATTGCTTTCGCCGAATTCGTTACTGGTAATATCGTAATATTCAGGTCTGTAGAGAAACATAACCATATCCGCGTCCTGCTCGATGGCACCTGATTCCCGAAGGTCACTCAGTTGCGGAATCTTATTTCCTTCTTTTCTTTTTTCCACTTCCCTGCTCAACTGGCTCAATGCAATGATGGGAACCTGTAATTCTTTGGCCAGCCCTTTGAGGTTACGGGAAATAGTACTTATCTCCTGTTCCCGATTGGTATTGCGATTTTCACTGGTACCACTCATAAGCTGGAGATAGTCTATAATGATGAGCCCTACATTATGCTTGCTTTTCAGGCGCCGGCACTTAGCCCGAAGTTCAAATATATTCAGGGCGGCTGTATCATCTATAAAAATTGGTGCGGTAGACAAGCGCTGGATACCCTTTTTGTACAATTGCTGCATTTCGTGTTCTTCCATCCGGCCCCGGGCGATCTTCTCCAGCCAGATCTCGCTTTCGGCAGAAAGGATACGCTGTACCAGCTGGCCCGAACTCATCTCCAGGCTGAACATAGCTACCGGCGTAGGTTTGGTAGGGTGAAGGGCAGCATTGCGGGCAAGGTTAAGCGCAAAGGCGGTTTTACCAACCGAAGGCCTGGCCGCAAGGATGATCAGATCAGAATTCTGCCAGCCATAGGTCACCCGGTCAAGTGAAGCAAATCCACTGGGGACACCGGTCACATCTTCCTGGCGGCTGCGCATATCATCTATACGCTGTATGGTTTTCATGATCACCACATCGATAGAATCGAAATTCTTACGCAGGTGATTATTGGTAATTTCAAAAAGCTTGCTTTCTGCTTCATCCAGCAGGTCAAACACATCCGTAGAATCTTCATATGCATCACCTATGATCTCTCCGCTGATGCGGATCAGTTCACGCTGGATGAATTTCTGCAGGATGATGCGCGAGTGTGCCTCAATGTTAGCTGAGGAAACCACCGCATTGGTAAGCTTTGACACGTAGAAAGGGCCGCCAACGATATCCAGTTCTTCCCGGAACTTCAATTCTTCCACAACAGTCAGGAGGTCGATAGGCATAGACTTGGCAGCCAATGCCATCATGGCCATGAAAATACGCTGGTTAGCATCTATATAAAAACACTCGGGTTTTAAAATTTCCACTACGTTATCAAATGCATTTTTCTCCAGCATGATCGCTCCCAGAACGGCTTCTTCCAGTTCGCGCGACTGCGGGGGAATCTTGCCAAATACCAGTGTATTTAATTCGGGGGAATTCTTTCGCCTGTTTTTCCTGTCCCTGTTTAAGTTTGTTAATTCCATGGATCTGTTTTCACTAAAATTATATGCGTAAAAATCCGATGTCTATCTCTCGTACAATTACTAAACCCTGTTTTCAAAAACATGTTACCAAAATGTTACCGCCAACCCGGAGGGCGAATGTAAAACCCAAAATATTACCCCGGGTCACTTTATTTCATCTATAGTTAGGCACAGATGATGCACAGGTTTTCCACCGTTTTTGGCCATTTATCCACCACAAAAAGCCGGCTATCCACAATGTAAAAAAAAATACCACGGGTTGTGCAAGGTAATCCACAATTGTTGTGCTAAAGTTTTTGTGGTCATTTTTTTGGCAGGTTGGGGCTAACCACAGTATGGGGTTTTTACTAAAATGACCGTTTTTGGCAGCTCCAAAACCACTCCGGGCCTGATTCTGGCAGGCCGGTTGCTTTGTCTGCCGCTAATACCTGCAGGGATATTATCTTTGCCCGAAATTTACAGGACCCATATGATTATATCCTACAAGTGGCTGATGGATTATCTCCCCGTTTCGGTGGAACCCGAAAAACTGTCCCGGATTTTGAATTCAATCGGGTTGGAAGTGGAAAGTTTTGATGACTATGAAGAAGTGAAAGGCGGCCTTGAAGGATTGATCATTGGTAAAGTACTGGAAGTATCGCAACATCCTAATGCCGATAAATTATCCCTTACCCGCGTAGATATAGGCAACGGAGAACCCCTCCAGGTTGTTTGTGGAGCACCCAACGTGGCTGCCGGACAAACCGTGGTGGTTGCACCTGTAGGATCAACTATATACCCAAAGTCTAACCCACCGATGACGATGCGGGTAGCCAAAATCCGCGGTGTTGAAAGTCACGGTATGATCTGTGCCGAAGACGAAATCGGGCTGGGTGATTCTCATGCAGGCATCATGGTACTCAGTGAAGGTATTGCCATTGGAACAGCTGCAGCAGCTCATTTTCAGCCATATTCAGACAAAGTAATTTCCATCGGGCTTACGCCAAACCGAAGCGATGCTATGAGCCACCTCGGCGTTGCCAGGGATATATGCGCCTGGCTGAATCACCACGAACAACTGAACGTTTCGGTGGTATCCCCTTTACAGGTAAAACTACCTGCCGGCAACAATAGTGTACCCGTTTCCGTGAGTATTGAAAATGCAGATGCCTGTCCGCGGTATTCCGGGATCAGCATTGCAGGGGTGCAGACAGGCCCGTCCCCTCTTTGGATGCAGCAAAGGCTCAGGGCCATTGGCCTGAGGCCCATTAATAATATCGTAGACATCACCAATTATATCCTGCATGAAACGGGGCAGCCACTCCATGCATTTGATGCAAACCGCATAACCGGCCAAAAGATCATCGTAAAAAATCTACCCGCAGGAACTCCTTTTATCACACTGGATGAAAAAGAAAGAAAACTGGATGTAGAGGATCTCATGATCTGCAACGGCCTGGGTGAAGGGATGTGTATCGGGGGTGTATTTGGCGGATTACACAGTGGCGTGTCCAATGAAACCAATACCGTTTTCCTGGAAAGTGCCTGGTTCAGCCCGGCTGGCATCCGTAAAAGTTCTTTCCGGCACAACCTGCGTACCGATGCCGCTACGCATTTTGAAAAAGGAGTGGACATCAGCCAGACTACAGAAGTTTTAAAAAGGGCAGCACAATTGATCTGTGATCATGCAAACGGTCATATTGCATCCGAACTGGTTGATGTTTACCCGGCACCGCGCAAGCCCATTGAAATAAATATTTCCTATGCTTACCTGGAAAGACTGAGCGGGAAATATTATGCGCCGGAAACGGTGAAAGAGATCCTGCAGGGGCTTGGATTTACTATCGTAAATGAAGATGCCAAAACGCTTACAATTCATGTTCCGTTTCATAAAACAGATATTAACATGCCCGCTGATATTGCAGAAGAGATCATGCGTATCGACGGATTTGACAATATTGCCATCCCCGCCAACATCAGTTTTTCTCCTGCAACAGAAACACTCGGCAAAAGAGAAACACTAAGGGAAAAGATTTCGGGTATCCTTGCCGGTATGGGATTCAGGGAAATGCTGAATAACTCCATAACCAATAGCGCATACTATAGTGAAGCAGAGTTGAGTAAGTCTGTTAAGATGATGAATAACCTCAGCGCCGAATTGGATATACTCCGCCCTTCGATGCTGGAAACAGGCCTGCAAAGCCTGGCCCACAACCTAAACCGGAAAAATGTAAATCTTCACCTCTTTGAATTTGGCAAAACCTATTCGGTTGACGCACCCGGAAATTATGCAGAAGATGACCACCTCGCCATTTTTATCACAGGTAAAAAAGAAGAAGAATCCTGGAAACAAAAACAGGAACCTACGGATCTCTTCTATTTAAAGGGCATCATCCGTGTTCTCTTTACCCAAATGGGATTGCCTGAGCCAGTATACAGCCAGGTACAAAACCCGCATATGGACCTTTACCTGGCCGGTTCTGTATATCAGCAGGCATTAGTGCATATCGGACTCGTTAATAAAAAGCGCCTTGACAGATTCGACATCAGGCAGGAAACATGGTTTGCAGATCTTTCCTGGAACCAATGCCTGGAGCAGAGCGAAGGAGTGAAACTGGCTTATAGTGAAGTACCGCGTTTCCCAACCATGTTCAGGGACCTCGCCTTTGTAGTTGACAAAGCCCTTCCTTACGAAAAAATTGAGGCAGCAGTAACCTCTCTTAAAATTTCAAAACTTAAAGGCATCAACCTTTTTGATGTTTTTGAAAGTGATAAAGTAGGGGCGGGTAAGAAGTCAATGGCCATGAGTTTCCGCTTCTGTGATGAGGAGAAAACACTTACCGATGAAGAAGTGGAACAACTGATGCAAAAAATCATCAGTATATTTGAAAAAGAACTTCAAGCGCAGATACGCCGGTAATGTATGATCCCAACAGCAGAACATATTGCAAGGGTAGGCTCCAAAGTAGCCAGGCTTATTAAAGCTTATCGTTCTGCAATTAAAGAGAATGAGCGCCTGAAAGCAGAACTTGAAAAGAAAAATGAAGCCGAAGCCACTCTAAAAGAACAAAGCCGGCTGCTGGAACAACAACTGAACCTGCTCAAAGCATCATCCGGCCAGTTGGATGAAAAGGCAAAAAAAGACTTGCAGAAACAACTGAATCATTATATAAAAGAGATAGACCGCTGTATTTCACTGCTGGGGGAGTGATACTTTGCGGACCTGGCGTACTTTTTTCTTTGCGGTAAGTCAAATTCTCTTCACCAACCTTAACCTGTGCTCTTCCTCTCCCTGCAAAAGTGCCAGTGTATAAACGCCGTACGGCAAATCATTTAGTCCATTCCATTTATAGATGGTCAGCCCGTTTGGAACAGTAGCACTAAGCCGGCTGCAAACACTTCCCTCCTCATTAATAAGTTCTGCCTGGATGGAATCATTGGCAGGGTTTGTGAATTCAAAGACAACGCTGTCAATGAAAACAGGTGATTTGAGTTTAGAAAACATTAAAATCCTGTTTATAGTTTAAAAAGTGTTGACTTCCGAAAGGGTATCTTCAGTATTTTTGGAATAGGTGAACGAGGATTCTCGAAAGGAAAGGATGGATCAATAGCAGTTGTTTATAAACTGTGGATAAATATAAAGCATAATTATATCACATGCAAGAATTAATTCCGGTAAATATTGTGATAGGCGACCGTACCTACCGGGTACGCATAGAATCACAGGATGAAGAGAAGGTTCGCAAACTGATCAAACAGATTAATGACCAGATACTGGACTTTAAAACCCGTTTCGCGGGTAAAGACATGCAGGACTATGTTGCTATGGTCCTTTTATGGTTTGTAACAGAACAGCAAAATGGTGAGTCGGGACTCGACTCAGGTGAAATCTCTAATCAATTAAAAGAACTGGAATCCTTGCTGGATAACCAGTTGGAAGTATAATACAGCCTCTGGCCAGTAGTCAACTCCTGCAAACCCAGGGCCTCCACTTTTAGTTTCTCCGTGTGCGCCCATTTTTGTATCTTCGTTAGTTACAACCTGCTATGGGAAAATGCCTGTAGAGGATCATTATATCGTGAAACAGAAAAAACTTAAACCGCATGGACAACTCCCTGATTATACCCATTATAACGGGCATCGTTACATTAATTCTCGGCATAGTTGTCGGGAAACTCATTTTCGCTAAAAACACGGCAAAACAGGTAGAAGAAGCCGATCAACAGGTACAGAAAATCCTCTCCGAAGCCAAACTCTCTGCAGAAAACCTAAAAAAAGAGAAGTTACTGGAAGCCAAGGAAAAATTTGTTCAGCTGAAAGCTGAGCATGACAAAGAGGTGCTGGAAAAAAATCGCAAACTGGGCGATTCTGAAAACCGGGTAAAGCAAAAGGAACAGACGATCAACCAAAAACTGGAAGGCCTTGAAAAGCAGGTGAAAGAGAATGATTCCATTAAGGAACATCTCAACCGCCAGATTGAAGTGATCAACCAGAAAAGGACAGAACTGGAGAAACACCAGGAAGAACACATCCGCAGGCTCGAAAAAATTGCCGGCCTTACGGCTGATGAAGCAAGGTCACAACTGATTGAAAGCCTAAAACAGGAGGCTCATTCTCAGGCGCTCTCCCTGCAACAGGAGATCATTGAAGATGCCAAGCTGAGGGCCAATAAGGAAGCCCGAAAAATCATCATTCAGTCGATCCAGCGTACCGCTGCAGAGCAGACCATTGAGAATACAGTAACCGTATTCAATCTCGAAAGCGATGAGATAAAAGGACAGATCATTGGCCGTGAGGGCCGTAATATCCGCGCGATCGAAGCCGCAACCGGTGTAGACCTGATCGTGGATGATACGCCTGAGGCGATCGTACTATCCTCTTTTGATCCATTGCGCCGGGAGATTGCCCGTCTTTCTTTGCAAAGGCTGGTAGCAGACGGCCGTATCCACCCTGCCCGTATCGAAGAAGTGGTTGAAAAGACCCGCAAACAGATCGAAGAGCAGGTAATGGAGATCGGTGAAAGAACGATTATTGAACTGGGAATCCACGGCCTGCACAAAGAACTGGTCAGGATCGTTGGTAAAATGAGGTTCCGTTCGTCATACGGCCAAAACTTGCTGATGCATAGCCGTGAAACGGCCAATTTATGCGGTATCATGGCGGCAGAACTGGGACTGAACCCTAAACTGGCCAAAAGAGCGGGTCTGCTGCACGATATTGGTAAAGTGCCGGATGAAGAGACTGAACTGAGCCACGCCCTTCTTGGAGGTAAACTTGCCGAAAAATATGGTGAGAACCCAGCGGTGGTGAACGCCATTGCCGCTCACCACGACGAAACAGAGATGCAGTATGTGATCTCCCCCATTATCCAGGCTTGTGACGCCATCAGTGGCGCGCGTCCGGGTGCAAGAAGAGAGATAATGCAACAGTATATCCAGCGTATCAAGGACCTTGAAAACCTTGCCATGACTTACGGAGGCGTTGAAAAAGCTTATGCCATCCAGGCCGGGCGCGAATTGAGGGTAATTGTAGAAGCAGATAAAATGACTGATACAGACAGCGAAAAGCTGAGTTTTGATATGGCGCAGAAGATCCAGACCGAAATGACCTATCCCGGACAGATCAAGGTAACCGTGATCCGCGAAAAACGAGCGGTAAACGTTGCCCGCTAATAAAAAATAGCTAAAAATGTGGTTTTCCGGTATTAAAAAGGCTTTCCGGCATTCTGCTTAATTTTCTTTGAGATAATAACTAAAAGCCCTACCTTTGCCGTCCTTAAATTTTAGGTTATGAATTCTGCAGTAGCATTTGTACATGAACAACTTTCCGCCAATAATACCTTTCCAAAGTTTAAAGCCGGAGACAATGTTACCGTCAACTATAAGATCGTAGAAGGTAATAAAGAAAGGATCCAGAGCTTCAAAGGTGATGTGATCAAGCGTCAGGGTGATGGCCATACCGCTACATTCACCGTTCGGAAAATTTCTGATGGTGTTGGTGTGGAAAGGACTTTCCCGGTTTCATCTCCTCATATTGAATCTGTTACCCTCAATAAAGTGGGTAAGGTGCGCCAGGCTAAACTCTACTTCCTTAGGGGAAGAAGCGGTAAAAGTGCCAGGATCAAAGAGAAAAGAGTCAAATAAGAAATTACAGCAATGTATATCAGGCGGGAACCCTTGGTTCCCGTTTTTTATTTCCGGTATAAATAATGCCGGTTGTGATGAAACTATTTTCCTAAATTTGTAGCTCAACGTAAAACTAATACCATGTTACCCAATACTGTGTTTCTGATTTCGATGCCCGGCGGAACCGAATGGATCCTGATCGTTCTTGCCGTCCTGATTCTTTTTGGCGGTCGCAAGATCCCTGAATTCATGCGCGGACTGGGCCGTGGCATTCGCGAGTTCAATGATGCCAAGACCAATGTGAAAAAGGAAATCGAAGAAGGCATGCAGGAAACTGACGCCAAGCCATAAACGCCTGGTATAATCCCATCCGAAACAGAAGAAAAGATTCCTGCTGACTTTGTATGCGCATCATTCCATAAAACAATTTCATTCAGAAATTGAGCAGCAGGTTATTACCTGTGAAGCCATCGTTGAGCACTACCTCTTACGCATAGCTGATCATGCTCACCTAAACGCATTCATTGAGGTTTACAGTGATGAAGCCCGAGAAAGGGCCCGTGAGCTTGACCTTCGTAAAAAAGAAGGCAAACCCGCAGGTAAATTATTTGGGGTTGTGGTAGGCATTAAAGATGTTATTTGCTACAAAGACCATTCTGTAAGTGCCGGCTCAAACATATTAAAAGGATTCACCTCACTTTACTCCGCCACAGCCATTGACCGTTTATTGCAGGAAGATGCCATCATTATTGGCAACCTTAATTGTGATGAATTTGCCATGGGGTCATCCAATGAAAACTCAGCCTATGGCAATGTACTGAATGCACTCGATGAAACCCGGGTTCCCGGTGGTTCCTCGGGGGGCTCAGCCGTAGCTGTTCAGGCCGGACTTTGTATGGTAAGCCTGGGAAGCGACACCGGCGGTTCCGTCCGCCAACCGGCAGACTTCTGCGGCATCATAGGTTTAAAACCGGGATATGGAAGGATATCAAGGTACGGTCTGATCGCATATGCTTCATCCTTTGACCAGATCGGGATCTTTGGTACCAGGGTTGAAGATATTGCCCTTATGCTCGAAGTTATGGCAGGCCCCGACGAATACGACAGCACGGTGAGCCATAAACCTGTTCCAGCTTATTCAGGTCTAATCAAGTCTGATAAAAAATATCGAATAGCCTATTTCAACCAGGCCATTGACCACCCTGCCCTGGATCCGGAAATTGCCGGGGGTATTAAGTCATTATTGGCCAAACTGGAAGCAAATGGGCATTCGGTAAAAGGTATTGATGTCAATTTTCTCGATTATATAGTCCCGGCCTATTATATTTTAACTACTGCAGAAGCTTCCTCAAATCTGTCGCGTTACGATGGTGTTAAATTTGGGCACCGGACAAAAGAACCTGTAAGCAACCTGGACGATTTTTATAAGAAAACAAGGTCCGAAGGCTTTGGAAAGGAAGTAAAAAGAAGGATCATGCTGGGTACATTTGTACTAAGCGCCGGTTTTTTTGACGCATATTTTACCCGGGCACAGCGGGTAAGGCAAAGCATTTGCCGCGAAACTGAACTGATATTCAATGACTTCGATATTATAATCATGCCGACCTCCCCTACCACCGCATTCAAATTTGGGGAAAAGAGCCATGACGCGGTTGAAATGTTCCTGGCTGACATCTTTACCGTCTATGCCAACCTGGCCGGAATTCCGGGGATAAGTTTTCCTCTCGGAAAACACACTAATGGCATGCCTTTTGGAGTACAGGCCATGACAAACCGAGCGGATGAACTATCTTTGCTTCAGTTCTCCAATCAGGTCCAACTCCTGTATGCTATGAATGACAACTAAGGGTAAAATCCCCCGGTTGTGGTACGTTTCATCTCCATGATTCAGTTCCCGTCCCGTTGAAAACAACAAATTAAAAATCATGGATTTACAATTCAAAAATTGGATAATTGGCTTGAGTTATGCCCTCGCGGCGGTAACATTTCCGGCCATGTCCCAGGATCAAAACTTGCCGGATTCTTTGCCTGTTAAAGAACTGGTCATCACTACCATTAATGCATCCCAGCCCGATTCCTTGGGCAGAGGATTGATGCTGACCCATAAATCTGTTTCCGATAACCCGGAATCAACCAAAAAAGGCTCATCCATCTCCGATCTGCATCCAATGGCCATTGCCTTTGTGCAGGATTACCTTGAGGAAAATACAGAACGCCTTGAAAAAATGAAAGGATCTGCTGATGCACAATTCAGGCTGATCGATAACATTTTTACCCGCTACAATCTGCCAACAGAATTAAAGTACCTCGCGGTCATTGAATCTAACCTCAAGTCTTATGCTACTTCCAATAAAGGAGCTGTCGGACCCTGGCAATTCATGCCTGAAACCGGCAGATTGATGGGCCTGAAAGTAAACGCATCTAAAGACGAAAGAAGGGACCTCTATAAAAGTACCCATGCAGCTGCTAAATACCTGCGCGACCTTTACAAGGATTTGGGAGACTGGTTATTGGTGATTGCCGCGTACAATGGAGGATCTGTCAGGGTGGAATCTGCCATCAAAAAAAGCAAGAGCCGTGATTTCTGGAAACTTCAATATTATCTGCCGGCAGAATCACGAAATCATGTAAAGAAATTCATAGCTACTCATTATATCATGGAAGGCCAGGGTGGTGTAACTACAACAGTTGCCGCTGATTTACCATCAGGTTCTGGCCAGGTAATTGATGAGGCCCTTCTTGCAGGCACAGAAGTCAAGGTGATCACCGGAAAATATCATTCCATGATCATGGCTAAAAACCTGTCGATGGATATTCTTATGTTCAATATACTGAACCCGGGTTTTGATGTAAAAGTAGGCGTGGGTGAATACAGCCTCCGCCTGCCAGCTGATAAAATGCAGGTATTCAATGCCAATAAAATGCAGATACTGGGTGAATCCGTTCAGTTCCTGCTCACCAATGTGACGGTTGATAAAAACAAATTTCCGGAAGAAGTAAAAATGCCGGCTCCAAAAAAAGCTACAGTTAAAACAACTAAGAAATAAAGAAAAGATTCTAATAAAATTAACCGCAAAGAGTAAAGGAAGAGCGAAGAAATTCGACCCTTCCTTTTTTATTAATCACCCGGTTCTAATCCAGCCATGGTTCGTGTCCGCACGAACCATCATCCTGT
>Ga0209254_10006279_pt1 | contig 10961 bp, 13 predicted proteins | sample FrelakmetDIP11DI_FD_187148 | JGI IMG/M metagenome (GOLD analysis project Ga0209254, IMG submission 187148) | Freshwater lake sediment microbial communities from the University of Notre Dame, USA, for methane emissions studies - DIP11 DI (SPAdes)... | ecosystem: Environmental > Aquatic >... | reverse complement strand
ATCTGCAGCGACCCGCCCGTGAACGTCGCGCGGGCCGCTCGCAGTCCCGTCAATTCACTTATCGAGGAGAAGAGCCCATGAATGCGATCAAGACCAGCCTGATGACCCTTGGGGCGGTATTCGCCCTGGCCGGCACGGCCTTCGCGGCCGATTCCGCCCCCCGTACGACCGGTGTCGTCATCGATGACGCCGCGATCACGGCGAGCATCAAGACCCAGCTGACCGTCGAGAAGGACACCAAGGCCCGGCAGATCAACGTCGAGACCCAGAAGGGCATCGTCCAGCTGAACGGCTTCGTCGATTCCAGCGAGGCCCGGAGCAAAGCGGAGAAGATTGCTGCCGGCACCGATGGCGTCAAGCAGGTGCGCAACAACCTGGAAGTGCGTGCCGCCGACCGGGCCGCTGAAGTCGTCGTCGACGATGCCATGCTAACCGGCAAGGTGGAGGCGGCCCTGGTCGCTGACAAGCGCACCAGCGCCATGCGCGTTGACATCGAGTCCCATGACGGCGAAGTGCAGTTGAGCGGCTATGCCAAGTCGCAGGCCGAGAAGGACGCAGCCGTCGCCGTCGCCAAGAGTGTCGAGGGCGTGCGGATCGTCAAGAACGCCATCGACGTTCGCTAGACCAGACTGGCCTGGCGGGACTCTTCCAGCGTCCCGCCAGGCCTTTACCTTGCTGCGAGTGCTGGTCCGATTGCTCCTATACTTCGGCGCTAACCAGCCCACTTGGAGCAACGCCGAGGATGACCCCGACTGACCAGAAGTCACTGCTGAGCATCGCCATGCTGGCGGCATTCGCCGACCAGTCCAAGACTGACCGGGAGCGCGACGAAGTTCGCCAGGTCGCCGAGTCCCTGGGCTCCGACCTGAACGTGGCGGCCATCTACCAGGACGTCCTCCTCGGGCGGGCCGGCGTGGAATCGGCAGCGGCCAGCCTGTCGACGCCCGCGCTTCGCCAGCTGGCCTACGAGATCGCCATCGGCGTCTGTGATGCCGATGGCCTGCGCAACGAGGCGGAGACACGCTTCCTCGCCCGGCTCGGCGCCGCCCTCGGGCTCAACCAGCCGGCGATGGATGCCACGGCCGTGGAAGCCGATGCACTGGCCGTCGCGCCGCTGGAGACCGCCACCGCACCGCAGGTGCCCGCGGCCGAGCTGGACCGGGACATCCTCAATGCGTCGATCCTCAACGGCGCGCTCGAACTGCTTCCGCAGTCGATGGCGTCCCTCGCGATCATTCCGTTGCAGATGAAGCTGGTCTACAAGGTCGGGACCGCCTACGGCTTCCAGCTCGACCGGGGCCACATCAAGGACCTGCTCGCGACGCTCGGTGTCGGCCTGACGGGCCAGTACCTGGAGGGTATCGGCCGCAAGCTCATCGGCGGCCTGCTCGGCAAGGCGGCGGGCGGCATGGTGGGGTCCGCCGGCAAGGCGGCTACCGGTGCAGCCTTCTCGTTTGCGACAACCTGGGCGCTGGGCCAGGTCGCAAAGCGCTACTACGCCGGTGGCCGGGTGATGAGCACGGCCATGCTCCAGCAGTCGTTTGCCGAGCTGACGGGCCAGGGGCGGTCATTGCAGCAGCAGTACCTGCCCCGGATCCAGGAGCAGGCGCAGACCCTGGACCTGGGCAAGGTCATTGCCATGGTGAGTGGGACGCAGGGCCGGTCCATACTGGGCGCATGAGCTACGAGGGGCCCCGCTATGCTGTCCTGCACCGTTCGGGGAACGTCGAGTATCGCCAGTACGAGCCTGCCCTGCTCGCCGAGACGGTGATAGAGGGCTCACCGAGTTTCGATGCGGCGGGCAACGAAGGCTTCCGGCGGCTGTTCCGCTACATCGCCGGAGGTAATACGAGCCGGTCCCGCATCGCCATGACGGTGCCGGTATCCCAGGCGCGGCAGGGAGAGAAGATCGCCATGACCGTGCCGGTCCGGCAGGCCATTGCCGACAACGGCTGGCGGGTGGCTTTCATGCTGCCGGGGACGTACACGCTGGATACGGCTCCTGTCCCGGCTGATCCGCGGGTCAGGGTGATCCCGATGCCGGGGAAGCTGCTGGCCGTGCTGCGCTATCCAGGTCGCTGGACCGAAAGCAATTACGTGACGCACCGGGACGAACTGCTGGCGAATCTCGCGAAGGCTGGTATCAGGACCGTCGGCGAACCCGTTCTCTCCCGCTACAACGGACCGCTGTCGATACCCTTCCTGCGCCGTAACGAGGTGTCCGTCGAGATCGACCGGCTGCCGGGAGGCCCCCATGACTGAGCAGCGGCTGATCCTGAGCAGCTTCGAGGACGGCCAGGAGTTCCTCGCGCCGAACGCAAGGTGGAGGGGCTTCAGCGACCGGGTGATGGGCGGCATCTCGGACGCCACCTTCGGCCGCGCCACGGTGGCTGGCAAGTCGTGTGTCCGGCTGACCGGCCGCGTCACGAGAGACAGCGGTGGCGGTTTCATCCAGATGGCCCTGGACCTCGCCACCCGGGACCGGGATTTCGATGCGTCGGCCTACTCCGGCGTCGAGTTCCTCGTTCACGGGAATGACGAGGACTACAACTGTCACGTCCGGACCGCCGACTGCGGCTGGTACGACCAGTCGTACCGCGCCACGTTCCGTGTGGCGCCCCGGTGGCAGGCGGTCCGCCTGCCCTGGACGGCCTTCACCCCCAACGACCTGTCGGTCGCGCTCAATCCGGCGAAGATCCAGCGGATCGCGCTGCTCGGCTGGATGCGGGAGTTCACGGCTGATCTGGCCCTGGCTGAAGTTGGCCTCTATCCTTAGGTCATGCCCCGACCCCCACGGACGCTGCTTGAAACCGTTACGGCAAACAGCCGCCCCCAGCCGGCCATTCCCGCCGTGCTCGTCCTCCTGTTGTGCGGACTGCTGGCTGGCGCCGCCGTGAAGTCAGGCAGCGGTTCCTTCGCCGCCTGGGCGCTGACGGCCGGGCTGCTCGCGTCCTGCGGCCTCGCGGTGGCCGCGGGCTTCTGCTCGGTGTTTCCCACGCTGGCCTGGATCGGCCTCGCGTGGCTGTTGTTTGGCAGCGCAGTGCCGGAACTCGCCCTGCACACCCGGGTGGCACTGGGCGTGGGCACGTTCATCGCGGTGGCCATGACCCTGGTTCAGGTCTGGCGGGTCAGGACGGGACGTTTCGTGCCGACGATTACGGAGGATTCGCCGGAGCAGAGCTAGGCGGGGACGAACGGCTCCACGTCGACGGGGCCGTAGCACACGTCGAGGATTTCCAGCTCCTCCGTGCCGCCGGGTGCGCGCAACGTCACGGTGTCGCCGACGCGGGCTTTCGTGAGGGCGCGGGCGAGGGGCGAGATCCAGCTGATGTGCAGGCGCCGATGGTCGCTCTCGTCCACGCCGACGATGGTGACCACGCGCTCCTCGCCGCTCGCCGTGGCGTAGCGCACCGTGGCACCGAAGAAGACCTGGCCCGCCGTCCGCGCGTCCCGGGGCAGGGCGGGGTCGATGACCTCGGCCAAGTCCACGCGGCGGGTGAGGAAGCGGATCCGCCGGTCGATCTCCCGCAGGCGCCGCTTGCCGTACTGGTAGTCCGCGTTCTCGCTCCGGTCCCCGTTGCCCGCGGCCCAGGACACCACCGCCGTCACGGCGGGGCGTTCCCTGTGCAGCAGGTGATGGAGCTCGTCCTTCAGCCGCTGCAGCCCGGCGGGCGTGATGTAGTTCTTCGTGCCGGGCGGCAGCGCGCTCGCCCGTTCGCGGGGATCGTCGTCGGCACCGTCGTCGTCCTGGTCCGGTTCGCGGGTGAACGCCTTGCTCATCCGCGTGGCATGCAGGCTACGGGGCCTTGCGGGCCACCTTCCTGGCCTGCTTCTTCACCGTCTTCTGGACCTTCTTCACCTGCTTCTTCGCCTGCTTCCGGACCTTCTTCTCCAGGGCCACGCCCTTTTTCGCGGCGGTCCGCTGACTGGCGGCGGCCTTCTTCTTTGCGGTCGACTTGAGGTCACCGTAGGTGGCCTGCACGGTGCCGGCCACCTGCTGCAGCGTGCCCCGGGCCCGGAGCCCCGGCTTGCCGAGCACCTTGCCCGCAGCCGATTTGGCCTTGCCGGCCACCTGCTGCATGCGTCCCTTGACCTGGTCCTTGTTCATTTCGACTCCTGCAATTCAGTAAAGCTGCCTGATCTACGCGGCGGCAGAAGCGAGCTGCCCCGCTGGCCAGAATGGCCGCCAGGTGCCCGCGGAAAAGTCGTAGGTCTTGCAGATCCGGACGCACTCCCGGTAGTAGCTCCAGGTGAACCTGACCGGCTTGATCTCCGGCAGCATTTCCATGAGCCGGCGCTGCGCCGCCTTGAGGTGGTAGCAGGGGATCGTGCCGTCCAGGTGGTGCACCGGATGGGCCATGATCTGGTGAAGCAGCGACTCGAGTAGCGGCGGCAGGGTGAGGTGCCGGGTGGCCGTCGCCTGGGCGGCAGCCTTCAGCCATTCACGCCGGTCGTCGAACCAGCGCAGGTCCGGCGCCGTGTGGTGCAGGTAGATCACGATGCCCACGGTCCAGATCCAGAGGAAGAAGGGCAGGAGCACGCCGAGCCCCACGAGCATCCAGGGCGACGCGCCCGTCTGGGTGCCGAGCCAGGCGAGGCTGCTGATCCAGGCGACTGCGACCACGGTCACCGTCGTGCAGTCGGCCACGAACTGCCAGCGCCGGGTCTTCAGCCGCGCGAGCCCGGGGAAGTAGAGGCGCTTCCACCAGATCTCCAGGAAATAGTACGGCGCCGGGCCTGCAGCGCTCCGATACAGCCGCTCGAGGGCGCGCCGCCAGGCAGGCAGGTTGCGGTAGTCCTCCGGCGACTTGGGCTCCCAGACGAAGTCCCTGCCCCGCAGGTTGTTGAAGCCGTGGTGCACCACGTTGTGACCCACGTACCACAGGGAGAACGGGGTGAGCGACGGCAGGAAGGCGAGCCGTCCCACCACGCTGTTCAGCCGGTCACTGTTGGTCAGCGCGCCGTGGCAGGCATCGTGGCCGATCATGAAGAGCCGGACGATGCCGACCCAGGTGATGAGGGATCCCAGGATGCGCAGGAGCATGCCGGGCCCGAAGACGACCAGCGCCTGCCCGGTCGCCAGCAGGAGCACGTCGCCGGCAAACAGGCCCAGGGCTTTGCCGGTCCTGCGTCGCTTGAAGGGGGCGAGGGCATCCCGCAGGTCCGCTAGCCGCCGGACCCCGCCACTCTCGCTCAGGTTGCCGGCCTGTTGCCCGTTCGTCGTCACCATTTCCAGCTCTCCTCCTTGTCGCTGCGACGCCGCGCCGCGTAGTCTGGCCGCCCAGTGTACCTTGCCGGGCCCGCTACAGACCCGCGGTGACCCGGGGAACCGCCCTGTAGACCCAGTTGGCGGGATCCGCGCGGCGGCCCGGGCTGGCGATGACCCGGGGATCGCCGTTGCGGTCCAGTTCGTCGAGCGCGAGGCGGTCGATCTGCCACCCCTTCGCCCGCAACTGGCGCATGAGCTGCCAGTAGGTCCGCATCAGCAGGTCTTCCCGGTCCACGTTGATGACCGGCCACTCGGGCACGTCCGGCGCCCGCTTCGGGAAATGGTTCTCGGCGATGGCCTTGTCCTGGTAGACGTTGCGCAGGTTGCGGTCCAGGTGGTCCTTGTCCTTGTCCGGTTCGAGCATGAAGTTCCGGAAGGCCACGAGATAGAGCTTCGTGTTCTCCTCGTCGATGGGCGTGGACATGGAATAGAAGACGTTGCAGAAGTTTTTGGCGATCTCCACCTTGCCGTAGAGCGTGAAGCCCGGCACGTAGAAGGTCAGGTAGGAGTTGACCTCGGCGCGTTCCGGTCGCAACTGGGCCCAGGAGCCTCCCCGCGGCGGCGGGCGCGACACGAGGTGCGTGCGGAAGCCGTTCTCGAGCGTCTCCACCGAATGCGCCGACGGGCGGCTCGGGTTCTCCTCGTTCAGCGGGATGCCGTGCACGATGTGCAGGTGCACCTGGTCCAGATCCACCATCTTCATCCAGTGGATGTTGGCCTTCCACGTGTCGGTGAAGGTCACCTTGCGCCAGGCCGGGTCGGTGTTCTCGGGCATGTCGAAGAGCGGGTGGGCCTCCTCCGGCCGGTCGCCGAGGAAGACCCAGATGAAGCCGTGCCTTTCCTCGGTGGGGTAGCTGTCCACCTTGGCCGCCGGCGGGATGTCGCCGGCCGGATTAGCGGCCGAGGGAATGTTTGTGCAGCGGCCCTGCGCATCGAAGCGCCAGCCGTGGAAGGGGCAGGACACCGTGCCGTCCTCCTGGCACTTGCCCTGGGAGAGGCTGGCCCCGCGGTGGCAGCAGGTGTTGCTGAGGCAATGCGCCCTGCCGTCCGGGTCGCGAAAGAGCACGAAGTCCCGGCCGAGCATCCTCGCTTTCACCGGCTTGTCCGTGACGTTCTCGCTCCACTCGGCGATGTACCAGATGTTTGTGATCAGCATTCCGACTCCCTCTGCTTGCCAGTTACCGGCGCCAGTAGCGCTCCATCTCCAGGAACGTGAACGAGGCCGACCAGGTGATGAGCACGAAGCCCGTCAGCGCCATGGTGCCGCCGATGAAGCGGATCGGGCCCACCGGTGCCAGGTCGCCGAAGCCCACGGTGGTGTAGGTGATTGCCGACAGGTACACGGCATCCAGGAGGCTCGTGGCCGGGTTGCCCGACACACTGCCGGTATTCGCGAACATGAGGGTAAGCCAGACAGCCACGCCGAAAATCCAGATCTCCGTGATGTGCAGGGTGAGGACGCCAAAGATCCCGTAGAGCACCTTGCGCCGCGGATGCTGTTCCCGGCGCTTGCTGAGCCATTGGGACAGCAGGCTGAGGCCCTCGTAATGCACCAGCACCACCGCGCTCACGGCGAGCACGGTGGCGAGCACGACGATCAGGTTCGCAGTCCAGTCCTGGTACATGGTCACTGGCTCCCGGCGCCGGGAAGGATAACTGCCGCCAGCAGCCAGAGCGAACCGATGGCATGGATGCCGAGTGTCAGCCGGATGCCACGGGCCAGTTGCGACCGGGACCCGGCCAGCAGCCAGCTGGCGTACAGGCCGGCCGCCAGCAGCGCTGCCGGCAGCAGGATCCCCCATTCCGGGAGCAGTCCGCGCGCTGCCATCGTGGCCAGCGCGGCGAAAGCGGCCACCTGGAACAGGCTATGCAGCAGCGGCGTGCGCGCACCCAGGCGCACGGCCAGGGTCCGCTTGCCGGTGACGCCGTCGGAGGGCGCGTCGGGAATCTCGTTGGCCAGGATGATGGCGGCGACCCAGCTGCTGACCGGGACGGCCAGCAGGACGGCCTCCGCATCCAGCGACCCCGTCTGCAGCCAGGCAGCGCCGGTGACCGGCAGGATCCCGAAGGCGGCCGCGATGGCCGCCTCGCCCAGGCCCCGGCCGGAGAGCCTCAGGCCCGGCAGTGAATAGGTGAGGCCCAGCAGGCCGCCAGCGATGCCGAAGGCCAGCACGCCGGGGCCTGCCCGCAGGGCCAGCGCAGTGCCTGCACCACCGGCGAGCAGCGCGAGGATTCCCGCCAGGCGCCGCATCTCCGGGAGTTCGATCAGCCCGTCCTGGATGAAGCGGGAGCCGCCCGTGAAGGGCGCAATCCGGGTCGTGTTGGCGCGGTCGGTGCCCAGTTCCTCGTCAGTGACGTCGTTGTAGACGTTGCTGGCCGCGTGGACCAGCAGGGTTGCCAGCACCGCGAGGAGCAGGGCGGGCAGGTCGAGCCGGCCTGCGATCCGCCAACCCCAGGCGCTCCCGATCAGGACGGGCAGGAGGGACGCTGCCAGGAACTGTGGTCGGGTAGCCCCGAAGGCGAGTCGTGGTCCCGGCAGGCGCATCCGCATGATCTGTGGTGACGAAGAAGGGGTTACTGCAGCATAATTGCTGCGGCGGGTATCCGGGTTGCGCAACGGGAGTTGCTGCCCGGATGGTCCCCAGTGACAAACATTAAGGAATCAAACCATGAAAACTAGATCGTTACAGCTCGGGATCGCCCTGGCTGCCGCCGGGCTGTGCCTGCAGCCCCTGACTGCCGTCGCCGAGCAGGGCGACTGGCTCCTGCGCGGCGGCATTGGCATCGTCGATCCGAAGAGCAACAACCTGTCGCGGTCGCCCGAACAAGAAGTGAACGTCGACACGGCGACGAGCTTCACGCTCGAAGGCACCTACATGTTCGCGAACCGGTGGGGTGTCGAGCTCTTCGTCCCGTATCCGTTCAATCACGACGTGGACATCGATGGCGCCGAGGGCGCCGGCAACGTTGCCGAGATCGACCAGCTGCCGCCGATCCTCAGCCTCCAGTACCACTTCAATCCGGACGGCAAGTTCCGCCCGTACATCGGCGCGGGCATCAACTACACCACGTTCTTCAGCGAAGACACCAAGGGCGAGCTCTCCGATACCAGCCTCGACCTGGATGACTCCTGGGGTGCCGCTGGCCAGATCGGTGCCGACGTGAGCCTGAACGAGAACTGGTTCCTCAACCTCGTGGTTCGCTACGTTGACATGGACAGCGATGCGGAGATCACCGACTCCGAGGGAACCGACTCGCTCGGCGACGTCGAGATCGACCCCTTCATCTACCAGGCCCAGGTGGGTTACCGCTTCGGCAAGCCGGCTCCCGTGATCGCGGCGGCGCCGGTTGCCGCTGCCGTTGCCGCTCCGCCGCCGCCGCCGCCGCCGGCGCCGCCGGCGGACACGGACGGTGACGGCGTCATCGACTCGATCGACCAGTGCCCGGACACGCCGAAGGGCGAGCGGGTCGGGCCGCAGGGTTGCACGTGCGACGTGACGCGCCAGCTGCAGTTCAAGACGAGCTCGGCAGAGCTGAGCGACGGTGACAAGCTGATCCTGGACGAGGTGGCGGAGAACCTGAAGCGCCTGAAGTTCATCTCGGGCACGGTGGTTGGCCACACGGACAGCACGGGCTCCGAGGCCTACAACCAGGCCCTGTCGGAGCGCCGGGCGCAGAGCGTGATCACCTACCTGGAAACCCGGGGCATCGACCCGGGCCGCCTGAAGGCCTCCGGCGCCGGCGAGAGCCAGCCGATCGCCGACAACGGGACGCGGGAAGGCCGCGCCCTGAACCGCCGGGTGGTGCTGACGCGCACGGACTGCGACGCGCCGAAGTAAAGCGGCACGCCGACCAACGACTGACGACGAGAAACGGGCCCCGGCCGCGCAAGCGGCCGGGGCTTTTTCGTTTATCCGGGTTGGAACCGGCGTGAAGACGTTATATGTTTATGACAATAGGACAACCCGGCGGATTCCGTGGACGCTGATACCCATACCCTGCTGCGCTTCGTGCACATCCTGCTCTTTGCCTACTGGCTGGGCGCGGACTTCGGCGTCTTCCTGGGCGGCGGCTGGATGTCGCGACCGGGACTGACGATCGTCGAGCGGAATCGCATCCGCGACCTGGTGATGGCCATCGACGTGGCGCCGCGGATCTCGCTGGTCCTCATGCTGCCGGTGGGTTTCAGCCTGGCGCTGGCCTGGGGCACGCCGCTGCCGGCGGCTGCCCTGCCGGTGCTCTGGGCCGGTGCTGCGGCCTGGATCGCCGTCCTGCTCTGGGTGCACTTCGCCCACGGGAATCCCCTGATCCGGACCGTGCTGCAGCTCGACCTCGCGCTCCGCGTGCTGATCCTCGCCGGCATGCTGGCGCTGGGCCTCAGGGGCCTGACGGCGGCGGACAGCGTCGTCCCCGGCTGGCTATCCACCAAGTTCCTGCTGTTCGCCGCGATCATCGGGGACGGCATCGTCCTGCGCTGGATCAGCGGCCAGTGGTATCCCGCCATCGCAAGGCTGCAGGCCGGCGATACCGCCACCGGCGAAGAGATGCTCCGCGTCCGCCGCCGCAAGGCCATCGTCGCGGCCCTCACCATGTGGCTGCTCATCGCCGCCGCGGGATTCATCGGCACCATCAAGCCGTGACGGCGTATTCCCGGGGGCGCGTCCTCCTGATCATGTCGGCGCTCCTGCTGTCGACGGTGATGGCGAGCCTCGATTCCAGCTTCCTGCCCCTGGCCTTTCCCGACATGATCGATGACCTGGACTCCAACACCAGCGAGATCGTCTGGGTGGCCCTGGGCTACCTCGTCGCCGCGACCGGGCCCATGCTCCTCGCGGCGCGCATGGCGGATGCCTGGGGGCACGTGCGCCTGTTCCAGGCGGGGACGGTCATCTACTCCCTCGCGATGATCGCCTGCACCTTTGCGCCCGACGTGCCCGTCCTGATCGGACTGCGCCTGGTGCAGGGGCTGGGCATGGCGCTGTTCCTGCCGACCACGTTCGCCATTGCCACGCGCATCTACGGGCCGGCGCAGCGGGGCCGGGCGCTCGGCCTGCTGCAGGCGGCGAACGCGGCGGGCTTCATCCTCGGTCCCATCTTCGCGGGCTGGTTGCTGGACGCCTACGACTGGCGCGCGACCTTCGCGAGCCGCATTCCCTTCGCGATCCTGACGATCCTGCTGGCGCTGCTCGCGCTCGACTACCGCCAGCCCATGGCGGTGGCCGGCGCCAGCCGGCGCTTCGACGTCCCCGGCGCGCTCTACCTGACGCTGGCCCTGTTCGGCCTGCTCTTCGGCTGCAACCGGCTGCCCGTCGAGGACAATCACCTGGATCCCCTGGTCTGGCTGATCTTCGCGGGCGGCTTCGTGTCCTTCTGGCTGTTCATGCGCCGCGAGCGGACCTGCGCCGAGCCGCTGATCGATCTCAGCCTGTTCAGCCGGAGCGCCGCGTTCTCCCGCGCCTGCGTGGCCTTCGCCGCCATGTTCGCGAGCCTGCCGCTGACGCTGTTCGTGCTGCCCATCGTGCTGATCAACGGCCTGGAGATGCGGGCCTGGGACGTGGGCTTCATCATGGCGGTCTCGGCGCTGTGCACCACCGCGATGAGCCCCTGGGCTGGCCGGGCGGCCGACCGCTGGAACGCGGAGTGGCTGGCGTCCGCCGGCGCGATCGTCCGCGGCGCCGGCTACCTGCTCCTG
>Ga0209254_10006278_pt1 | contig 10961 bp, 10 predicted proteins | sample FrelakmetDIP11DI_FD_187148 | JGI IMG/M metagenome (GOLD analysis project Ga0209254, IMG submission 187148) | Freshwater lake sediment microbial communities from the University of Notre Dame, USA, for methane emissions studies - DIP11 DI (SPAdes)... | ecosystem: Environmental > Aquatic >... | reverse complement strand
GGGCTTCTCATCCATTTTACAGAGTCTGAAGACTTCTTCCGCTTCTCACTGACTTGTGATGGGCGGGCGCGTGTCGACCGGTTGTACAACGGGAAACCGTCCTCTCCCCAGCCACTGACCTTTTCCGGGGCAATCCCGCCCGGCGCTCCCAGCAGCTCCCGGCTGGCGATCCTGGCGGTCGGTCGCCAGATGGATTTCTATGTAAATAACGAATACATTTTTACGGTCAGTGATCCCAACATCCCAGAAGGGAAACTGGGGCTGTTTATCCGCTCCCAGAACCAGGAAGCGATGACGGTAAATTTCTCGGACCTCGTGGTGTATAACCCACAACCCTGAGTATGCCGTTTTCTATCCAGTGATTTTTTTAACCAGTATCAGGCAGGGATTGGCATCACCCCAGACCTGGGGGATTTCCTCCAGGGGGCAGAAACCCATCGCCTGGTAAAATGCCCTTGTCCTGGTATAAGCTTCATCCGGATGTGAATATCCTAAGGTCTTTACCTGTAAGTACCCGCCACCCTGGCTTTGCACGTAGGTCTCAGCCGCCTGCATCAAAGCCTTCCCAAGACCCTGCCGGTGCATTCCCGGACTCACACCCATCACATAGACTTCCCACGATCCTGCATAATGCTGTTTCAGGCTGATAAAACCCAAGACCTCGCCTGCTTGCTCTGCCAGAAAGGTAAGTAGCCGGTCAATGGCCTGACCGTACTGTACAATCGCTTCCTCGATACCAAACCAGTCCGGTAACGCCCGTAATATCTGCTCGCAGGCAGCGCCTTTCCCCAAGATAGGACCTTGAATAGAATAGCTCATAAAGACTGTATAATATACCAGACTGTATTTTCAGGTACAAGAGTCAAGAGATTCGGAAAGCAAACTCGATGTCTTCCAACCCAAAGCCCCTTATTCCCCTGAACACCTGCAAGCGGAAACTCCAATCCGGTGCCAACGTGGTCGGCACTTTTGTGATCGAAATCCGCCAGCCTGCAGTGATGCAGTTTCTGGCAAATGCCGGCTTCGATTTTGTTTTGATCGATAACGAGCATGGTGCCTTCAGTATCGAAACCATTGCAGACCTTTCACGCAGCGCGGTTCTGCTGGGACTGACACCTATTGTACGCATCCCAGAAATCAACCATGCCAATATTTGCCAGACGTTGGATGTCGGCGCTCAGGGTTTGATGGTGCCCCAGATTACCAGCGCCGATCAGGTGCGCTGGGTCGTAGAAAATATGCACTATCCCCCTAAGGGATCGCGCGGCAACGCCATGGAACGCGGCCTGACCCAATTCCTCAGCGGATCTGTTCCCCAGGGTCTGGAGGACATCCAGCGTGAAATGATGCTCGTTATCCAGGTGGAAACCTTCGAAGCCATCGATGCAATCGATGAGATCGTCTCACTCCCTGGAGTCGATGCGGCCTTGATTGGACCCAACGATTTATCAATTGCCCTCGGCGTTCCTGGTGAAGTTGACCATCCCAGCGTGCAGCAGGCAATTCAAAAGACGATCCAGGCATGCCTGCGTGCCGGTGTAGCGCCAGCCATTCACATGCCACGCCTCGAGCTGGCCGCTTATTGGGCCGGGCAGGGCATGCGCATGATCAGCACCGGCTCAGAGGCAGCCTTCATGGTGCGGGCTGGGAAAGCCTCCGTAGAGACATTACGATCTGCTTTTTCGTAAAAGCTAATGGGAAAAGCTGATCCGCGCCAACCTTTCTGTTATACTCAAAGGGTAACCAGTGTTCCTGGGTGAGATAGCACTCCCAGGACACATGATAACTGCTTATCGATTTCGTTTTTGGAGGTAACATGAACAAGCGTAGATCAATAACTTTAACGGTTTTTGTTATGAGCATGCTGGCAATGTTGGTCCTGCTAACCGCTGCCAATCCCTGGCCAGCCCGGTTCGAGATCATCAACCAGACAGAAAATGATATGTATCTGGTCTTGTATGGCGATGATGGCTTGATCGCCTACAACCTGCCGGTTGATGGCGAGCCCCCACTGCTGCCATTCGATCGCCAGGAATTCATCAAGGACAATACTACGGTCTTTACCATCAAACGTGATGTATACAAGGCTGAACTCACCGCCTGCGGCGTTGTCCTGGAAGGCAGGCTCGATCTGACGACGAACCTGAAGCTGAACCTGACTCCCTGCGAAGAGATGATCCGGTTCAACCAACCCAGATACCTGGGTGAGCCAACCATGGAAAAGCCAAATTTCTTCAGACCACCGGAGGTCGGCGGCTGGCGCTTCAAGTTCGTTGTCCCTGAAATCGATATGGAAACCTTCCCGGAGTTCCCGGAAACGACTCCCGTCGAAGAATAAGGTCGAATTAAGTCAGCTTTCTTATCAAATTTATTCGGTCTGCCTGTCGTAAGGAACAATCCTTCTACGGACTGCGAGACCGATTATTACAACAATTAAGCCCAATGCGGCGAACAGGGCAAAGGGTCCTTGCGGTAGCCAGCGATCGAATAGTTGACCGCCAATCCCCGTTGCGACCATGATGCCGAACGTTCCGCATACGCTAAATATGCCAATCACCGAACCCCGGATTTCAGGCCGCGCCTGTTGGGCAATCAAAACGCCGCTGGCAATGACACCGCTGATCTCACCAATCCCAATCAATGCTGCAACCAGGAAGATGAGCGGGTCAGTTGGATCCTTGACCAACAGGGTCGAGCCATAACCCAACGACGCTAACCCAACAGCCAGGATCGTCGCGTTTGCCCGGTTCATCCGATCCGCTAACACGCCAAAAACAGGCGCAAAGATCAACGCCATGGCCTGTGAGATGCCAATAATCATCCCGGCACGTGCCAGAGCATCTGCAGTGCTCATTCCAGCCTGAGCTGTACCATAAGTGACAATCCACAGGGTAAAGAATGTACCAACAATTACCATGTCGCCCCGTGAGATGAACGCAGCCATGTAGGCCAGGGCAATCCCGGGATCTTTCGCAGCAGCCAGGCCTTCGCGGCTGATCATCCAGATGCTCTTTTTCTGCTCCTTTTGAATGCGGGTGCGTTTTTGCAGACCCACCCCAAGCAGCACTGCCGTAAAAACCGCAACCCCCGCCATCAGCCAGAAGGTCCATTGACCTGCTTCATTCGGTGACGCCCCACGGCCAATGAAGATCTTGGGCAGTTGGAGAACCACAAAAACAGTCAGCATGGCACCAATGCCGTTGCCTACCCCTTGCAGGCCTGAAGCTTTTCCCCGATCTTCATTGATCGCGTAATCCGCAACGACCGTCGCGATCATGGTGGTGGCTGCCGAGGAGCCCAGCGCGAACAAGCCACGATACAGAAATAAAACCGGGACTGTCTGCACACTCGGATAGAGCAATAACGCAATCGCCATGATGAGAAAACCCGAGGCAAAAACCAACCGCCGGCCAGCCTTATCCGACAGGGTTCCCCAAATGCTAATGGAGACCAGGATAATAATTTCCGCAAAAAATGCCAGGTTCCCACTGAGCACTCCCTGCTGGCTTTCTGGGATATTGAGGGTTTCGGCTAAGATAAAAGGCTGGAACTGCGGCAAGAACGTGAACAGCAGCATCGACGCCACTGTTGCGAAGTAATAGATAAACATGTTTTTCGCGGTCACGCCTTGAACCAGGCGCACTGGCCCAAACTTTCTTGGAATTGCCCCGGTCGTCATAAGAACCTCCCCAACCGAAAGATGTTTTGTATCGATTGTAGAGGCAAAAATTATTAAGTCAAGAAATTGTAAGGTAACTGCAAGGTTACCAGACGCTTTTTCGTTCGATTTTTTCCTCATCCAGGACGAAACCCAGCCCCGGCAGTTCTGGAAGGGCAATCATGCCATTCACAGGCTGGTAGAACGGCTTGTGGAAGTGCTGCTTGTTGGCCTGGTGCTGGATCAGGTACTCGACATACGGTACGACGCCAGGTGATTGTGACCCGGCCACGTGAAGCGCAGCCAGTAGTGAGTGCCCGTGAGCGGCTACCGGAACATCAAAGGCCGAGGCCAGGGCACAGATTTTCACCAGCTCTGAAATCCCCCCGCACCAATCCGGGTCGGTCTGCACCCAATCCAGCGCTTTTGCTTCGAGAAGTTCTTTCACTTGCCAGCGGGTGTAGACGTGCTCGCCGGTCGCCAGGGGCACACCCGAAGACGCTTTCAACCTGGCAAAGGTGCCAACCCGTTCCGGCGGGATGGGTTCTTCGACCCAGGTCAGGTGGTATGGCTCAAATAACCGCAGCATTTCCGCTGCATAAGTCGCATCCCAGCCCATGAAGGCATCTGTCATGATCGGGTAGTGCTCTCCCAGGCTTTCCCGCAGCGCCCGGACCAAGGCCAGGTTTTTGGCTTTACCCGCCTCCCCATCGCCCGGCCCGTACCGGAAAAACCATTTTTGGGCGCTGTACCCTAATTGCTGGTACTCAAGTGCTAATCGGGCTGCCTCTTGAGGTTCAGTGGAGAACCCGAGCATGCTGGCATAAGCCGGTATAGCCGGCCGCGTTGGCCCGCCCAGCAAGCGGTATACCGGCTGGCCCCAGGCCTTCCCTTTTAAATCCCACAAGGCACAGTCGATCACGCTGACCCCGGTCATGAACATCCCAGAACGTCCGTGCCGGTTCAGGCGTAGCATCTGGTCGCTTAACAACTCAGTCGCCAGCGGGTCGCGGCCGATCAAAAATGGGCGCAGAAATTTTTGGATGACGAAGGCCTGGTCTTCTTCGATCGGGCCGAACAGACCCGAAACGGCTGCGTCGGTCTGGATTTCGACATACAGAGCGCGGATTTCATGCAGCCCATCGGGTCGCTCGCGCGCCCAGTCGCGGGTATTGAATTCCGGGTAAATATCCAGGGCCTGTGCCTGGCGGCTGCCAGGGGTTATCTCGCCAGCCTGGCGATGTCCCTGTAATTCGAAGAGATCAACAGAAATTATCTCCATTACTCCCTTTCATTCTTGCCTTTTTCCATCGTCAGTTAATCAAAGCCAGTGTATTGTGCACTTCCAGGCCTGCATGCCGGCCGGTGCCCTCAAAAATCAACTCCCCAGATTTGTGAGACAGGCGCGCCTCGATCCTGGCATTCAAAGTCTCCAGCACCCGCTTACCCATCTCCAATTTGGTCGGTCCCAGGATCAAGCCACCTTCGGCGCGCTCAGCGCGCATTTCCAGGCGGTGGCGCCGATCGCTGACGACCCAATCGACGTGAGTCTCGCTGATCGAAAGCTTTTCGATCCTGGCGCCTGTGTACGTTGCAAAGCGTTTGAGCTTTTTCTCTCGCCAGAAACCGATGATAAACCCACGAAAGGCATTTCCCATCCAGGGGATGTTGGCCACTGAGGCCGTCAGGCAAACTCCTGCCTCCTCAAAGTGATTGCTCTGGAACCATACCCAGGCTTCAGGGAAGGACTGGCCCCAGTCTTTTTCGATATACCCGCGCCCGCCGCTAAAATTTATGCGCTCGCGATCAATCGCCAGCGAGCCCTGGATGGCGTGATCAAAGCCCAGCACGCCGTGGTAGCATTCCATGCGCGGTGCCCAGGCATACCATCCCATGATCCCCGGTGATACAAGGCTGACGGGCCACGGAGTAACACCCTGGAATTTTAAGTCTCCCTGGACCGTCAACGGTCCGTTGGCAATATCCAGGTGAATTTGATCCGCCGTAAAGGTGTTCGGTCCAATCTGGATCGCAAATTCGCCAGGCGAGAAATGGAACTCCTGCAATGAATAGGTATGGTAAGCTGTTTGCCCGGTAGCTCCGTCGAGAACCTGGACAAATGCATGTGCGTTGTCTCCGAGAATGACCCCAGGAATAATGGCATAACGCTTGCTTTCTTCCGGGTTGATCAGCTTAAAATACCATCCTTCAAAGAACGGTGGGCGCGCCTGGTTACCGTGATAAATTTCGGGGTGTAGCGTGTTATAAAAGTAATGGGTTAGTTTCATATGACTCGATTATACCTAGGGATCATCTGATTGGACCAACTTTAACCCACGAATAGGCGCTTAATCTCTTACTTGTTCCATGTTACTCTCTCGTTCATGGGTGACATTTTCGCTGAACAATAACAATTCAGCAGCATTTGTTGGGAATGGGTCATAGGCGGATCGGATTTGTAACCTGGGATTTGAACCGGGCAGGAGAAACTGGGCGTTTTCTGGGGTATCAGCAAGCCTTGCGTGAATGGGGAATTGAACCTGCTCCTGAGCTCATCTGTGAACTGCCGGAATACCCGGTAGACAATCTATCAGACTTAACCGGCTTTCTCACCAGGGCAGACCGTCTTACAGCCATCGACCGCGCTTAATGACTACCTGGCTGTAAGGGTGGTGCGCGCCTGCCGGGAAGTAAATCTTAAAATTCCTGGCGATATTGCTCTGGTCGGTTTCGATGATACGGATATTGCAGCTCAAATGGAGATTCCATTAACCAGTGTCTCCCAACCAATTCACGAAATTGGGGCTCAGGCTGTGCGTATACTTGTTAAAAAAATTAAAGGTTCAACCCAGGAAACGCAACGAATTGTGCTTCCCACGCACCTCGTCATTCGGGAGAGTTCAGGCGGCACCATTACCTCCGCACCCACCGGGTGAAGGAATTCTTTCGACCTTCATTTTCGCCACCAGCACCGACAGTGTGGTCCCATTGAAAATTCACTGGAATTTGCCTCGGCTTTGAACCGGGCTGGTAAACCCTTTGAGATGCACATTTTCCAGGAAGGGGTGCACGGTCTGTCACTGGCAAAACCGCTGACCGCCAACGGGAAACCGGAGATGGTTGACACCCGCGCTGCCCAATGGGTCAGCCTGTGCCTGGGCTGGCTGGAGATGCAGTTTTCATCTGAGTCTCTCACAGTCAGGAAATAGTAGAGGCCTTCCATCGGAAGTGTCGGGCAATCTCGGAAGAATAGGCGCTGCCAAGCGTGGCTGAATTCTGCTCCAGCCAATCCGTAAAGCGGGTTGGGGCATTTGGAGCCTGGGTTGAGGTTAAGAGTTCCGACATCAACCCTTTCAGCTCATCGTCTGTCAGGATCACGTCCCGCAGGAACAGCCCAACTAGTTTGCCCAGGAAGATCCCGATTCGTGGAGACGTCTTTACAACCAGGACTTTCCTGCCAGTTTTCAGGGCAATCAACCTGACGAACTGCTCGAAGGTGAATACTTCAGGACCGATCGCATCGATGGCTAGATTGCCCGGGCCTTTCGAATACTCGATAGCAATTCGAGCCAGGTCCTCAACAAAAACAGGCTGGACCCGGTAGCTGCCCGATCCAAAAATCGGGTAAACCGGAAAACGGCGGATCAGCCAGGCAATGTTATTAACCAGGATATCCTCTTTCCCAAACACCAGGGTTGGGCGAATGATTGAGAAGGGTATTCCTGATTCCTTAAGATACGCTTCCTGAATCCCTTTACCACGATAGTAAGGTAAAGCAGAATGTATCGAGGCCTGGGTGACGCTGATGTGGATAATGCGCCCTACCCCAGCCTTTCTCGCGCACTCAAACAGGATGCGCGTTTTCGCCAGGGCTGTTTCGAAGGTTTGACCATCGTATGGGAAGCGGATCCAATATGTGTTATATAGTGTAGAAGTTCCTCTGAGAGTCTCGACAAGCTGGCGCGGATTGTCAAAGCTGTATTGAAAAGCTTCAACCTGCTTGCCAAACGGGTTTGGTTTTCCCGGATGAGTCGTGATCGTGCAAACCCGGTGTCCTTGGTCCAGCAGAGCCCTGGCGATGTACTTGCCAATATATCCAAATGCGCCCGTAACAACATCCATTACTTATGCCTGATACCGGATCAGGAACTCGCAGCGTTCAGCGCCCTGCAGGATCGAGCCTAAAAGCTCAACCTTGACCGGTTCATCGAGCAGGGACTCAAAGAGCTGTTGGTACCAGCCGCAAGAGCAGTGGCAGTACGTGTCAGAGAAGGCTCCCCGGCTCTGGCTGACCGAGCCGCAGTAGCAGCGATCGTAGGAGGCATGGATCACATTCCCCTCTCGCCTCAGGTGACCGCCCCCGATGTGAGCCTGGTTCAGGCGATCTAATAAATCATCGATGTCTGTTGACACATTTTTAAAGCGGCGTGCTTTCTCCAGGACACTGGCGCCAATGCACTGGCGCCCACATGCTTCCATGATCTCCCAGCGCGTCGCTTCACTTAACTCCCTGTCCAGGATATCCATCAGCTCTTGAATGCCGTGGGCCTTTTGTTTCGATGTGGATAGCTTAGTGAAAGCCTCGCAGGCTTGCGCCAACTTTAGCTTAACCGTATCATCAGTTTTCTGCTCGACTCTCTCACTAAATGTCTGGACTTTGAATGGCATCTATATCCTCGCTGTCTAGACTGCCCTGTCGATCTCCCGGATCATCTGCCAGGTGAACTCCCAGGTGCGTTCCATCACATCCGGATCCATCTTGTCAAAGGTGTCCTGCCGTTGGTGCCAGTAGGGCGCCTCGCCATCCGGTTTCAGGCCAAAGAGGGTGATGGCAGGGACCTGAAAACGCACCGCATCCGAAAGCTCCGAGTTGCCACCGCTGATCTTTGCCGGGTGTGCCTTCCACTCCGGATGGTCTGCACGCAGGCGTTCGGCTATCTCGCACAACGCTGGATCGCTCTTGAACGGCACGATGATGCCTTCACGCATCGTCCATGCCGGGCCGGCACAGCCCAGCATCTCGAAGATCAACGCCTTCGGCTGTTTCAGCTCCGAACGGTGGCGCTTGAAGAAATCGATCGCGCCGTAGTGCTGGACCTCCTCGCAGCCGGTGACCACGGCATAGACTCGGGTATTCTGCAGAGGTTTTACCGCAAACTGGAAAGCCAGGGTCAGCACCATGCCAACCGCCGTGGCGTTATCGTTGGCGCCAGCGGTGAAAGGCGTGAGATCGGCCTGGATGCACATGGCTGCCAGCAGGACCGCGCAGACCGCCGAAACAATGCTGGCATACCAGACCCACTCCCAGGCGAAGAAGATCGCCAGGATATACAGGACTGCCTGCAACACGAACGCCGCAAAAGTGACCATGGTAAAGCGGTCGTAGATTTTCACCCATTTTGGAGATCGAAATACCAGCGGGGTCCGCTGGCTGTCCACGTGCCCCACCAGCACCAGGTCCTGCTTGTGCTCACCAGCAGGTGGGATGACAGCGAAGACGTTCTGGCTATCGCCCTTCGGAACCAGCAAGCGGAACAGGTTGTTCTGAAAACCCAGCTCCTGGATTTCAGAAACAAGCACCAGCACCGTCAGCGCTACCGCCAGGACGGCGGTCAGGCGCCCGCCGAGAGGAAAGATGGCAAACGCGGCCAACATCAAGAGGCTGCCCAGTAAATGCGGATGAAAGATCGAGCGCGCGCTCTTGAATGTTTCCCAAACCGGATTAAGCCCGCTTTGCTGAAAGGTTTGCCGGGCATATTCGGCGCCCCGGCGCTCTTCCGGGCGTGTAGGCCCGCGCGGGCCGATTTCAACAGCCAGGGCGCGCACATGGGTCAGCCATTCGCGAACTCTTGGGTGGGTAGAGGTGGGTTCGGTCATGTTGTTCTCCAGGTATTTTATGATCGCGCCACAGCGAGCATCAACGCCGGGCAGTTCGTGCATATTTTATCGACCCCCATCAGCCTCCAGGAGGCCAGTGTCTCAGGATCATCAACCGTCCAGACGTTTACACCAATCCCAGAAGCCTGCGCCTGGACAACGGTATCAGAATCCATGGTCGCAAAAAAGCCGTGGATCCAGGGGAAATGATACTGCCGGGCTATTAACAGGAGGTCCGGACCCCAGCCCAGGATCGCCAGGGGAACCTCGGGTGCCAACGCCTGCACCTGCAACAACGCCGGCAGATCGAAAGACGAAACTACGTATTCTCGCTCTTTTTGATATCGGCGCAGCAGATCGACCACGCCATGGCTGACATCCAGGCCTTCCGGAGCCGCTTTGATCTCAATATTCAAGCGGGTGGCGGTCGGCGCGACCATCTCAAACACCTCCGCCAATTGTGGGATGTGCTCCCCGGTGAAACGCTGTGAGAACCAGGAGCCTGCATCCAGCTTTTGAATCTCGGCCAAAGACAGGTCACTAACCGCGCCCGAGGCGCCCGTTGTACGCTCTATCGTATCATCATGGATGACAACCAGTGCCCCATCCCGGGTTGGATGGACATCCAGCTCGATCCAAGGCGCTTTCAGATCGATGGCAGCTCGAAATGCCGCCAGTGTGTTCTCGGGGGCATTACTGCTGTCGCCGCGGTGAGCTTCGATCGCAGGTAAAAGGGGGGATTTATGCTCCATTTGGATTTACCCCTGCATCAGCAGCTCCAGCACGTACATTTCCAGTTTTTCATAATTGCGTTCTGCAATGCAGCGCGCCTGGAACTGCCGGTCGAAACGCCTGACCTTCTCTTCCAACATCTGCACGATCTTCAGGCTGTTCTGGATGTGGCGGTAGCAGTCGTCCGCTTTCTGGGTGCGCATGACCTTTACGTCCAGTCCAACCATCTCGCCGTTGGAACCATAATGGTTGTCCACCAGCACCTTGACCTGGTTGAAGGCGCCGCGCAGGTTTTCCACCCCAAAGGCCTTGTCCTGGTCATATTTCATGCCGTTCTGGTCGTTGAGATGCACGCTCCACAGCTTGCCAAACGCCAGGCCAAACGCCATCTCGTTGGCGGGATCCAGACCGGCCAGGGTGGCGTGGGCGCTTTCAAGGACTGCGCCGACCCGGCTGGGATCTTTCGTGGCAGCAGAGACAGCCATTACGTGTCCGAGCGTGCTGCAGAAGCTGCGATCGATGGGCTCGTTGGGCTTCGGCTCGATTAATACCTTGATCGCCGGGTCATAATCTAGCATGGCATCGACCGAGGTGATGAGCTGTTTGATCTTTTCGACGGACTGCTTGCTCTCGGCGCAGAGGGTGCCCTCGCGCGCCAGCCAGAGCACGATCTTATCGCACCCCAGCGCTCGGG
>Ga0209254_10006277_pt1 | contig 10961 bp, 9 predicted proteins | sample FrelakmetDIP11DI_FD_187148 | JGI IMG/M metagenome (GOLD analysis project Ga0209254, IMG submission 187148) | Freshwater lake sediment microbial communities from the University of Notre Dame, USA, for methane emissions studies - DIP11 DI (SPAdes)... | ecosystem: Environmental > Aquatic >... | reverse complement strand
ATCAGCGCCTCGATGCGCTCGCGGCGCTCCTCGCCGAGGTTGGCGATGGCATCGAGCTGGTGCGCGCGCACGCCGGGGTCCGCATCCACCACCATGGCCAGGACCAGATCGGCGGCGCGATCCTGCATGTAGGCCAGCACCCGCAGCGGCTCGGGCACCGCGTCGACGATGCGATGCGCGGCAACAAAATCGTCCTTGGCCGGATTGCCGACCTGCGCGGCGACGCCGCCCGGCGACACGTGCATCGAGGCCGCGCCACCCGGCAGGGCCTTGGCCGCCGTCGCCGCCACGGCCGGCGTACCAGCAAGGCCCGCCACCGCCTCGGCCATCGGCGAGGCAGAGCCCGCCGTTGCCCCGGCAGCGCGCGCACCCGCGTCCCGCGATCCGTGCTGCCCCGGCCGGCGCCGCGCGGCCTGCTTGGCCGCCTCGGCCAGTTCCTTGCCGTCGTAGCGCGGATCGATGCGACGGATGCGCTCGAGCAGCGGCGGGTGGGTCGCGGTCAGCGCGGCATAGCCGACGCCGTCGCAGAACAGCATGTGGCTGACTTCCTCGGCTTCGTTGGTCGCGAGCTTGGCGCCCTCGGCGTGGGCGCCGATCTTCTTCAGCGCGCCGGCGAGGCCATCGGGCATGCGGGTGAACTGCACTGCCGAGGCGTCGGCCAGGTACTCGCGCTGGCGCGACACCCCGGCCTTGATCATGCGCCCGCAGAACAGGCCCACGAAGCCGATCACCATGATCCCCAGGGCCACGAACACGATGGCGTTGCCCTCCTTGCCGCCACCGCGGGTGCGGAGCAGGAATTCGCGCGCCACGATGCCGATCACGAGCAGCCCGAACAGCACGCCCATGAGGCGGATGTTCAGGCGCATGTCGCCGTTGAGGATGTGGCTGAACTCGTGCGCGATGACGCCCTGCAGTTCGTCGCGACTGAGCTCCTCGACCGCGCCGCGCGTCACCGCCACCGCGGCGTCGGCCGGCACGTAGCCGGCGGCGAAGGCGTTGATGCCGGTTTCCTGCTCCAGCACGTAGATTTCCGGCACCGGCACGCCCGAGGCGATCGCGATCTCCTCGACCACGTTGCGCAGGCGCCGGTAAGCCGGGTTGCCGTTGTCGGGCGTGACCAGGGTGCCGCCGAGGTCGCGCGCGACCACGCCGCCGCCGCCGCGCAGGCGCCCGACCTTGTACAGGCTGGCGATGCCCATGACCGCCAGGATCATGATGCTGGTGACTACCAAGGCGTAGGGATGGCGCGCGTAGAGCCCGCCGGTGGCTTCCGGGTCGCGCACGTCGGCCAGCTCGAGCGCGAACACCACCAGGGTGTTGATCGCGAACACCACCGCCGCCACGGCGACGATGAACGCGATCACCAGCTTGCGGGTGCGCCCGCGCGCGTGCGCCTGGTGGCTGAAGAAATCCATGGCCGCGCCTCAAGCCGCTCCGGGGACTCGCGCCACGAGCGCCGCGCGCGACTCAGGTGAACTTGACCTGCACCGCCGCGCGCATGGCCGGGTCCTCGATCTCTAGCAGCGAGGCGGGCTGGAAGCCGAAGGAGCCGGCCACCAGGCTGCCCGGGAACATCTCGCGCTTGTTGTTGTAACCCATGACCGAGTCGTTGTAGCCCTGGCGCGCGAACGCGACCTTGTTCTCGGTCGAGGTCAGTTCCTCGGAAAGCTGCATCATGTTCTGGTTGGCCTTGAGGTCCGGGTAGGCCTCGGACAGGGCGAACAGGCGGCCCAGGGTCTGGGTCAGCGCATTCTCGGCGCCGCCGAGCTGCTGCATCGCCACGGCTTCGCCGGGATTGGCCGCGGCGGCCTTCTGTGCGGTCACCGCCTGGTTGCGCGCGGTGATCACCGCTTCGAGGGTCTCGCGCTCATGCTTGAGGTAGCCCTTGGCGGTCTCGACCAGGTTGGGAATGAGGTCGTGGCGCCGGGTCAGCTGCACGTCGATCTGGGCGAAGGCATTCTTGTAACCGTTGCGGGCCGCGACCAGCCCGTTGTAGATGCCGACGATCCAGAAGCCCAGCACCACGACGACGGCGAGCAGAATCAGGAGACTCATCGCATTTCTCCACCAGGCTAAAGGTCTACAATCAGGGCCATGAAACGCGCGCGAGCATAACATGCGGTCCCGTCCCACCCGGCGCAACGTCGTGGCGCTGTGTGCCTGCCTGCTCGCGCCGCTCGCGGCGTCCGCCATCGAAGCCGCCCCGACATCGAAGCCGGCCGCTGCCGCGCCGCTGCCGCGCATCGTGCGGGTCGCCGGCGACCAACCGCTGCGCTTCGAGGCAATCCTCGCCGAGCACCAATTGCTGGCCGATCAGGTGATCGCCACCGGCCAGGTCGTGGGCATGGCGGTAGCGGTGGTCAAGGATGGCAGAGTGGTGAGCGCGAAGGCGCGCGGCGTGCTCGATGCGTCCACCCGGGTGCCGGCGACCGCCACCAGCGCCTTCCGCATCGCCTCGCTGTCGAAGGCCTTCGCCTCGGCCGTCGCGGCAAGGCTGGTGGAGGAGCGTTACCTGGATTGGGACGATCCGGTGCAGCAACTGGTGCCGTCGTTCGAATTGTCCGACGCGCAGGGCGCGGCGCGCCTGACCATTCGCGAACTCCTGAGCCAGCGCACCGGGCTGCCGTACAACACCCTCGACAAGACCCTCGAGTCCGGCGACGAGTCCTATCCGCTGCTGGTGTGGCGCTTGCGCTCGCAGCCGATGATGTGCGCGGTCGGCGCCTGCTACGCCTATCAGAACGTCGCCTACAGCGTGATCGGCGACGTCACCTTCGCCAGCAGCGGCGATTTCTATGCGCACAAGGTCGTGCGCCAGATCTTCCTGCCGCTGGGCATGGCGCGCGCCAGCTTCGGCCTCGACGGGCTCAAGGCGGACGACGACTGGGCGCGCCCGCACAAGCGCGGTCCGCGCGGCTGGGTCGTGCTCGAGCCCAAGGACAACTACTATCGCCTGCCGCCTGCGGCGGGCATCAACGCCAGCATCGGTGACGTTGCGCAGTGGATGCTGGCCCAGCTCGGCCATCGCCCCGACGTGCTCTCGCCGGAACTGCTGGCCACCGTGCACGAGCCGCAGGTGGCCACCCCGCACGAGATCGCGACCTCGCCATGGCGGCGCGAGCGGGTGCGCAAGGCGCACTACGCGATGGGCTGGCGCGTTTTCGACTATGCCGGCCACCGCGTGGTGTTCCATGCCGGCGCCGTGCAGGGCTATCGCGCCATGCTGGCGCTGCTGCCCGACCACGACACCGGGATCGCGGTGCTGTGGAACTGCGAGACCGGGGTCCCGTCGGGCCTGGTGCCGACCTACCTCGACCGCTACCTCGGACTGCCGGCGCGCGACTGGCTGGAACTGTCCAGCTATCGTCGACCGACCCTCGCCGCGACAGCGGCCGGCACGCGCCGCTGACGCTGAGCTGAGCTGAGCCGATTCCCGATCGCTTCGCGGGCAGATCCCGTTCGACTCGCCGGGAATATGACAGCCTGCGCCACGCCTTGCGGGACTCGGCGCCATCGGCCAAGCTTGCCGCGGGGGAGGAACCACTATCGGGCAATCCATGATCCTGGCCGAGGAACTCGTCCTGCTGTCGCTGGACTCCGACCGCGGGCGTATCGCGAACGGAATCGCCAAGCGCGCACTGCTGCGCGGCGCCGCCGGCGCCATCCTTGCAGAGATGGTCCTGCGCAAGCGCATCAACGCCGTCCCCGGTGGACTGAGGCTGGCGGATTCGCTACCCGACTTCCATCCACTGCTGAGCGAGGCGGGCCGACTGCTGGCGCGTGAGCGCGGCGCCATTCCCGAAGCGGTCGCGATCCAGCGCGTTGCCCACGGCATCTCCGGCCTCCTGCGCCGGCTGCTGCGCAGCCTGGTCGCGCGCGACATCCTGCACGACGAGCGCGAGGCCTTCTTCGTCCACCGCTACCCGGTGCGCTCGATGCAGGCGCTGCGCGAAGTCTTCGCCCGGGTCCACGCCGTGGTGGCGGGACACGGTGGGCATCCGGAGCTGGCCCTGGCGGCCTGCGCGGAGGCGAGCGGCGTGCTCGCGGTGCGCTTCACCGCCGAGGAGCGCTTCCGGGTCCGGCGCCAGATCGAGACCCGGCGCGAACAATCGGCGAGCGGCGACATGGAATCGCGCCTCATCCTCTCGCTGGCGGCGGCAATCGCCCCCGACCGCGGGCACTGAACCCGGATCCGCCGGCCACGGGCCGGCGGCACGGATCAGAACTGGAACTCGATCCGGCGACGGCCCTGGCTCTGCACCGGCTGGCCGTCCTGCAATGCAGGGTCGAAGGTCCATTGCTGCATCGCGCGCACGGCCTCGCGGTCGAAGACGCGCGGCGGATTGGCCCGCGCGATATTGACCGCGCTGACCTTGCCATCGGTCCCGATGGTGAACTCGAGTTCGACCCAACCAGTCTGGCGCTTGCGCATGGCCTGGGCCGGATACTCCGGCGGCACCTGCCGGACGACGCGCGCGTCGCGCGTCTCGCCGGCGGGCGTCGGTGGCGGCGCGACAGCGACCGGCGCAGGCGCGGTTTCGACCACGGCCGGCGCCGGTTGCGCCGGTGCCGGCGATGGTGCCGGTGCCGGTGCCGGTGCCGCGACCGGCGGCGGGGCGGCCGCAGCAGCGGCCTGCGCCGCAGCCGCAGCCTGCTGCTGGGCGACTTCCTGGGCCTGGGTCTCGCGCTGCTGCTGCTGCTGGCGCAGGGTGTCGACCTTGGCCCTGATGGTGGTGACGGTGTACGAACCCGGGCTGGCACGGTCGAGCAGTCCGACGATACGGTCGGCTTCGTCGAGCCGCCGCTGGGCGATCTCGCGCTCGGCGATGCTGGCGGCGAGCGGGAAGATGTCGACCAGGGCCTGCGCGGCCGAGGGGTTGTTCGGCTCCTGCGCGAGCACCGCGAGGTAGTACTCGATCGCGTTGTTGCCGGCCGGCGCCACCAGGCGCTCCTCGTTGACCGACAGCGACGCGTTCTTGAGCAGTTCGTCGGCGCCCATCTGCTCGACCACCGGCGCCGCGGGCGCGGTGGGTGTGGTCGCGGCGGGCGCCGGGGTGGCGCTGCCAGCCGGGCGCGCCGGCGTGGCGGGTGCCGGTTCGTCCTTGCCGCCGCAAGCGGCCAGCGCAAGGGTTGCGACCAGGACGGCCAGCGGCCAACGCAGGCCGAGGCCATGCGTGCGCAGGTTCAACTGTTGCATGCTCTATCCCCCCTCGATCTCGTCACGGCACAACCCAATCCAGGTCGCGCCTTCAATCGCATTCCAGCGCGGCGCGCGCCTTCGATCCGTGCGCTGCCGTCACGCGATTAAACCACCGACCGCAGGGGATGCGAAGGGGGCGTGAGGACAGCCGGCAGGCGCCGGCGGACAGTCGGACGCGGGGTTGCGGGTAGCAGGAGCGGGTGCCGAGTCGCGCGACGGCGGGCGGCGGCGGCAACGAGCGGCGCTGGCTCGCGCGGCGGGGTACGGCGGGGGTGCCGCAGGGCGGCGGCGGGACTCTCGTATCCTGGAAGAGACCATCGCGCGCCGGGCAATCGCGCGATGGTTTCAGACCCTACAGAGTTTGCAGCAACAGCATGCCGCTACTGCTTACTTCTTCTTCGCAGACTTCTTCGCGGACTTCTTCGCCGCCGGCTTCTTCGCAGCCTTCTTGGCGGTCTTCTTCGCGGCCTTCTTGGCAGGCTTCTTGGCAGCGGCCTTCACCGTGCCGGACTTCTTGGATGCTGCTTTCATGTCGTGCTCCTATCAGTGGTTGTTGTTGCTTTGGGTACTGCAGTGACGCCCGGTAAAAACGAACAACGACCCAGCGCGACCTTTTCGACCCGGGCGCGCGGGGTTGGTACGGAAAGCCTTGGATGCTTCGATGGCGGACGCCGAAGCGGCGCCGACGATGACGATCTGCGTGTGGATGGCGGAAGACGAAGCCGCGGACTGGTGGCCGCTTCGATTGTCGTCGTTCGCGTTTTTAATCACACCCATGCCTGACGCAGGACTGTCACGTTGCGCGAAAGCTAAACCCGACGCGCTTGACTGTCAACAGTTTTTTTGCTCGCGGGCGAATCCGATCGCGCGGCGCGGAGCGATCGCGACGCGTCGCGCGGCGCACGGATCGCGCTCGCATGCGCTGCTCGCGCAGTGCGCGCGATGCGTCGAACACGCGCGCGATCGCAGTGCGCGCGCAGCGGATCGCGTCACCCAAGTTCACCGACGAGCATCGCCGGAGTAGCTCGACGCGGCCCGCGCGCGACGCATCGGCGAACCGCGCGCAGCCCACGCGGCGCGCAGGAATGGTCTGGAAACAGGGCGCCGCAAACGAAACCGGCCGCTTGCGCGGCCGGTCTTCGAAGCCGCGCGGATGCGCGCTTCAGTGCGATTCGGATTCGATCAGCTCGGCGTAGTCGTCGGGCGTGAGCAGCTCGTCGAGCTCGGCCGGCGCACTGGGCTTGACCACGAAGATCCAGCCTTCGCCGAACGCATCCTCGTTGATCGTCTCGGGCTTGTCGGCCAGCGCGTCGTTGACCCGGAGCACCTTGCCCGAAACCGGGGTGTAGACGTCCGAAGCGGCCTTGACCGACTCGACTACGGCGCAGGCGATGCCGACCTCGACCATGTCGCCGACCGCGGGCAGCTCGACGTAGACCAGGTCGCCGAGCTGTCCCTGCGCGTGCTCGGAGATGCCGACGGTGACGCTGCCGTCGTCCTCCACGCGCGCCCACTCGTGGGACTTGAGGAACTTGAGGTCGCCGGGAATCTCGTTGGTTGCCATGTCGATGCCGTGGCGTGGGGGTGGAAATCTGGGCGCGATTGTAGCCAATCCGCGCCGCTTGTCGCGTTGTCGCCGACCAGCCTCAGGCGCAGGCCTTGCCGTCGCGCACGAAGGGCGCCTTCACCACGCGCACCGGCACCTCGCGGCCGCGGATGTCCACGCGCACCTGCGCGGGCTTGCCGGCCGGAATCCGCGCGAGGGCGATCGCCTTGCCCAGCGTGGGCGAGAAGCTGCCGGACAGGACCTCGCCTTCGCCATGCGCGCACAGCACGCGCTGGCCGTGGCGCAGCACGCCCTTCTCGTCCATCACCAGGCCGACCATCTGGCGCGGCACGCCGCCGGCCCTCTGTGCCTCGAGCGCCTGGCGTCCGATGAAATCGCGGTCGGCCGGTTCCAGGGCCACGGTCCAGGCGAGCCCGGCCTCATAGGGCGTGGTGCTCTCGTCCATGTCCTGGCCATAGAGGTTCATACCCGCCTCCAGGCGCAGGGTGTCGCGCGCGCCGAGGCCGCAGGGCTTCACCCCGGCCTCCAGCAGCCCGTTCCACAGCGCCACTGCCTGGTGCACCGGCACCATGACTTCGTAACCGTCCTCGCCGGTGTAGCCGGTGCGGGCGATGAACAGCGCGCCGGCCTCGCAGCCGCTGAACTTCTCCAGCGCCTCGACCTGGGCGCGATCGGCCGCGTGCAGGAGGCCGTGCATGCGGGCGCGCGCGTTCGGACCCTGCACCGCGATCATGGCCATGTCGCGCCGCTCGGCGATGCTCACGCCGAAGGCCCGCGCCTCGCCCTCGATCCAGGCCAGGTCCTTGGCGCGGGTCGCGGCGTTGACCACCAGGCGGAAGAAGTTCTCCTCGCGGAAGTACACGATGAGGTCGTCGACCACGCCGCCGGCGCGGTCGAGCATGCAGGTGTAGAGCGCCTTGCCCGGGTTGCGCAGCTTGTCGACGTTGTTGGCCATCAGCCGGCGCAGGAGTGCGCGGGCGTGGTCGCCGCGCAGGTCGACCACGGTCATGTGCGAGACGTCGAACATGCCGGCGTCGCGGCGCACCTGGTGGTGCTCCTCGATCTGCGAGCCGTAGTTGATCGGCATGTCCCAGCCGCCGAAGTCCACCATGCGCGCGCCCAGCGCGCGATGGGACTCGTTGAGGACGGTCTGCTGGGTCATCGGGCTGCCTGGCGGTCGAGGTGCGGCGCGCATTATCCCCGCGCCCGCCCCGTCGCGCCAAGCGCTGCCACGGCGCCCACCCACCGCCGACGCAGCTCGACCGCGTCGCCCGTCCGAACGCCGCCATGCCCGGCGCGCACGCCGTCACTCCCGCGCCCGATCACGGCATCCGTGCGGCCAACCACGGCACCCACGGACCCAACGACCGCACCAGCGCGCCTCAAGGACGTCATTCCCGCTTGCGCGGGAATGACGTCCTTGAGGCGCGGAGGAACGGCGTCGTTGGCACGCGCAATACCTGCCAGCACCCGGCGTGACGGCCTCAGGCGCGGGGCGGGGCCGCCTCGACCCGCAGGGCGGTGCCGTCGGTGCCGGTGACGGCGACGATCGCGCCCACGGGCAGCTCCGGCCCCTCGACCACCCACACCGAGTCGCCGATGCGGGCCTTGCCGCGACCGTTGCGGATCGGTTCGGACAGTTCCACCGTGCGCCCGATGAGCTGCGCGGCGCGCTGGTTGAGGAGCGGCTGTTCGCTCTGCGGGCCGGCACCGCGGAACCAGCGCCGGTAGGCCCCGACCGCGAGCGCCGACAGGACCGCGAAGACGATGATCTGGCCCAGTACCGGCAAGGTCGGCGCGAGCCAGACGATCAGGCCCATCACCCCAGCCGCGATCCCGAACCAGAGCAGGAAGGCGCCGGGCACGAAGGTCTCGGCCGCGATCAGCAACAGCGCGAGGCCGAGCCAGAAGTAGATCAGGTTCATGTGCGCGCTCCAGTCAGGGCGCCGCCGGCGGTCGCACCGGCATGACGACCTTGCCATCGAAAGCCTGGCGCGCGATCTCGCCGATGCCGGCGAGGCTGCCGAGGATGCTGGTGGCCTCGATCGGCAGCATCAGCACCTTCTGGTTGGGCGCGGTGGCCAGCGCCTTGAGCGCGCCCACGTACTTGTCGGCGACGAAGTAGTTGATCGCCTGCACGCCGCCCTTGGCGATCGCCTCGGACACCAGCATCGTCGCCTTGGCCTCGGCCTCGGCCAGGCGCTCGCGCGCCTCGGCGTCGCGGAAGGCGGCCTCGCGCCGGCCTTCGGCTTCGAGCACCGCGGCCTGCTTCTCGCCGTCGGCCTTGAGGATCGCGGCCTGGCGGAAACCTTCCGCCTCGAGGATGTTGGCGCGCTTCTCGCGCTCGGCCTTCATCTGCCGCGCCATCGAGTCGATCAGGTCGCGCGGCGGCTGGATGTCCTTGATCTCGATCCGGTTGACCTTGAGGCCCCAGGGGTGGGTCGCATCGTCCACCACGCGCAGCAACTGCGCATTGATGGTGTCGCGCTTGGACAGCGACTCGTCGAGGTCCATCGAACCCAGCACGGTGCGGATGTTGGTCATCACGAGGTTGAGGATGGCGATCTCGAGCTGCGCCACCTCGTAGGCCGCCTTGGCCGCGTCGAGCACCTGGAAGAACACCACGCCGTCGACCTTGACCACCGCGTTGTCCTTGGTGATGACCTCCTGCGAGGGCACGTCGAGGACCTGCTCCATCATGTTCATCTTGCGGCCGATGCCGTAGACCCACGGGATCAGCAGGCCGAGGCCGGGCGTCAGGGTGTACACGTAGCGACCGAAGCGCTCGACCGTGTACTGGTAGCCCTGCGGCACCATCCGCACGCCCTTGGCGATGCTGACGATGATGAAGACCAGGATCGCGAGTCCGAACCAGCCCATGCCCATGCCCATGGCAATCTCCCCAGCGTAGGTGTCGCCTCCAGTATACGTGCGGGACCGGCCGGCGCTTTCAAGGCCCCGAAACGACGATGCCCGGGCAAGCCCGGGCATCGCGAGTGGCAGTGACGGGAACGCGGGTCAGAAGCGGTACACGCCCGACATCACGAAGGTGTCGATCTGGTCGGCGAACTGCCACGCCGCGTCGACCTGGAAGCGCTCGCCGAAGACCGTGCCGAAGCCCACCGTGTAGCTGGTGTCGTCGGTGTCGAGCTGGTCGTAGCCGTCGTGGTCCGGGTTGCTGAAGGCACCGCCGCGCAGCGACAGCAGGCTCATGCCCAGGAAGGCCTTGTCGAAGATGAAGACCTTCTCCACGCCGGCATGCCACACCCACTCGTCGTTGAGCTCGTCGGTGGCGATGGGCTCGCCGAAGATCAGGCTGGTGCCAGCCGGTTCCGGCTGGTCGTCGTAACTGACGTTGTCGAGCTGGAACGCCAGCAGCCAGGTATCGCTGGGCCGCCAGGCCACGCCCACTGAGAAGATGTCGGGCAGGTCGAAGCTCGCGGATGTGCTGTCCAGCTCCGTCGTGAGATCCACCGGTGGCCGCGCGCAATTGGGCGCGCCGTTGCAGTTGAAGAGGTCGACGAAGAACAGGCTCTGCTCGGCATCGTAGGAGCCGTTCTCGCGGTAGACCACGCCGGCGGAAAACTTGCCATTCGGATTGATCAGCAACCCAATGTTCCAGGTGAAGTCATCGTCGTCGATCCGGTTGGTCGAGGCCAGGCTGAGTTCGTCGTCGATGATCGCAGCCTCGGCGAGATTGCCCTCCTCGTCACGGAAGTCCGACAGGGTCGAGGCCTGGATGAAGGTCACGTCCGTACTGGTCGACTTCAGGGACATGCCGACCGAGAACATGTCGTTGAGCCTGAACGCGCCGGAAAGGCCGAAGGACTCCACCTCGGCATCGATGTAGGTGCTGGCGATGTAGGTGTCGATGAAGGTCGGCTCGAAGCCGCTGATGGTGGAGGTGTCCTCGATCCGCCCCGAGTTCTGGTAGTAGCCCGCGATCACGAAGCGGCTGAACGGGTAGACGAAGCTGGCGAAGGAGACCGAGTTGTTGCTGTCGTCGAAGGTGCCGATCGGCGGGTTCGGCGTGTCGGCGCCGGCGGCGATGCCGTCGAAACCGTTGGGATCGAGGAACTCGACGTCGTAGGAAGCGTGGCGGCCGTGGAGCGAGATCTCCGGCCGGGTCAGGATGGTCATGCCGGCCGGATTGGCCTCGGCCGCCGTGGCGTCGTCGGCCACGCCGACGAA
>Ga0209254_10006276_pt1 | contig 10961 bp, 6 predicted proteins | sample FrelakmetDIP11DI_FD_187148 | JGI IMG/M metagenome (GOLD analysis project Ga0209254, IMG submission 187148) | Freshwater lake sediment microbial communities from the University of Notre Dame, USA, for methane emissions studies - DIP11 DI (SPAdes)... | ecosystem: Environmental > Aquatic >... | reverse complement strand
AGAAGCAAGGGGGCCACTGCCTGGGCAGTCCACTCCGCTGACGCTACGGGACAGCCGCAAGCGGCCCTGCATGTCCCTGCGGTCGTGGCTCTCTTCTTTACCTCTGAATCAGCATCTCCAGCAGCCGCAGACAGTTCGCCTTGGCGTCCTCGCCCACCTCGGTCACCGGCCCAACGCACGACGGGCAGCCTCGCGGGCAACCGCAGGCGTTGATCACGTCGCGGGCGGCCAGCAGGAGCGTGTCGTGCAGCTCGTACAGGGCCTGGCTAAAGCCCAGGCCCCCCGGCGCATTGTCATAGATGGTGATCGTCGGCAGCCGGCTGCCTGTGGGGGACGACCTGACCTCGCTCACCACGCCAATGTCGGTCGGGCCGCTCATCAGGTGCAGCGGGGCGATGTGGCGCAGCAGGTAAGCCACGCCGGCCAGTGTCCCGCGCACCATCTGGTCCACCTCCACCCGCTGGTGGCAGGAGCGGCACAGCGTCACCAGGTTCTCCAGCCGGTTGGCCTGTAGATAGTGGTCGTTCTCGCCCCGGACGTAGCCAAAGGTGCGGAACGGCTGGACGTGATGCACGTCGTGGGTCCGGTCAGGCCGCTCTGGCGCGCCGCAGTGGCGGCAGCGGCGGCCGTCGCGCTCCAACACCAGGCTCCGCTGCTGCTCCCAGTTGGGGCCCCGGTCGCCCTGGCTCATGTCCAGCAGCCCCGCCTGCTCCAGTTGGCGGGCCTGCCCGGCCACGATGCTGAACCAGTAGGCAGTGGTCTGCATCTCGAGCTCTGGCACGCTGTCAGGCGAGATCTCGCCCCAGCCCAGCGTCTCGTGGGTGTACAGCCGTATCTTTTTGTACGACGTGGCTTTCGAGGTGACGGTCACCGGACCGTGCGCTCTGAGGGTCCCCGGACCCTCGGCCTGTTCGTCTACCTCCAGCACTTTGACCGTCTCTGACACGCTGGCTTGGGTGTAATAGTCAACCTCGACTGGTTTGACCTCGGCCCGGCACCCGTCCCAGTCCAGCTTGTCCACCAGGTACGATTCGCCGCCATGCAGATAGATCGCCCCCTCGTGGAGCAACCTCGGCACCCCCTGGCGGTCCATCACGCCGATCGTTGTCCCGCCCTGGGAGGTGTCGGCGATGATGAAATTGTCCAGCTCGGCGGCGCGCAGGCTGACCGCCTCGGCCGGGTAGGTGTCGCCGGTCCAGTGCCATTGGCCACCGCTCTGCCGCAGGATCCCCTCCTCCCCTGCCAGAAACTCCAGGACTTGCTGGGTGTGCGGGAACCGGCCAAACTGCTCGCCGGGAGCAAAAGGCAGCTCAAAAGCGGCGCATTGGATGTGGCTGACGACGATGGCCAGGTTGTCGGGGTTGAGCAGGGCGTGCTCTGGCGACCGCCCAAAAAAGTAGCGGGGATGGTTGACGATGTACTGGTCGAGCGGCGACGCCCCGGCCACCAGGATCGCCGACGAGACGCCGGTCCGTCGTCCCGCCCGGCCGGCCTGCTGCCAGGTGCTGGCAATGGTGCCCGGATAGCCGGTCATGATGCAGGCGTCCAGGTGGCCGATGTTGATGCCCAGCTCCAGGGCGTTGGTGGCGACTACCCCCACTATCTGCCGCTCCCGCAGGCCACGCTCGATCTTGCGCCGCTCCGTGGGCAAGTAGCCGCCTCGATAGCCCTGCACCATCTCCACAGGCCGGCCTTCGCGCTGCGCCGCGCGGCGCAGATAGGTCAGCAGCACCTCGGTGACCAGCCGGGAACGGGCAAAGACGATTGTCTGGATGTCGGCCTCCAGGAACCGCTCAGCCAACAGCCGGGCGTCGACGACTGCGTTGCGGCGGATGCCCAGCTCGCGGTCCACCAGGGGCGGATTGTAGAACAGAAAGTGCTTCTCGCCCTTGGGCGAGCCGTCTTCCTGCTCGCCGATCAGGGTCACCGATTCTTCGGTCAGCCGCTCGGCCAGCTCCAAGGGGTTGGCGATCGTCGCCGAGCAGCAGATGAACTGCGGCGCCGATCCGTAAAAGGCGCACACCCGCTTGAGGCGGCGGATGGCGTTGGCTACGTGGCTGCCAAACACCCCCCGGTAGGTGTGCACCTCGTCCAGGACTATGTAGCGCAGTCCCTGGAAAAAGGCCGCCCAGCGGGTGTGGTGGGGCAGGATGCCGGTGTGGAGCATGTCAGGGTTGCTGACCAGAATCTGGGCCGCCTTGCGGATGCGGGCCCGCTGATCCTGCGGCGTGTCGCCGTCGTAGGCGTGCGTCTCGATTTTAGATCCCAACGCTGCCTTCAGGCCGTCCAGCTCGGCCAGTTGGTCCTGGGTCAGCGCCTTGGTAGGGAAGAGGTACAGCGCCCTGGCCGACCGGTCGGCCAGAAGGCGGTTGAGCACCGGCAGGTTGTAGCACAGCGTCTTGCCGCTGGCCGTCGGCGTGACGACGACGACATGCTCGCCACGCAGCACCGCCTCGACCGCCAGCGCTTGGTGGCGGTAGGGCGCTTTGATCCCCTGCCGGCCGAGTGCATCGACCAGCCGCCGGTCGATGCCAGCCGGCCACTCGCCATAGCGGCCCGGCTGCGCCGGCAGGTGTCGCCAGTGGGCGATCCGCAACGCCAACTGTGGATCGCGCTCTATTTCCTCCAGCACCGATTCCAGAGACATGATACCGTCATTATAGCACAAACCCCAAGGGTTCCGGAAAACCCTTGGGGTCGGCGGCGATTGTGCGACACGAGGCAAACCTCAATTTTCCATATCGGGGCTGCTGATGTACAATCGCCCGTGCTAATAGGTACTTTGGAGAAACGCATGGCAACAACTCAATACCCTATGGCCGGCGCCGTCCGCGCTGCCTACCGCGCCGGCCAGGAGGATGAAACCCTGGAGCCGCTGGTCCGCATGGCCGGCGACGGGCGGCCGGTGGGCCGCATCCAGGATGGCGATTATGTCATCTTTTACGACATTCGCGGCGAACGGGAGGTGGAGCTCTCCTCGGCCCTGGTCGCTCGCGATTTTCCTCATTTTGCCCGGCCGCAGATGACGGTCCACTTGGCGACCATGATCGAGTACCACCCCGACCTCGACGTGCAGGTCGCTTTCCCGCAATTGGCCGGCCTGGAGGACACCCTGTGTGATGTCGTCAGCCGGACCGGGCTGCGCCAGGTCAAAGTGTCCGAGTCGGAAAAGGCGATCCACATCAGCTTTTTCCTGAACGGCAAGCGGCAAGCCCCTTTTCCCGGCGAAGAGCGGATCACCGTCCCCTCACCCCACGGCCTCACCCCCGCCGAGATGCCGCCCGGGATGAGCGCCGTCGCTGTGGCCGATGCGGCCATCGCCGCGCTGCGCAACCCCGACTATGCCCTGGTGAGCGTCAACCTGTGCAACGTCGACGTCATCGGCCACATCGAAAACCCGGACGCCATCCGCGCCGCCGTCGAAACGGTCGACGCTCAGGCAGGGCGGATCGTCGAGGCGGCCCAGGCGGCCGGGGTGACGACGATCCTCACCGCCGACCACGGCACCGTCGAGCGCTGGTACTACCCTGACGGGACCATCGACACCGGCCATACCGACAGCCCTGTCCCATTTATCCTGATCGATCCCCGCCCGAACTTCTGGATGCGCCTGCGACAGGGCGGCGCTCTGACCGACGTCGCCCCCACGATCCTGGATCTGCTGGGGCTGCCGCAGCCGCTGGGCATGGCCGGATCGAACCTGATCATCCCGGCCGCTTCTGTGTCTGCAAGGCCTGACCATCCTCCCCGCGTCCTGCTGCTCATCCTCGACGGCTGGGGGATCGGCGACGGGGGCCCCGGCGACCTGATCGCCCAGGCCCACACGCCGGTCGTCGATGGCCTGTTGGCCGCATGGCCTCGCACCCGGCTCCAGGCAGCCGGCCCGGCGGTAGGCATGCCTCCCGGCACGGTGGGCAATTCGGAGGCCGGACACCTGCATATCGGCGCCGGCCGGCTTGTGCCCGCCGATCGGGTGCGGATCGACCAGGCACGCGCTGACGGCTCGTTTTTCGAGAACCCGGCATTCCTTTGGGCGATGCAGGGCGCCAGGCGCGACGGCACCCGGCTGCACTTGTTGGGCATCGTCTCGTTCTACAGCTCCCACGGCTCGGTGGATCACCTACTGGCGCTCATGGAGATGGCCCGCCGCGAGGGCGTGCCCAACGTGTACATCCACGCCATGCTGGGCCGGCGCGGCGAGCGGCCCGAGAGCGGCGCTATCTATATCGAGCAGGTGGAACGCGAGGCTCAGCGTCTGGGGGTGGGCCAGGTGGTGTCGGTCATCGGTCGCTTCTGGTCCCTGGACCGTGAGGGCCACTGGGACCGCATCGGCAAGACCTATCGTTTGCTGGTAGAAGGCGGGGGACAGACGGTATGAGGAAATTGAGCCCGGCGACGTGCCAGCTTGTTCTACAGGTCTTTCCGTCACAGGATCAGGCCGAGGTAGCCCAGGTCCTGGCCAACGACTGCGCCGACAACCTGCCGTTCATGGAGCACCAGAATGAGTATGGGCTCGAGCCGGTGCGCTTTGCCGTCGTGAAACTGAGCCGGGGTAACATCGCCGAGTTGAGGTGGTGGGCAAACCTAGCCAGGGTTGATTGGCATGACGTGCTGACGGCAGCCGGCTTTGGCGGCTCGCCCACGGCCCATCAGGCATGGGCCAGCGCGAGCTATGGCATCACCTCGACGAAACCCAGCGAGACATAGTCCAGGGCTGTAGGACCAGGCAGGTTTTGCACCGGCAGCCGTTTTCCGGTTGCCAGGTCGTACAGTCCGGTGATCAGTTGGTAACGGCCAGGCGGCGCGTCGGCGCTGATCGGCAGTTCGTACCACTCCCCGACCAGGTCGCCAGGCAGCCAGGAGGTCGTCAAGCAGCCTCCGCCGCACGGCAGCCGGTCCAGTTGCCCGGCTTTGACGCCCTGGTCGTCGATGGCCTGTACAAAGACCGTGTACGATGCGTCCGGCGGCGCCAGGGCACGCCAGGCAAGCGCCAGGGACAGGGTTTCACCTCGCCGGACCGCCGTGTCGCCCTGCCAGGCAGCGGCCAGCTCGATCACATCTCCCAGCCGTGGTGGTGGTTGTTGTTGCGGGATCGGCAGCCGGGCGGTGTCAAAGGTGCGGCCTGGCTCAAGGCTGAGCGTCAGCGGCACGCTGCCGGCCTGTAAGCGAACTCCTCCCTGCGGTCGGGGATCGGGTGCTGCCGGCTCCTCGTCACCTCCGCCGACCTTCCAGACGGCCTCCGGGTCGCCCTTCACTTCTGCTGGCGTCGCCACGCCCCACACCGGCAGGTGGCCGTCGTAGGCGTCCTGGAACGGCTCGGTCAGGAACGAATCGGCCAGCGCCACCGCCTCCTTGGGCTGCTCCATCTCGGCCAGCAGGCCGGCTGCCTGGGCGACGTCGCCGCTCGGCGCGTACTGGGCCAGGGAAAACGCCGCGGCCAGGCCCACCAGGACGATCAGAGTGCCGATCATCAGGCCATGTCCCCTGAAAGGGATCTTTGTCAATCGCCCTCGCCCACTCCGCTGGTGCTGCGGCACACTGCGCCGCACTGTACGGCGGTCCGGGACAGCCGCGAGCGGCCCTGCATGTCGCTTCGCTCGCCAAGCGGTCCACAGCGCCACGGCTGAGAGCAGAACCAGCCCTAGCCCCACGCCCAGCGCCATCCAGTCGCCTTCGCGTGCCCAGGCTAGGTCCAGGTTCTCAAGCCGCACGTAGGCGATCTGGCGCAGTAGCGGGCTGTAGGCCGGGTCAAACAGGGTCGCCGGATGGTACAGCCCTAGCTCGGCATAGACCTCTTCCAGGTACAGGTTAAAGTTGACCACCACGCCCAGGAACTGCACGGCGACGCTCACCACGGCCAGTGCTGCCAATCCGGCCGCCACCAGCCGGCTGCGTCTTGCGGCCTCCAGCGCTTCGGCCAGCGGCAGCGTGGCAAAGGGCAGGATGGTCACCAGAAAGCGGGGCCCCCAGCTATGCCCGCCCCACCACAGGTACCAGGGCGCGTAAAAGAGGATGTTGACAACCACCACCGCCGCTGCCAAAAGCGCCTCGGAGCGATGGCGCCTGAAAAAGGCCGGCCAGGCAGCCAGTGCGGCAATCAGGAGGGGAGAGTACCACAGGAGACCCTTGCCGGGGCTGAGGGTCAGCCCGTATAGTCCCTGGAAAAGGGGAGCGGCAAAGCGCTCTTCGGGCAGGTAGCCGGTGGTCAGCGGGTTGCCGAAACGCAGCCAATTGTACCAGCCGGTCACTGCCAGCGCAGCCAGCACCGGCAGTCCGAACAGGAGCACCGGCCTGATCCATTGGCGCCAGTCGCGCCCGTGCCGGCGATAGATCGCGGCAAACAGAATCAGCCCCAGGAAGGGCGCGACGATGGCGTTGTTTAGCCGGGCCAGCAGAGCTAATCCCAGCCCGGCTCCTGCCAGCAGCGGGCTCAACCAGCCGCCCCGATCCCGGTAGCGGAGCAGAAAATAGGCGCTGGCCATCAACCCCAGCCCGGCCAGCGACTCGCTGAACAGGTAGCGGGCGTAGGGCCAGGCCATCGTCCCCAGCCCAAAGGCCAGCGCCGTGCCAAGCGAAACGCCGTCGCGGTACCCCAGGCGGCGTAGGTAGAGGTAGACCAGAACGCCGGTCAGGGCGGTCACGATCGCGTTGGTCAGCATCGCCGCCTGGACGTTGCCCACCTGCTCAGTCTGGCTCGCCAGCCAGTATAACGGCAGCGCTGCCAGCGTGGTGCCGATCCCTTTGCGCGAGTAGAGGTGCCCGTCAGGGCCAAACGACCCCTGCTGCTCGCCCATCCAGGACCGGATCAGATCGGTGTCCCAGGCGCCCCGCCGGGCCAGGCTGTCGGTGGCGGCCAGCATCGACATCTCGTCGCTGGAGTGGTATCGCCCGCTGAAGGTCAGCAGATAAACGCTGAACAGCAGGGCAAACAGGCAACCGGCGAGCTGCTTGTCTCGCCGGCCGGTCATGGTGTGTCCCATTCTATCAGGCGCCAGTTCCCGAATTCGTAGGTGGCCAGCGGTTGGAATCGCCCGGCCATCCAGGCGTGGAAGGGCGACTCGGCCGGGGCATAGATCCACACCGGGCCGCTGGACCTGGCGATAGTCTCGGCCAGCCGCGGCTCCCATGGCGGAAGATAGTCGAACGTCTCGATCTCGGCCAGGCGGAAGCGGGTGTGCAGGAAGGGGTACAACTGCTCGTAGGTGGTCTGATCGGCGACGACAACCGTCGTCCCCGGCTCGGCCTGATCCTCCAGCGCCTCCATCGCCGGCCGGTGTGGGCTGGCTTCGTAGCGTCCCTGGGCATAGGCCCGGAAGCCGGCGACGGCCCCTGCCAGGCCCAGCACGACGATCAGTGCCGTCGCCCCAGCGGCCAGGCGCGACCAGGCCCGCTCCGAGACCCGCCAGCCATACACCTGCGCGGCGTACTCGACGCTCAGGATGACCAGGATCAGCGTCCGCACCAGGACCGTGCCGGCCAGCAGCCAGTGCTGGTCGGGCAGCATCACAAAGTAGATCGGATACTCGACCAGGTTAATGGCGCTGAGCAGCAGGACGTAGGCGATTCCCCGCCAACCGCCGATCAACAGCAGCACGAACGGCAGGAGCATGATCAGGAACTGTGGGCTGTAGCCTTTGAAGTAGAGGGTCAGCAGGTTTTGGGTCAGCGCCGTAAAGGCCACGACCCGCCGTGCATCACGCCAGTCAACCCGCCGGGTAAAGAGGTACAGGTAGAACAGGCAGAAGGCGATGGTGATGGCCAGCCACGGCAATTGGGTGGGGTGCTGCGCCCCGCCCGCCATCTGCGGGTCGAAGCGGTCCACACCGCCGGCCACGCCGTAGGAGTAGTAGCCGTCGATCAACGCCCACACCGTCTCCCATGTAGAGCGGATGACCGGGCTCTTGAGCGACTGCAACAGGTACTCGGGCCCGGTGGCCAGGAAAGGCGCTGCGATCAACAGCACCACCAGCGCCACGGCGATCAGCAGCTTGACCCGCTGTGACAGCCGGCTCAGGTGGAGAAAGGCCGCCGGCAGGGCAGCGATCGGCACCAGCTTGGTCATAAACCCCACGCCGGCGGCAACGCCGGCGGCAGCCGGCCGCTGCTTCAGGGTGAACAACACCGCCAGGAGCAGGAACAGGAGCGCCAGCCCGTCGAACCAACCGAAAACGGTCAGGATCGGGACCAGCAGTGCGGCGTAGATCCAGCAGATCCGCACGGCCCGTTCGTCGCTGCCAAACAGGCGCCGGCCGATGGCATAGAGGACAATCAGGTTGCAGGCGTCGACGGCGACCAGAACCATGCTGAGCAGCAGGTAGAACCAGGTTCCCGGCTCCGCCCAGGGTGGGACCAGCAGGCTCAGCCGGTACAGGCCGACCATCAGCCACGGAAAGACAGGCGGGTATTCGGTCCAAAAGTGGACGAGGGGATAGTAGCCCTGGTTGGTCATGCTGAGCAGCAGCCGGTAGTAGCTGAAATCGGACATCTCGCCCAGGTAGCCGCCCGAGCGAAAGACCAGCACGGCCATGGCCCGCAATGCCACGGCCAGGAGTAGGACCAGAACAAACTCCCGGTGTTGGCGCAACTGTGCTCTCATCGCGTTCATCGCCACGGGATAGGCCAAATCCCTTCCTCGCGGGCTTGGCTCACGTCCAGCCAGAAATAGCTGTCCAGCCGGTCCTCTTCCATGTACGGCTTGGCGTCGTTCATGAACTCGTCAGAGCCTACCTGGACCGCCTCTTCGAACGACGCCTGGCCAACAAGCGTCGCTTCCAGGAAATAGTAGGTGCTGCTATCCCAGGAAATCGGGACGGCGACATAGACGTGGCCCGGCACCGTCAGCAGGATAGGACGCAGCCCGAGCTTTTCAAAGACTGAGGCGAACAGAGACGACAGCTCAACACACATGCCGCTCTTGGTCTCCAGTATCTCATAAGGCAGCTTGAGCCGCTGCAACCCGAACCCCTGATCCTCCTTTTCCTTGGGCACAAAACTGGTGCCAACCCACACATAGGTCACATCGTAATAATCGGACACGGCGTCATAGACCGCCTTCATCCGCTCCCAAACGCTGTGGTCGCTGTCCAGCTCGTCGCCGTAGCCTTGCGATATAGTCCCGCTGGGCATATAGTCGGCCGCGACGCGCATCAGCTCGTCCAACGCCGGATCGTTGGGCATAACCAGAGAAGCCAAAAAGACCGTCCCATTGTAATATCCGGGAAGGTTCCACGGGAAATCGCCGCGCGAATAGATGGTCAGCGGGGCGGTCCCCTCGTACACGAGTCGCTGTTCTCCTTCTTTGAGATAATCGACCTGGACATGCACCTCCACGTTCTTCTGGCTGTACAGCAGCTCCAGAGCAGCCGGGGTGAGAGGTGGATTCTGGGCAACCTCGATCGTTTCGCCCGGTGCCAGGGTTAGGGTATCGACCGCCGTCTCGGTATAGTTTGGAATGGTCGTTTCCACCCGCAGCCTGGCCGGTTGGTTGTTGCGGTTCGTTAGAGTGACTACCACCAGGTTGTTAAAGTAGGTGCCGTAAAGATGATAAATGACCGGCACCAGGTCGAACTGCTCGATCTCGTACTCGATATTGTCTATCGGCGAGGCGCTGCTGGCCATCTGTTTCGGCGAATAGCCGGTGAGCTGGCCGGAGGTCTCCGGGGGAGCGTCAACCGGGCGAGTTGCCCCTTCGGCGGCAGGCGTCACCACCAGCGACGCTGTGCTCACTGTCTCGCTGCCGTTAGTCCCCTTCGCCGGTTCCTGCCTGATGGCGGCGCTGGCTTCATACACCTCGAACTCGTTGAGGGCGAACTCGGTCCCGCCATAGTTCGAGACAGGCACCAGGGCGATGTAGCGCAGCTCCGCCGTCGGGAAGGTGAACGTCTGGTCTTCGCCCACCTGCTCCAGGCGGAATTGGCCCAGCGACGACATGCCATCCAGATCCGGCGACGTGTCCGAGCCCCACAGCTCGAAATGCTGGATCCAGTCCTCCTGATAGCGGTCCGAATGGGGATTCAGCACCACCTGGCCGACGATGTGGGGCTGGTCCTCTGGAAAGGCAAAGACGACGTATTGGAGATCCTCGACGTTGTCCGAGCTCCAGCCTGTGGCGGTATCCTTCTGGCCGTCGATCAGGTTGTCGGCCGGCCAGTTGCCCAGCGAATCCTGGCTGGAGTAATCCACGATCCGCCCGCCGTTGCCGGCCGCCACCAGGTTCATTGCTTCACCGGCATAGATCGGCTCGACCGGGACCGCGCCGGGCGGCGCTTCATAGACCTCGAACTCGTTGAGGGTAATCCCTGCAGCGCTGCCATAGTGGGACGTAACCACCAGAGTCACGTAGCGGGCCTGCACCGGGTCGAAGGTGAAGGTCTGGTCGATGCCGGCGTGTTCCATTTGGAACGAGCCGACATACCCCATCTCATCTGGATCCGGGCTGGTCGGCGAGACATAGATGTCGAAATCCTTGACCCAGGCATATCGCCATTCGGACGTCCAGGGGTTCAGGACAACGTGGTCGATCGTCCAGGCCTGGTCGCCGGCCAGCTCCAAGACAACGGTCTGCGGGAACTCTGGCGGCTCACCCGTCCACCACTCCCCCTCGTCGAGCTTGTAGCCGTCGATCAGCTTACTGGCCGGGCAACAATCGAGCTCGTCCGAAGCCGACACGACGCGCCCGCCGTTTTCGGCGGCGGCCAGGTTCAGGGGACCAACCTCCGGCGCGGGTATGGTCGGCTCAGCGGTCGGCTGGGCGGGCTGGGTTGCTGTGACCGGTCTGGGTGGGTTCTGGGAAGGAGCGGCTGCGGGGCTGCAGCCAAACAGCAGTACCGCGAGCAAAAGGCATGCAATTATCATTCTGGACGATCTCATCACCGTGCTCCTGGTTGTCGTTGTCGTGGGCCCATTATACATTAGAATGAACGATTCGGCCAAGCCGGGGGCAAATGGCCGCAGAGGGTCTT
>Ga0209254_10006275_pt1 | contig 10964 bp, 2 predicted proteins | sample FrelakmetDIP11DI_FD_187148 | JGI IMG/M metagenome (GOLD analysis project Ga0209254, IMG submission 187148) | Freshwater lake sediment microbial communities from the University of Notre Dame, USA, for methane emissions studies - DIP11 DI (SPAdes)... | ecosystem: Environmental > Aquatic >... | reverse complement strand
ATCTCCGGTGCCGGTGAACCCCGTCACCGGGCGGATCTCGATCGGGCGCTTGATGAGCTGCTCGATGGCGGCCAGGAGCGGCTTGTCCTCGTGGCACACGATCGAGATGGCCTCGCCTTCCATGCCCGCGCGGCCGGTGCGGCCGATGCGGTGCACGTAGTCCTCGGCAACGTGGGGCATGTCGAAGTTGACCACGTGGGGCAGTGCCTCGATGTCGAGGCCGCGCGCCGCGATGTCGGTCGCCACGAGCACGCGGACCTTGTTGGCCTTGAAGCTCTCGAGGGCCTCGATGCGCGCGTTCTGGCTCTTGTTGCCGTGGATCGCCACGGCATTGATGCCGTCCTTCTCGAGCTGGTAGGCGAGGCGATTGGCGCCGTGCTTCGTCTTGCAGAAGACGAGCACCTGTTCCCAGTTGTTGGACTTCACCAGGTGCGAGAGCAGGTCGCGCTTCTTCTTCGAATCGATGAGGTGCGCCCACTGCGTGACCAGCTCGGCCGGCGTGTTGCGCCGGGCGACCTCGACCGTCGCCGGGTCTTTGAGGAACTGCGCCGAGAGCTTGCGGATCTCGTCCGAGAACGTGGCCGAGAAGAGCAGCGTCTGGCGCGAGCCCGGGATCATGTTGATGATCCGCTTGATGTCGGGGATGAAGCCCATGTCGAGCATGCGGTCGGCTTCATCCAGCACCAGAATCGACACCTGCCTGAGGTCGACGGCCTTCTGGCCCGTGAGGTCGAGGAGGCGCCCGGGGGTGGCGACGAGGATCTCGACGCCCTTTCGCATCTCCTGGATCTGCGGGTTGATGTTCACGCCGCCGTAGACGCAGAAGGGCTTGAGCGGGACGTACTTGCCGTACGTCTTCACGCTCTCGTGGACCTGGATGGCAAGCTCGCGCGTCGGCGTGAGGATGAGGCAGCGCACGGGGTGCAGCGCGGGCGAGAAGCTCTTGCTTGCCATCGGCGCCAGGCGCTGCAGGAGCGGCAGCACGAAGCCGGCCGTCTTGCCGGTGCCGGTCTGCGCGGCGCCCAGGAGGTCGCGCCCCGACAGCACGACGGGGATGGCCTGCAACTGGATGGGGGTGGGCTCGGTGTAACCGTGCTCCGTGACGGCACGAAGCAGCTCGGGCAGAAGCCCGAGACTTTCGAAGGTCTGGCTGATGGTTCTCTCCTGAAGGCTCGGCCTGGAAAGGCTTCGCGCCTTCCGACCGGTTCAGGCAGAAAAACGTGCATCGTTGGGAATCCGCGCGCCTGGCGGCTGCGGTGGGGCGGGAGGCGCTAACCGGTTGAAGCGCCTCGGAAACCTTGGAAGCGGATTGTACGCGATCCGGCCCCCGGCGAGTGCCGAATCTGCGTCTTCCGGGCGGGGTCAGTAACCCCTCGCAACGGGTGCTTCAACGCGGGGCGGCCGGGCTGGTGGCGACGTCGATGTCGATGAAGTTCCAGAAGTTCTGGTTCTGGATCTGCGGGCGCCGGTATCCGATGACCCACGGCCACCACATGTCCGTGAGGATCCGGTGCGTGTTGACCTTCCAGGGCGCGTAGGCCGCGACCAGCCGCGCCATCTCCTGGTTGAGGCGCGTGCGCTCGGCGGCGTCGAAGGTCACCCGCGCCTTCTCGTAAAGCCGGTCGTAGGCGGGCAGGCGGAACCGCGCCTGGTTGCCCTTGAGGCCGGCGTTGGGCCCGTAGAGGGAGGTGAGCCAGGTGTCGGCCTCCGGCTGCGAGGCCGATCCGCCCAGCTGCCAGAACATGAGCTTGCCCGCGTAGGACTCCTTCAGCAGGTCCGGCCACTTGGCCTTGCGCACGGTGTACTGGACGCCGATCGTGTCCATGCTGCGCTTCCACAGCTCGTCGAGCTGGTTGTCGCGGGCGTTGGGCGTCGAGTTGCCCTTGAGCACGAGGGGCGAGCCATCGGGCATTTCACGCCAGCCGTCGCCGTCGCGGTCGAGGTAGCCGAACAGGTCGAGCAGGGCCTTCGCCTTCGCCGGGCTGTACTCCGACATCGGCGTCCGGAAACCCTTGTCGAAGCCGATGACCCCGGGCCCGTAGGGCGTGTTCGCCGGGACCGCCTGGTTCTTGCGGATGATGGTGATCTCGTCCCTCGTGTTGTAGGCGAGGGAAATGGCGCGGCGCAGGGCGACCTTCTCCGGCGTGTAGCCGCCGACGGTGGGATCGTCCATGTTGAAGTAGTTGTAGGTGATGTCCATGGCGGCGATCTGCGCCATTCGGATGCCGCGCTTCTCGAGGTGGGGTGCGATCCGGTTGTTGGGCATCGCGACGTTCGCGAACTCCTCGCCCACGCGGAAGATGAGGTCGTGCTCGGCGTTGAGGAAGGCGAGCCAGCGCGGCTGCTGCTCGTCGATCACGTAGACCTCGACCCGGCCGATCATGGGCAGGCGCCGCCCCTTGAGCTTCGCGAGGATCGCCTGGCCCTCGGCGTCGTCCGGCGCCGGCTGGCCGTCGAAGTACGCCTCGCGGAAGTTCGGGTTGGCCTCGAGCAGGACCTTCGAGGAGCGCTTCCAGAGGGTGAGCCTGAAGGGGCCCGTGCCCACCGGATGCCCGCCCACGTCGTCCTTGTATCGCTCGACCACCTCCCGCGCCACGGCGCAGGAGACGCGGCAGTCCGCCAGGTTGTAGATGAAGTTGAAGAGCGGGCGAGTGAGGCGGATCCGGTAGGTGTAGCGGTCGACGAGCTCGAGTCCCTCGACGGGATCGTCGTAGTCGAGGCGGTTCGCCTTCCGGGCCTTCGCGAGCGCCTCGTCGGTCCCGGCCACGATGCCCTCGATCTCGGAGAGCAGCGGGGCGGCGTTGCGCGGGTCGAGCACGCGCTTGATCGCGTAGACGTAGTCCGCCGCGACGAGCTCGCGCTTCCTGCCCTCGAAGGCCGGATCGTCGGAGAAGTGGATGCCGGGCTTCACGCGCATCGTGTAGGTGAGCCCGTCGGCGCTCACCTCGGGCATGGCGGCGAGCGTGTTGGGCACCAGCTTCGGCGGGCGCGCCAGGTAGTCGTAGCGCAGCGGCGTGTCGAACATCCCCTGGATGATGATGTTCGAGTAGAGGTCGGAGATGCGGTGCGGGTCGAGGTTCGTCTCCGACACCTCGATCGCGTAGCGGAGCACCTTGGCCGGATCGGCATGGCGGGGCGCGGCGGCCGCGAAGGTGGCGGACGCGAGGAACACGAGGGTTGCGAGAACGCGGTGGGCGGCGGGATCCATCGTGGCTCCGCTTCAGGGCGAGGCGCGCGGGCGCTTCGCGTTGTCGATGTCGATGTACTTCCAGAACATGTCGCTTTGCACCGGCTGCCTGCGGAAGCCGATCACCCACGGATGCCACAGGTCGGTGAGGACGCGGTGCGTGTTCACCTTCCAGGGGGCATAGGCCACCACGAGGCGGGCCATCTCCTGGTAGAGCTTCGTGCGCTCGGGGCTGTCGGGCATGGCGCGCGCGCGCTCGTAGAGCCGGTCATAGGCGTCGAGCCGGAACTGGGCGATGTTGCCCTTGAGGCCCGCGTTCGGTCCGTAGAGCGAGGAGAGCCAGGTGTCGGCATCGGGCGAACTCGCGGCCCCGCCCAGCTTCCACATCATCAGCTTGCCGGCATACGCTTCCTTGAGCAGGTCCGGCCACTTCGCCTTGCGGAACGTCATGCGGACGCCGATGTCGTCCATGCTGCGCTTCCACAGCTCGTCGATCTGCTGGTCGCGCGCGCTGGGCGTGGAGGCATTCTCGATGACCAGGGGGCGCCCGTCGGGAAGTTCGCGGTAGCCGTCCCCGTCGCGGTCGACGTAGCCGTAGACATCGAGCAGCGCCCGCGCCCTGGGGACGCTGTACTCGCTGGCGCTGGTGCGGAAGTTCGGGTCATGACCGGCAACGCCGGGGCTGTACGGCGTGTGCGCCGCAATCGCCTGGCCCTTGCGCACGATGGCGATCTCGTCTCGCGTGTTGTAGCCGAGCGAGATGGCGCGGCGCAGCGCCACCTTCTCCGGCGTGTAGCCGCCGACGAGGGGGTCCCGCATGTTGAAGTAGGCGAAGGTGAGGTCGAGCCCGGGCTCCTGCGCCATGTGGATGCCCCGCCGCTGCAGGTTCGGGGCCAGGCGGTTGTCGGGAAACGCCACGTTGGCGAACTCGACGTCGACCTCGTAGGCCAGGTCGAATTCCTCGTTGAGGAAGGCGAGCCAGCGCGGCTGCGCCTCCTCGACGATGTAGACCTCCACCCGGCCCACGAGCGGCAGGCGCTTGCCGCGCATCGTCGCGAGGATCGCCTGCCCTTCGGCGTCGTCGGCCGCCGGCTCGCCGTCGAACCAGTCCTCGCGATAGTGGGGGTTGGGCTCGAGCACCAGCTTGGAGGAGCGCTTCCAGAACGCGACCCGGTAGGGCCCGGTGCCGACGGGGTGCGCCCCGAAGTCCTCGCCATGGTGCTCGACCACCTCGCGCGCCACGGCGCAGGAGACGCGGCAGTCGGCCAGGTTGTAGATGAAGTTGTAGTACGGCCGGGTGAGCCGGATCTGGAACGTGTACCGGTCGAGCGCCTTCAGCCCCTCGATGGGCGCGTCGTAGTCGAGCCGGTTCGCCTTGCGCGCCTTCGCCAGCGCCTCGTCGACGCCGGCGACGTGTCCCTCGAACTGCGAAAGCATCTGGGCGGCGAGCTTCGGGTCCAGCAGCCGCTTCATCGAGTAGACGTAGTCCTCGGCGACCAGTTCGCGCTTGCGGCCCCCGAACGCGGGGTGGTCGTCGAAGTGGATGCCGGGCTTCACGCGCAGCGTGATCGTGAGCCCGTCGGGGCTGATCTCCGGCATCGCCGCCAGCGTGTTCGGCTTGAGCCTGAGCGGACGCGCCAGGTAGTCGTACTTGAGCGGCACGTCGAAGATCGCCGCGGTGAGGAAGCCCGAGTAGAGGTCGATGCCCTTGGCCGGGTCGAGCGAGGTCTCGGCGACGGGGAAGGCGTAGCGGAAGACCTTGGCCGGGTCGGCGTGGCGGGGCGCGGCGGCCGCCAAGTCGGCGTACGCGAGGAACAGCGCCGCGACGGCGAGGCTAGCCGCCGGCGCGCGCATGGCGTCCCTCCATGAACAGCCTCAGCGCATGGGCCGTGTGCGACTTCGCGCCGCGGGCGAGGAAGCCCTCGGGCGGCGCGGCCATCACGACGCGCCCCCCGCCATCGCCCCCTTCAGGCCCCAGGTCCACGATCCAGTCCGCCTCCGCGATCACGTCGAGATTATGCTCGATGAGCACCACGGTGTTGCCGGCGTCGACCAGGCGGTGCAGCACGCGGATGAGCTTCTCCACGTCGGCCATGTGCAGGCCCACCGTCGGTTCGTCGAGCACGTAGAGCGTGTGGGCGGCGCCCCCGCGCGGCCCGCGAGGACCGGGCGCTTCCACGTTCCGCACCTTCGCCAGTTCCGTCACCAGCTTGATGCGCTGCGCCTCGCCACCAGAGAGCGTCGGGCTCTGCTGGCCCAGCGTGAGATAGCCCAGGCCCACGTCCTGCAGCAGGCGCAAGGCGTGGTGGATGGAGGGATGCGCGGTGAAGAATTCCACGGCCTCGTCCACGCTGAGGGCGAGCACGTCGCCGATCGACTTGCCGCGCAGGTGAACGGCCAGGGTCTCCGGGTTGAACCGCGCGCCGGCACAGGCCTCGCAAAGCACCTTCACGTCCGGCAGGAAGCTCATCTCGATCGTCTTGATGCCCTGCCCTTCGCAGGCATCGCAGCGGCCGGCGGCCGAGGGGGAGGAGGCTTTCGCCCTGGCCTTGCCCTTGCCTTTCGCGCCGCCGCTTCCCGCCGCGTTGAACGAGAACCGGCTGGCGGAATAGCCGCGGATTCGCGCCTCCTGCGTATCCGCGAAGAGCTTGCGGATGGTGTCGAAGAAGCCGACGTAGGTCGCGGGGCACGAGCGAGGCGTCTTGCCGATGGGGGACTGGTCCACCTCGAGCACGCGCGTCACGGCTTCCCAGCCCGTGATGCCCTTGCAGCCGGTGAAGGCGGGCGCGCTCTTGCGATCCCGCGCGCTGGCCACCAGCCGCTCGAGGTTCTCGTGCAGCACGTCGCGCGCGAGCGTCGACTTGCCGGATCCCGAGACGCCCGTGACCACGGTGAGGCGTCCCAGGGGGATGCGCGCCTGCACGTCCTTCAGGTTGTGCAGCCCCGCGCCCGTCACGGTGATCGCGGCCGTGCGCGGGCCCACCTCGCGTCGCGGCTGCACCGGGTGCATCAGGGGCTTGGCGAGGAAACGGCCCGTGATGGAGGCGGGGTTGGCCTGGAGCTCGTCGGCCGTGCCCTGCGCGACGATGGTTCCGCCTAGCCGTCCCGCGCCGGGGCCGAGGTCGATGACGTGCTGCGCGTGGCGGATCGTGTCCTCGTCGTGCTCCACCACCACCAGCGTGTTGCCCTTCGCGCCCAGCTTCGCGAGCGTGTCGAGCAGGATGCGGTTGTCGCGCGGATGCAGGCCGATGGTCGGCTCGTCGAGGATGTAGCACACGCCGCGCAGGTTGGAGCCCAGCTGCGCCGCGAGGCGGATGCGCTGCGCCTCGCCGCCGGAAAGCGTGGGCGCGCCGCGGTCGAGCGAGAGGTAGCCCAGGCCCACCTGTTCCAGGAAGCGCAGGCGGCTCGAGAGCTCCGCGAGGATGTCGCGCGAGATCTCCTCCTCCCGCCCCGAGAGCTTGAGCCCGTCGAAGAAGCGGTGCGCCTGCTCGATGGGACGCGCGCCCATGTCGGCGATGTTGGCGTCGCGGAAGCGCACCGCCAGCGCCTCGGGGTTCAGGCGCTTGCCCGAGCACGAGGGGCAGGCCTCGTCCAGCTCCAGCCAGGAGACCCACGAGTCGAGCACGTGGTCCTCGGTGCCGGTCTTCGCGCGCTCGTCGTTCCAGTCGACGCCTTCGAGCTTCACGCCGGTGCCGTAGCAGGCGGGGCACCAGCCGTGCTTCGAGTTGTAGGAGAAGAGGCGCGGGTCCAGCTCCGGGAAGCTGCGGCCGCACGAGCCGCACGCGCGCTTCGTCGAGAAGACGACGGTGTCGCGACCGCCCCACCCGCCGGGCAGCGCGTGCACGACGCCCTTGCCCTGTTCGACGGCCGCGGCGAGGGCGGCGCGGATCGCCTTCTCGTTCGCGGGGACGATCTCGATTTCCGCCACGGGGAGCTCCAGCGTGTGCTCGCGGAACCGGTCGAGGCGGGGCCAGCGTTCGGTCGGCAGCCATTCGCCGTCCACGCGCAGGTGCGAGACGCCCTTGCCGAGCGCCCACTTGGCGAGGTCCGTGTAGAAGCCCTTGCGATTCATGACGAGCGGGGAGAGGAACGCCACGCGCTCGCCGCGGCGCTCGCGCATGAGGCGGGCGGCGATGGCCTCCTCGCTCTGCGGCTCGATGGGCACCTGGCAGTCGGGGCAATGCTGCGTGCCCAGCTTCACGAAGAGCAGGCGCAGGAAGTGGTGGATCTCGGTCTGCGTGGCGACGGTGCTCTTGGAACCGCCGCGGCTCGTGCGTTGCTCGATGGCGACCGTGGGCGGGATGCCGAAGATGGCGTCGACGTCGGGCTTGGAGGCGGGCTGCACGAACTGGCGCGCGTAGGCGTTGAGCGACTCGAGGTAGCGGCGCTGGCCCTCGTTGAAGAGGATGTCGAAGGCGAGGGTGGACTTGCCGGAGCCGGAGACGCCGGTGATGACGGTGAACTGGCCGCGGGGGATGTCGACGTCGATGCCCTTGAGGTTGTGCTCGCGGGCGTGGCGGACTTCGATGTTGTTGGAGCGGTATTTCGCGCCGGTTTCCTTGGCGCTTCGCGCCGGCAGGGCTTGGGAACCGCAGATGAACGCAGATGAACGCGGATGGTTCGGCGTGCCCAGGGACCGCTCGTAGTCGGCCAGCGCTTTCCCGGTGTGGGAAGTCGCGTGTCGCATGGCGTCCTTGGGCGTGCCGGCGAAGACGAGATCGCCGCCGGCGTCGCCGCCTTCGGGGCCGAGGTCGACGAGCCAGTCGGCGGCGCGGATGACGTCGAGGTTGTGCTCGATCACCACCAGCGAGTGGCCGGCGGCGATGAGGCGGCGGAAGGCGGCGAGCAGCTTCGCCACATCGTCGAAGTGCAGGCCCGTCGTCGGTTCGTCGAAGAGGAAGAGGCGCGTCTTCGTCATCCCCGCGGAGGCGGGGATCCAGCCATTCACGGGAGGATCCAGCGCAGGCGGTACGGGATTCCCGCCTTCGCGGGAATGACGATCCGGCGGTGGCCGCTTGGGCAGCTTGGCCACGGGGCGTCCCGCGGCCTCGATGAGGTGGCCCGCCAGCTTCAGGCGCTGCGCCTCGCCGCCGGAGAGCGTCGGCACGGGCTGGCCCAGGCGCAGGTAGTCGAGGCCGACGTCGGCGAGGGGCTTCAGGCGCGCGACGATCTCCTTCTCGCCGGCGAAGAAGGCGAGGGCCTCGTTCACCGTCAGTTCGAGGGCCTCCGCGATGCTCCGGCCACCCCACTGCACCTCGAGCACCTCGTCCCGGTAGCGTCGCCCGTTGCAGTCCGGGCAGCGCAGGTAAACATCGGAAAGGAACTGCATCTCCACGTGCTCGAAGCCGTTGCCGCTGCAGGTGGGGCAGCGGCCGTTGCCCGAGTTGAAGCTGAAGGTGCCCGCCGTGTAGCCGCGGCGCTTCGATTCCTCGGCCTTCGCGAAGAGGGCGCGGATCGCGTCGAAGGCGCCCACGTAGCTCGCGGGATTGGAGCGCGTGGTGCGGCCGATGGGCGACTGGTCCACGAACACCACGTCCGAGATGCGATCGAGGCCGTGGATCTCGCGATGTTCGCCCGGGGATTCCGTCGGCTTGCCCAGGTGCTTGCGCAGGGCGGGGTGCAGGATGTCCTGCACCAGCGTCGATTTGCCCGAGCCCGACACGCCCGTGATGCACACGAGGCGGTGCAGCGGCAGCTCGACGTCGATGTCCTTGAGGTTGTGGTGCGTGAGGCCCCGGAGCGCGAGGCGGGGCGTGTCGACCGCGGGCGGTGTCGAGACGACACCCTGGTCCGCGCGACGCCGGCCGGAGAGGTACTCGGCGGTGAGCGTCGTCGCCTGCTTCAGGTCGTCCGGCGGCCCGAAGAAGACGATCTCGCCGCCGCGCTCGCCCGGGCCCGGCCCCATGTCGAGCAGCCGGTCGGCCTCGAGCATGATCTGGGGGTCGTGCTCCACCACGACCAGCGAGTTGCCCGCGTCGCGCAGCCGCTTCATCACGTCGATCACGCGGCCCATGTCGCGCGGGTGCAGGCCGATGGAGGGCTCGTCCAGCACGAAGAGCGTGTTCACGAGCGAGGTGCCGAGGGCCGTCGTGAGGTTGATCCGCTGCACCTCGCCGCCGGAGAGCGTGCGCGACTGGCGGTCCAGCGTGAGGTAGCCCAGCCCCACCTCGCACACGAAGGCGAGGCGGGCGTTCACCGCCTCGAGCAGCAGCTCCGTCGCCTCATCCAGCGGAGCGGGCAGGGCGAGCCGCTTGAAGAAGTCCCGGGCCTTCACGAGCGGCAGCAGCATCACGTCGTGCAGCGAAAGCCCCGGCAGCGCCGCGAGGGCGTCCAGGCTCCAGTGCGCTCCTTGCGGCAGGTGGCGCTTCTCCGGAGGGAGTACGGAGTCCGCCTCCGTCTTCGTGCCCACGCGCCAGATGAGCGACTCGGGCCTGAGCCTCGCGCCGCCGCAGGCCACGCACGGCGTGTACGCCCGGTACTTGGAGAGCAGCACGCGGATGTGCATCTTGTAGGCCTTGGTCTCCAGCCACACGAAGAAGCGCTCCACGCCGTACCAGTGCGTCTTGCCGGTCTTGTTCCAGCCGACCCAGTCCTCGTCGCCCTCGACCACCCAGCGGCGATGCTCGGCCGGCAGGTCGCGCCAGGCGATGTCGAGGGCCACGCCGCGCTTTCGCGCGTACTTCACGAGGTCGTCCTGGCACTCGTCGAAGCTCGCCGTCTGGAAGGGCTTCACCGCACCCCCGCCCAGGGACTTCGATTCGTCCGGCACCACGAGGCCGTAGTCCACGCCGATCACGCGGCCGAAGCCGCGGCACTTCTCGCAGGCGCCGATGGGCGAGTTGAACGAGAAGCGTGCCGGCGTGGGGTCCGAGTAGTGGATGTCGCAGTCGGGGCAGTGCAGGTCGGTGGAGAAACGCCAGGGGGCGTCGCCCTCCTCGACGAAGACGTTCACGCGCCCGGCGCCCAGGCGCAGGGCCGCCTCGATGGCCTCGACCGTGCGCGCCTTCTCGGCCGCGCCCATGCGGATGCGGTCCTGCGTCACGTCGAGCCGCGCGCCCTTGCGCCGGTGGATGCGCGCGTAGCCCTGCGCCTCGAGGTGCTTCGTGACCTCCTCCTGCGTGAAGTTGGCCGGCACGTCGATCGGGAACGTGATCGACAGACGCGGGTCGCCCTGCGCCTTCGCGCGCTCGCCCATCTCCACGAAGATCGATTCCGGCGAATCGCGCCGCACGGGCCGCGCGCACTGGCGGCAGCGCAGGTGCCCGGCGCGAGCGAAGAGCAGCTTCAGGTGGTCGTTCAGCTCGGTCATCGTGCCGACCGTGGAGCGCGAGGTGCGCACCGGGTTCGTCTGGTCGATGGCGATGGCGGGCGGGATGCCGTCGATGGAGTCCACCTGCGGCTTGTCCATGCGGTCGAGGAACTGGCGCGCATAGGGCGAGAAGGTCTCGACGTAGCGGCGCTGGCCCTCGGCGTACAACGTGTCGAAGACGAGGGAGCTCTTGCCCGAGCCCGAGGGGCCGGTGACGACGATCAGCTCGCCCGTGGGCAGGTCGATGTCGAGGTTCTTGAGATTGTTCTGCCGCGCGCCGCGGATGGCGATGACACCCTCGGCGGCGGCATCGACGGACGGGGGCGGAGGCGTGAGGTCGTTCATGGGAACCCGGCGGCGCTCGCCCGGAATCGGGCGCGCAATCGACCATTGTAGGCACGCCTTCGCGTTGCCGCGGTGTCTGTAGGCCCTTGGGGCGGGCAATGGGGACAACTCGCACCCCACCTG
>Ga0209254_10006274_pt1 | contig 10966 bp, 9 predicted proteins | sample FrelakmetDIP11DI_FD_187148 | JGI IMG/M metagenome (GOLD analysis project Ga0209254, IMG submission 187148) | Freshwater lake sediment microbial communities from the University of Notre Dame, USA, for methane emissions studies - DIP11 DI (SPAdes)... | ecosystem: Environmental > Aquatic >... | reverse complement strand
GAGCCGCTCCAATAAAGGAAGGGCGGTTGCCTTTGCGGGTATCAGCGTACAGGGTGAACTGGGAAACAACGATAGCGGAACCCCCGATATCCTTCACGGATAGGTTCATTTTCCCCTGCTCGTCGGAAAAGATCCGCAGGGAGGCTACCTTGCGGGCCAGCTGTAAAGCATTATCCCCGCTGTCTTCTGGTCCCACACCCAGTAGAACCATTAATCCCGCACCAATCGAGGCAATGGTTTTGCCGTCCACGGAAACGGAGGCGGAGGTGACCCTTTGAATGACTGCTCGCATTTAAAAAATTTCTATTCGAAAGTTGATCAGGGCAGTCCGACTGCGGTGCGGACTTCTTCCATCGTCCTTTCGGCAATAATGCTGGCGCGGGCGGCTCCATCTTTAAGGATATCCCAGACCTCATCCGGTTTGTGAGCGAACCCCTCCCGGGCAGCTCGGAAGGGAACCAGGGATTCGTTCAGGTTCTTCGCCATTAATTTCTTGCAGTCCACGCAGCCGATCCCGGCCCGGCGGCACTCGGTGTTGACCATCGCGATTTCCTCGGCACCCGAGAACATCTTGTGGAAGGAAAAGACGTTGCAGACATCCGGGTTTCCGGGGTCGGTGCGGCGTATGCGGGCAGGATCGGTGACCATCGTTAGCACGCGCTTTTCGGTCTCTTCAGGGGTGGCGGCCAGCTCGATGTGGTTATTGAGGCTTTTGCTCATCTTCTGAACGCCATCTGTACCGAGCACCTTGGGAAATTCAGTAGCCTTCATTTTGGGTTCTATCAGCGCCTGGGTCTTGAAATGATAATTAAAGGAACGTACTGTTTCCCGTGCGAATTCAATGTGGGGAGCCTGGTCCACGCCCACCGGGACGGTATCAGCTTTATAGAGAGCGATATCCGCGGTCATCAGGACCGGATATCCCACCAGTCCATAATTGATATTATGCGGCTGTTCGCGGGCTTTTTCTTTGAAGGTGGGCAGGTCGGTCAATTTTCCCAGCGGGCTGACCATGGAAAGGATCGTATTGAGCTCGTTCACCTGTCGAACGTGGGATTGAATGAACATGATGGAGTCAGCCGGGCGAATCCCGGCTGCCAGCCAATCCAGGGCCATTTCGAGCGTGTTGGCACGCAGGTCCTCTGTGGTTTCGATCGTTGTCAGGGCATGCAGGTCAACGATGCAATAAACGCAGTCATAATCAACCTGCAATGCGACATAATTTTTGATAGCACCCAGGTAATTTCCGAGGTGCTGGCGTCCGGTGGGACGGGCGCCTGAAAAAACGCGGCCTTTTTTTGGCATTCTTACCTTTCCAATCAGAGTTTACGGATCATATCCTCCACCTCCCCGGTGCGGGGGAAGCGGCCGTTGGAAAGCTTGGAGAAAATCAGACCGCCATCCACGGTCACCTCGAAGCGGCCGCCATCCGAGGGCAGCAGGGTGAGGGATTCCAGGCGGGACTCGAAATTCTTGAGGATCTCGGCTGCCAGACCGGCAGCTTTATCTGTATACGCTCAGACCATGCAGTACTGGATGGTGATCTTCATCTTGGTTGCCTCCCGTTTTTCCTGCCGGAATTATACCCGATGGCAGATACCCTTTATTTGCATCGCTGGTAAAATGATTTTATGTCCGCCCGCTTGCCAATCCGAAAACGGGTCTTTGATCTGCTGCTGACCATCCCCGGAGCGTTCGTCATCTCACCCTTCGTGCTGGTGATCGCCATCATCCTATGGATCAAGCAAGGCTGGCCGCTGATCTTCGCCCAGGAGCGCCCAGGCTACCGCGGGGAGATCTTCCGCATCTATAAGTTCCGCACCATGCGGGATGCGCGCGATGCAGAGGGAAAATTACAACCTGATAAGGACCGGCTGACCGGGATTGGCCGCTTTTTACGCTCCACCAGCCTGGATGAGCTGCCCGAGTTGATCAATGTGCTGCGCGGGGAGATGAGCCTGGTGGGTCCCCGCCCGCTGCTTATCCAATATCTGCCACGTTACTCTGCCGAACAAGCTCGGAGGCACGACGTGCTGCCCGGGATGGCTGGCTGGGCACAGGTGAACGGGCGCAACGCCATCAGCTGGGAGGACAAGTTCCGCCTGGACGTGTGGTACGTGGATCACTGGAGCCTGCGGTTGGATATCCACATCCTGGCGATGACATTCGGGAAGGTGATCAGGCGGGAGGGTATCTCTGCGCCGGGTGAAGCCACCGCGCGGGAGTTTATGGGTTCCAAAGAATAATAGAGAACCGGGCATCAACCCGATTCCCTATTATTTTACGGATTCCTGGTAAGAATCAATCCTTCCCGGAGTTGGGAAATCACCTCTTCTGCCTGCCGTTGAAGTCCCTCGGTAAGGAGGGTTGGATTTACTTTGGTGAAAAGCAGGTCGGCATTCATTGTTTTCCCTCCTATACCGGCGATCAGGTCAGGCCAGAGGGTTTCGATCGGTGGGATGGGGTCCTGGATCACCGAGCCGGCGTAGCGGGTTGCGGCGGATTCAGGCGGGGTGCCTGTGCCCAGGAGTACCAGGTTTTGGCTGACCAGGAAATCATATAGCTCCGGGCTGGCAGCTTCCGGGGAGACATACATGACATTCAGGCGGTATGCCATCAGTTGATTCGCCATGCCGATCCAGGCATTCGGGTCGCTGCCCGGGGGGAGGGCGGTTTGGATCGGGAAATTCAAATAGGGTGGATAAATAGGTGAGCAGGTTCCGCAAAAATAAGCTCCGCCATTCAAGAATGCCTGCTGGAGAAGATTGGCTTCCGGAATACCTCCAGGAAGCAATCCGCCTGCTCGCCAATCATTGGATAGCAAAATTGCTGTATACCCGGCTAAAAAGTACAGGTTTTCCGGATTTGCGAGGATAACACTCAAGTTGGGAGCGACGGGAAGTTCCACCGGGCTGACCACGACGAATTGGGTCTGTGATGCACCAGTTGTTAGAGCTGCAAGATCGGGTGGGGTTGCGAGGAAGACTGCAATCACCACCTGTGGGGGAATCTCATCGGACGTGACGGATTCTTTGACAACCAGAATCAATCCGGAGCCGGTTGCAAGCCGGTTTAAGGTTTCCTGGGCAGCACTGAACAAATCCGGATCGGTAACCCCCTGGGTGACAAGAAGCACTTCACCCGGTAGCGGAGTGGCAGTAAACTCCGGTGTGGGAACAACCGTGGGGGTGGGGGTTGGCAAGGGGGTTTGCTCGACACACCCGGCTGTAAGGAAAAGGATCGCAATCAGTACCCAAGTAACAAACCGCATGGAAATTCTCCAGGAAAGGGATGAGGTAATTTTACCCTTATCGGACATAGTGTGATGAAAGGAATGTATAATATTTTTAATTGTTTTCCTATTGGAATTGATTTTTGCGGTAGTACAGGCAATGTAACCATGAGTCTTCCTATGAATGAATCCCTCCCTCCCGCCGGTTCCAACCTCCCACCTGCACGCCGGAGGCGAACCCGGCGACAGCTTTATCCTTACGAAAATGGCGAACGTGAGGTTTTCCTCACCGACCTGGCCAGGAGGATCGTTCCAACAGCCGATTTCTTTATCTTCTCGCTGCTGGCCGGCTTCGTTCTTGTAGTTGCTATTCTTACAGATGCCCCAGCGATCTTCGTGCTCGCGGCACTGCTGGCACCTTTCATGGGTCCAGCCATTGGGCTGGGACTGGCAACTGTGGTCGGATCAGGACGTTTCTTTCTGCAGTGCCTGGGAGGGATAATCCTGGGGAGCCTGATCGTGTTTGGTTTTGGGGCACTCGGCGGGTTGGTCGGCAGATTTTTTCCCGGAATCGTAATTAATAATTCCCTTTACCATACAGCCTTTTCCTGGCCGGATTTCCTCCTATTGACCGTGGGAGCAGCACTTTCCACTTTCCTGCTCGTAAAGAATCCCAACCAAAAACCCCTGGTGACCAGCGTCGCGATTGCTTACGAGCTGTATATCCCGATCGCTGTAGCAGGATTCGGCATTTCCAGCCGCATCCCCGGTCTTTGGCCGGACGGTTTGATCGTATTCCTGGTAAATCTGGCCTGGACTGCGCTAATCGTTACCATTGTTCTGGTTTTGATGCGGCTGCGCCCGACCACTGCTTTCGGATATGGGCTGGCGATGTCCATAGTGCTGATCTGCATTGTGATCCTGATCGCGCTGCTGGGTTTTGGATCCGCAGTTTCCACGCAGCTTGCGCTTCCAACCTCGATTCCCACCCCCACTCAAATCCCAACCGCAAGCAGCACGCCGACCCTTGAGCCACCGGCAACAGAAACACCAACCCTGACGCTGATTCCAACAAATACAGAAACTCCAACACTTACCATTGAACCCACTCTGGCCCAGGCATATATCAAAGCACCCGATAGTAACGGGGCAATCATTCGGGAGTCACCGAATTTCGGAGCACAGGTTATCGCCAGCCTGCTGAATGGGTATTTGGTTGTGATCCTGCCGGATACATTTGATGACGGCACCACGGCGTGGACGCATGTTCGGCTGAATGACGGTCGTGACGGGTGGATCGTTCGGGATCTATTAACCACCGCCACACCGGCGCCGGGATGGTAAAATAGGCGTCCGGGTTAAACCCTGGAATTTATTCACGGAGTAATTCATGACCATTCATTTTGGGACAGACGGCTGGCGTGCCGTCATTTCGGATACATTTACTTTCACCAATTTACGCCTGGTCAGCCAGGCGATCGCCGACGCGGTAGCTTCGGATACCTGGATCAATGGGGTCAAGCTGGATAAAAAACCCGACTCAGAAAAGATGGTGGTTGGGTTCGATACCCGCTTTCTTTCCGATAGGTACGCCACCGAAGCAGCGCGGGTGCTGGCGGGTAACGGGTTCACTGTTTTTCTTGCCCAGGCGGATGCGCCAACGCCGGTCATATCCTACGCGGTCAAGGATTTGAACGCAATTGCCGGGATAATGATCACGGCTTCGCATAACGCTCCAAGATACAACGGAGTTAAGCTAAAATCCGCGGGAGCCAACGCTGCCTCCCCGGAACAGTGCAAGCGTGTTGAAATTTATTTAAATGACAACGAAGAACGCGGTCGTGGTCCAAACATGATGGAATATGAGCACGCCCGCCAGGAGAGCCTCATCCAGAGGTTTAATCCCACCCCAGCTTATTATGACCATGTAAGGAAGTTGATCGACTTTGATATCATCGCGGAACACCCCATGAGGGTGGTGGTCGATTCCATGTATGGATCGGGCCGCGGGATGATTAAGGGTATTCTACAGGGCTGCGGTACCGAGGTTGCGGAGATCCGTGGAGAAATGAATCCGGGATTCGGTGGTGTGCACCCCGAGCCGATTGCCCGCTACCTGGGCGCGCTTGCGGGATCGATCGCCACGGGTGCCGGCGATTTTGGCCTGGCTACGGATGGGGACGCAGACCGGATCGGTGCTATGGATGAGCGCGGAAATTTTGTCGACCCGCACAAGATCATGTCGCTTGCGCTACGCTACCTGGTGGAGAAAAAAGGTTGGAAAGGGTCGGTTGTTCGTACGGTTTCCACCACCCGGATGATCGACCGACTGGCTGCCCGCTACGGGTTGACAGTGCATGAAACCCCGGTCGGTTTTAACCATATCGCTGACTATATGCTGAAGGAAGAGGTCCTGATAGGAGGGGAAGAATCAGGGGGGATCTCCTTCAAGGGGCATATCCCTGAAGGGGATGGGATTATCCTGGGCTTGCTGATCCTCGAAATGGTTGCGGATGCCAAAGTGCCATTCCACGAGCTGGTCGAAAGCCTCCTTAAAGATGTGGGACCGGCATTTTATGAGCGAAAAGATATGCGCCTCAAATACCCGGTTGCCAAAGACCGCATGACCCAGAAACTCACTGCCGAAGCCCCTGGTTCGATCGGAGGAGAAAAAGTTATGGAAGTTCGATCCTTTGACGGGATCAAGTATATTCTCTCGGATGACTCCTGGCTGCTCATTCGTCCTTCCGGGACGGAACCAGTGCTGCGAATCTACGCTGAGGGTAGGTCGCAGGAAATGGTAAAAGCGCTCTTGGAGTACGGCGGAAAGATCAGTACCGAATTCATGTAATTATTTGAGTTTGATTCATTTGAAACCATTAATATTAACAAAACCGCCCTCTCAAAGAGGGCGGTTTCGCTACAACGGAGGCAAAAAGGAGACTCAAAACCCTGACGCTTGGAGGCGGGATCAGGCAGAAGAAGAGGAGCGGAGCTTTCTTGAAAGGAGAATAATCACGATGAAAACGCCGGCAAGACCGACCATGATCGGGATGCCAAAATCATCGGCGAAACCGGTATTGGGCAGGTTGCTGGGTGTTCCGGTGACTGTCGGTCCACCGGTGGCGGCCGCGGTCAGCATGGCCGAAATCGTAGCAGTAAAAGCAGCATCCTCAGCTGAAAGGGTTGCAGAAGTGGGAGTTCCCTGGGCAAGCACCGGGGTGGCAGTGGGCAAAGGGGGATCTGTTGGAGTGGGGGTAATACTGGGGGTCATCAGGAACTGTTCGGTGGCCACCCTGGCGGTGGCAGCGATCGATGTGGCAGTGTTGGCCGCATATATCTGAGCTGCTTCAGCATTTCGTTTCGCGTTTTGGGCAGGAACAACCATTGTGGCAACCATCACCAGAACGACAAGGATAACAACGGTCATAAAACCGATGATACCGATGGCAATATAAAAATTCCGGTTACTGCCGCCTCTTGGGCCGGGTTCCTCTATAAAATCTTCAAACTGGCTGTCATCAGGATTAGGGATGCTCATTGAATCTTCTCCTACTTCTTATGGTTGCAATATTCATTCCAAAATATCGAGATTCGTGAGAGGGAATGAGGTGGTTGGCAGTTTGTCAAATTTCACATCGGCACAATTTCCACGCAGCCCACTGTGAATGGTGGTGGAGCCTTCCCGAATCTGTACCACGACCCCCACAGCCCCGGTATATGGTGGAACCCTCACGCGTACTTTACTTCCCTGGCGGATGCGACCGCCATCGCGGGGATCAGTCCCACTCCCGGGAAGGGGAATAACAACCTCGGGGCGTTTCCCGGTGTAAATATCCCATTCGCAGGCATTGACGCAGGCATCATGACGATCATTTTGGTTGAGAAGCTGAAATGCGAGTGGATTTAAAGAGACTGCTCCGAAACCTTCGAGGAGAATGACCGGTATTTCAAGATTTTGGACATATCGGATCAGGGTGGAGGAGATACTGGAAAGAATAAGCCCTCGGAGTGAAAAATCAACTGCAGCCTCAAGTGAATCCTGATTCCTGCAAAATCCTCCTGCTACCAAAGCGCCCCGCATGGTGACATCCACACAACTGCGGGTAAATTCTTCAGATTCGGATTTTGCAGTATTTACGAGGAGACCTGAGGCTATGCGCCCATTCCCCCACACACCCTGGATGAGACACCCGTATGTTTCCACAACGACTGCCCAATTAGGCTTGACTTCTTGGATGAACCCGTCATAACCTGCTTTTAATTCGAAAGGGGGGTTAAGAATCTCCAGGAGGACTTTTCCATCTTTGATGGATTCAATATAACAATCACCCGGTGCACGCACTATCCGTTTGATCACTTTACCAGTTTTGGCGAGGACATCCCCTTTTTGAAGAGTCTCGCCAACCTTACGGTCAGATATTGATTCCAAGGAAGTTTTTCTGGATAAACCTAAGGATTGGTAAAGGTCGATTAATTCATGCCTGCCCGGTAAGAAGCAGCTGCCGACCGAATCCATTGCGTTTACTTTCTGATCCCTGCGGACAAGGATTTCTCCCTCAGCAGGCAGTGTACGCGTCCGGCGGATCCGCGTCTGTGCAGTAAAATGGGAAATAGGCATGACCATGGCACCATTTATCGTGCAATAATCATGCCAGAGGTCATGCTCCCAAAATGCTTGCCCAGTGTTGCAGGGTTTGTTTTCTTAGTTCGTCTTCCGGGGGTAAAACCAGTGGTCTGCCACGAGCATCGATGACCACACCGCACAATCCACCAAATACCTTGAATCCATTTGCTTTTCGGACAGGATCAATAACCACACCTCGGGCTGGTTCCATCAGAATATTCGCGGTTTGTCCGGGAGGAAGGGGAAAGGCAACCAGGCTGCCCATTTTAACATCAAGGTGAGTGACGCTGCTCTGACCATAATCGATTGAAACTCTGAGGATTGGAGTCCCCGGCTTCGCCTTCGCAATTGGAGAGATAACTGTTGCCAGGTTGGTATAAGCACTTGAATCTATAACTTGGACAGGAATCATTGAATTAATTGGAGCAGTAGCACCCAGTATCGGTGTAATGCAATTTTTATCCAGGATTATCGAAGTGATGCCGACAGGTTGAATTCCGTCAAGAATCATCATCAGCGCTTCGCCAGGTTGGGGTGTTCGGGTAAGAATTGATCCCGACGCCAGGATCAATTCGAAGCATACCTTCTTCATACCAGCCTGTTTTATATGGATGAACATGGAGGTCTGTAAAATCTCACGCGCAGCTGCCTGCTCAATATCCAAAGTTTCCGCTGTGGCCGGGATTGTTTGCGGATGCAGGGATTTTTGCCATAAATAATCGGATGCGGCTTGAATTGTATTTTGTTCAGGCAACCACCGGGTAACGGTTTCGATCTGCCGATTCTCAAGGAAAGGTTTTAATCCTGCCCCTACCCCGTAACTGGTAACGCTGATTTCCGAAGTGCCGTTTACAGCAGATATCATGGTTGTTGAAGACCCACCCAAATCAATTCCCAGCACACCCTTTGAAGAGGGATAACGCATACTGAGGTAACGGACAACGCGATTAAACCCATAAGAAGAGGGTATTGGTGGTGTCGAGCAGATCTTTTGCAGATTCTGAAGACCTTCAAACTGGCGGGTGCGTTTTTCGCGAACGACCAGAGCCAGAACTTCCATGGCAGGGGCGAGATCCTCGCGGTCAATCTCCGGTCGGATATTTGAAGCGCAATGGAACCGGGCTACGTTCTGAAATCGTTCCACCATTTCTTCGGCAAGGATAGGATTTCCGGCGAAGATGACTGTTGGTATTCGTTCAGGCGGGAAGGATTTGCATGCCTGGATGATAACTTCTCCAAGTTCTTGAATCGCGTTAATTGCACCATGGTCAGTTCCCCCGGCGATAAGTATGATATCCGGCTCACTGGATATGATCGCATCCATTTGGTCCACCCTGCGGGGCGTGCCTGCTAAATCAAAACTGAAAACCCGGCAGCCAGGGATGGATGAGGCAAGTTTTGCAGCGCTTTTAGCTGAAAAATCGGGCAGCAACCCAATAGTCAGGATTCGAAGGTCTGAACCGGCAGAAAAAGCCACCACAAGACCATCCACACCCGCACCATCCGCAAGGGATGGAAGGATCAGGTGGGAGGTATCGTCTAGAAGGGAGCGTGATGACGAACCCTGCAATTCAAGCATGGATTGGAGAAGCCCGTCATTGATATTCCGGAAAGGGTGGATTATTGAGGTCGGAGCACTTGCACCCGACAAAAAATGAAATTGACCGCTAACCTGGTCGAATAGAACTGCTCTTGTATTGCAGGAACCAATTTCGATTCCCAACAGTGAGATGACTTTTGTAAAAGGGATTGCCATTTCTTATCCGATAAAAATCCGGATGGAATCCCAGAGGAATGCCAGGCGTTGGACTAATGCTGTGATCGAGGCGCTGAATACACCGGCAAACATAGCCCCCAAAGTGATAACAATGAAAAACTTACCGACTGTCCGAATTGAATTAAACCAAACGGGTTGAGTTAATGAACCATCTTTTTTTGGGCGAAGGGTGAACTGGAAATAAAGCAGGCTTGCGATGGTTCCCAGGAGAATTAAACCCGCTTCGAGAAAGTTTATTAATCCATCCCCCTTGCCAAGCATATCCCAACTTGAAAATTGGGATATTGATGCACTTACCTGAGTGACCAGGGTACCAAAAACCGCTCCTCCAATGACAACTGCTGCGCCGGCTCCAACCAAAAAAGCCATCGATATGTTTCCCACTCTGGAGAATCGTGGAAACAACTTCATAAAAAGGAGAAAGCAGAGGATCAAGGGAACCGCTGCTAAGATGTAATTCCCACTCATAATTAGACGAAGCAATTTTGGAGATATTACCTGTTGAATCAAGACCACTGCAAGGTACCCTGCTGTTGTGCCGACCAGGATCGCCAGAACCAACCGGAAAATCGGGTTATCTCCAAGAAGAAAACTAAAAACTAGAATCGTGAGAACAAAACTCACCAGCATCCAGACCAGATCGGTGGCTGGCAATATCTCAGCTCCCCTTCCCCGGGCTATTGTGATGCTTGCTTTCGTTATAAATCCGGATGGTTACTCCCAGAAGGATGGTAAGGATTGCCAAGATCTGTCCGAAAAGGTAAAGACCCCAAAGGTCAGATCCTGAATCGTTTTTTCCAAGAATACTTCCATATGCGACACCCCCTGAAATCCCTGCCACCAACCCCTTAACCTGATTGGATGCTGAATACGGTTGCAACTGCGGCCACGTTTGAGCACTGGATGCGATGAGGAGAGGTACTTCTCCCAGCATGGGTTGCACCTGTTCTATCCAATTTCTGGCTGAATCCATGCTGTCGGAAAAAACGATCACGCTTGAAAACTTGGCAAGATCTGTTACCCCAGAAAGGGCAGGTTTGGACCAGACCAGCTGCCCATCCCACCCTTTTAAAACTGCAACTGTCGGATGGATCGAGAATTCCTGTAAACCGGATGCTCCCCCGGCGAGATACCCCATGTTTGCGGTTTTTCCGGCAAGGTCGTACCCGGGGAAACGATCCGATACCTGCTGTAAGAGTTGTTCTGCAAAAAAAGGGCCTGATGGCTGGGTTGAAACGAAACTGATCCGGGCTTCCTTAGCAACAAGCTGATCCATCAGAGTCTGGCTGATAGGTTGGAGTTCCGCAGAGAAGGCGGGTACATAATCCAA
>Ga0209254_10006273_pt1 | contig 10966 bp, 8 predicted proteins | sample FrelakmetDIP11DI_FD_187148 | JGI IMG/M metagenome (GOLD analysis project Ga0209254, IMG submission 187148) | Freshwater lake sediment microbial communities from the University of Notre Dame, USA, for methane emissions studies - DIP11 DI (SPAdes)... | ecosystem: Environmental > Aquatic >... | reverse complement strand
AAGTTTCTTGTGCACTGTCGTTCCCATAATCGCCTTCGCAAAGATATGAAACACATCAGTTCCAACGGCAAGGATGCCTTTGACACCAGCAGCCATCAATGCAGGGGTAATGATAAAACCTCCTCCTGCACCGATACAGCCGGTGATAAGTCCCGCTGCAAGGCCGACCGCTATCGAAACCATGAATATAAAGTTCGAATAGTGTGCAGGTGCGTATGCGGTTTTCCCCCCTATCATGTCTGCTGCCTGTAAAAGCGTTACCGCCAGTATCGGCATGAGAAGCAGAAAAAGAATGAGAAGTTTCTTGCGATTCTTGATGATACTCATCGAAACTTCATAGTCCCACTTCGCATGAGCTATACTGGCAGCTTTCAGAAATTCGTACATCTGTCTCGGAAAACTCATTTCACTCCCTCCTTTATTGATTATTTTAACACCTTACTTAAGTCTCTTAAGCTCCATATAAACTTTTTTCATTCCACCGATAATGCCTCTTGAGAAGGCGATAGGACTTCCGTCCGAACTGAAGAAGATTCTGTTAACGCACAGTGCGTGAGTTCCTTCTTTCATCTGCAGTTGATGTGCAACATCCTCTTTCAATTTCACCATCTCGATCGTCTGAGTGACTTTTGAGATTTTTTTCGTCCCTTTCTCCTCTATCACATCGAAAAAAGGTCTGTAGAGGATATCCTCATCGTTAATTGATAGGAGTGTAACCAAAGGGATATACACCTCCTCCATAACAGGATAATCGCTGTCAACGGAACTCTTGTAGCGTGCATAAAAAACTTCGTTTTCGGTAAGCAAGACGTTCTTGATATCCTCTGAAGGCTCTATCGATCTCTTTTCTAAAAGCTCCTTTCTCGTTGTCACCCCCTCTCCGTACATAACATCAGTTAACCGTGTTCTCATCACCAATCCCAGGTGAGACACCGAATACAACACAAAGGTGCCTTTCCCCTGCTGTCTCTTCAGATAACCTTCTCTGGCAAGTTCCTGAATCGCCTCCCTCACGGTAACCTTACTGACATCATATGTTTTGCAGAGCTCGTCCTCTGTGGGTATCTGTGTTCCCGAAGGCCATTCTCCGTTTTCTATTTTTTCCTTTATAATCGAGTAGATTTGAACATATAGTTTTTGCTTGCTGTCTCTGTCTATGGTTCTTTCAATCTTCATATGCTTATTACTTCATATCTTTATGATTTTTTATAATAAGCAATATGTCTGCCAGTTATCTAACATGTTGAAATATCGTTGAATTACCTGAAAAACAACAATTTACTGCAACTTAATGATGCTTATGGTTGCTTGTTGTCAGTACGGAGGAAGAAATAACAATAGCAATTATTTATTGCGGAGAAACACTATGTTTCTATTTTGACACTCTTTAATTTTCGCTGGAGTTGTTGTCTGTGTATGCCAAGCTCAGAGGCTGCTTTGGTAATATTGCCACCCGATCTTTGCAAGGCTGCCCATATTAATTCCTTTTCAACACCCTTCAGGGTTTCTTTTAACTTCGGTGAGGGGCTGATTTTCTGGGAAGGAGTTCGCTGAAGGTGGGCAGGTAAATCAACCGGCAAAATTTTTTGAGTGTTTGCAAAGGATATTGCATGCTCGATGATATTCTCAAGTTCCCTGATATTACCCGGGTATGCATAATTGATCAGGACATTCATGGCCTCATCACTGACCCCTTTTATTAAAAGATCTTTCCGTTTGCGGGTATGTTTCTTAATAAAATGATTCACCAGTATCGGGATGTCCTCCATCCTGTTCCTCAAGGGTGGGAGGTGGATATTGATAACATTGATCCGGTAATAAAGGTCATCCCTGAAAAATCCTTTTGTCGTAGCAATGCCGAGGTCCTTGTTCGTTGCAGCAATAATCCTCACATTTATTTTTATATGCTGTGGCCCTCCTATTCTCATGATCTCGCCTTCCTGCAAAACTCTAAGGATCTTCGTCTGGAACAACGGGGAAACATCTCCTATTTCATCATAGAATACGGTACCACCATCCGCAAATTCGAGCATACCTTTTTTTGTATAATTTGCACCGGTAAAAGCGCCTTTTTCAAATCCAAAGAGTTCTGATTCCAGGAGCGTATCGGGGATGGCGCTGCAATTAATAACGACAAAGGATTTCTCCTTTCTCGGGCTCCACCGGTGAATAGCCCTTGCAACAAGTTCTTTTCCTGTTCCGCTTTCACCGGTTATTAAAACATTGCTCTCGCTTGCAGCAGCCTTTTTGACCAGTCCATAGACCTCTTGCATTAAGGTGCTTGTCCCTATTGTTTCGTCCAAACCGAATTCACAATCAAGTATCCTTTTCTTGTGGCTTCTGATTACCTGCATGAGAACTTCGGCTTTGAGCGGTTTCTCAAGGAAATCCGTTGCGCCGAGTTTCATTGCTGTGACTGCTTTATGAACATCTGCCTTCGAGAAAGCAATCACCGGAAGACTATGGCGCAATTCCATGAGCCTTTTCTGCCAGTCGATGAGATCAAGATCAAGGAAGGCGATGTCAAACCGCAGAGGATTCACGGTATTCGTCTCAATCGATACCCCAAGCTGTTTCGAGTCATTACGGTTCACATTCCCCCGTACTGAGCGGAAAAGAGAACGCAATTCTTTTGATTCCTTTGATATTACAAGGATATTCCGCATGGTCTATTGTAAAATAGGCTCAAAAAAAAACATAGAACAATATTCTTCCCAAAGCTTTGAAGTCTTTTCAAAGTTTATCAGCACAGGTGCATTCTTTTCTTATTCAGCGTGTACAAGGTCAATGACTGTCACTTCCGGTGGTGATAAAAAACGGATCGGCGGACCCCATGTGCCTGAACCCCTGCTGACATAGAGGGATGATCCATCCGAAAGGCTTGCCAATCCTGCCTGTGTCTGATAGTAAAGTCCGGTGATAATGCTGAAGGGGAATATCTGGCCCCTGTGAACATGGCCGGATAGCTGTAAATCAAAAAGACCGCGAGAATTGCCATCAACAAGCGGCCTGTGTTTCAGGAGCAGAATAAATCTGCTGTCTGGTACGTCAGAAAGCAGGTCTTTTTCCGGCTTGCCTCTATAAGGGCCGAACGACCTTACCTGTGGATCATCAACTCCCGCAATGGTAATGCCTTCGAGATCCACCCGCTCGCCCCTCAGCATGGTAAATCCTGCCTGCGCAGTAAAGTTCAGTGATTGGTCCAGCCCTGCATAGAATTCGTGATTGCCTGTTATTGCAAACTTGCCGAACCGCGGGTTAATCTCCCCGAGCATTCCTGCAGGTCCGGAGAGGTTATCAATCTGCCCGTCGACAAGGTCTCCTGTCGAAACAAGGATATCGGGATCTGCTTTTTTCACTTCCTCCAGAATCCTTTTCAGGCGGTCTTCCCTCACAATCAGCCCAAGGTGCACATCTGATATCTGGGCTATTCTCACTCTGTTAATCTCAGCAGGGATTTTATGAGATTTGATCGTAAGGTTTTCCGTACGGATGTTTCCCGCCTCGAAATACCCGTAAACAGCGATACCTATGGAAACCGTGAGGGGAATAAAAAAGGCATAATGCTTTGTAACCGCAAGATATGACAAGTCCTGCCTCAGAATTAATCCGCCTGAATAAATGATGAGCCTGTACATATCAATCACCAGCGAAAAAGAAGCAAAGAGGAAAAGTACCCCCATCCATGTATAGCCTGCGTACGACATCAAGCGTGCGAAAAGATCCAAACCGGCTTTTTCAGACAGGCGAATTATGATAGGGGAGACGATCATCATCAGCATGAATCCGGCAATCCAGCTACTTGTCAGCGTGCCGAAGGCAAAGGCTGCCCGTGCCTTCTGAAAGGCGTACAGATGGAGACTTCCGTAAAGCAGAAAGAACGTCAGGAGAAAGAGTGTCAACTCAGTGCATCCCCGGCGCCGTGCCCGGTGTTCCTCTTTTCATGAAGAATGCAAACGGCAGCACACATATCATTATTATACAGACAAGGAAGAATGCATCGTTGAATGCCATCATCGATGCCTGTCTGAGGAGCTCCCTGTACATCATTCCGAGTCCTCCGTAATTCGAAGTGAAATCTCCAAATCCCCGGTACTGTAATAACTGGGAACTTTGCTCGGAGAAAAGCTGATAGGCCCTGTCAAAGGGGGTAAGATGCTCGACAAGATGGTTCTGATGGAACTGCGCCCGGCGTGACAACATGGTAGTCACAAATGCAACCCCGAAACTCCCCCCAAGGTTCCTGAGGAGGTTGTATATAGCTGAGGCATTCCCCATATCCTCTTTTTTTATTCCGGACATGGTCATAGTAGTAAGAGGGATGAAGAAAAAACCCATTCCTATACCGAGAACAATTCTTGGCCATATAATGGTATTGAAATCGGCATGGAGATTGAAATTCGACATGAGATATGTTGCATAGGCATTCACAATGAGACCAAAAGCTAAAAGAAACTTTGGATTCATTTTATTGACGAGACTTCCTGCAATGGGCAGGGCTATCATCGTTGCAATTCCACCCGGGCCCAAAACCAGCCCTGCAAGATATGCAGTATATCCCATGAGCGTCTGGAGATAGATAGGGAGAAGGACAATGCTGGCAAAGAGGTTGAAAAAACCCAGGAACATGATAATATTCCCTGTGCTGAAGGTCCTATTCTTAAATGCCCTGAGATTTACTATGGGATGCTCTGAAAAGAGTTCCACGAATATGAAGGAAACCAGTGATACCGATGAAATAATACTCAACCACACGATGAAGTTCGATGAAAACCAGTCTTCCTGCTGTCCTTTATCAAGGACGATCTGAAGACAACCCAATCCGAGAACAAGAAGAGCAAGCCCCCAGTAATCAATTTTCATCTTGACTCTCTTCATGTAGGGCGGGTCTGTTATGAACAATACCACGAGGAGAATGGAGAGTATTCCTATCGGGACATTGATGTAGAATATCCAGTGCCACGACCAGTTATCAGTAATCCACCCACCAAGGAGTGGTCCGACAATGGGACCAAACATAATCCCGATACCGAAGATAGCCATCGCCATCCCGTGCTGACGGGGAGGGAATGTCTCAAGCAGGATCGACTGTGAAATGGGCTGCAGGGCTCCGCCGCCGATTCCCTGAAGTACTCTGAAAAATACCAGGCTCTGGAGATTCCAGGCTGAACCGCAGAGAAAGGAGCTTATGGTAAATATGACTATGGAAATAATCAGATAGCGTTTTCTGCCGAAAACCTTGCTCAACCACCCTGTCATAGGAATGATCACCGCATTCGAGACAAGGTATGAAGTGATGGACCACGTTGATTCATCTATGCCTGCCGAGAGACTTCCGCGGATATGATCAAGGGCAACGTTGACAATGGATATATCGATGATTTCGATGAGCGTGGGGAGCATTACGGTGAGAGCAACAATCCATTTATTCATACAGAAAAACAGGATTCAAGGGTTCGAGGATCCGAGGGGTCATGCGTTGTTTTTGAAAGGTTTTCACTTGAACCCTTGAATCCTTGGACCCTTCCTTTATTCTTTTACCAGAATGGTCGATACTACTGACATGCCGATCCTGAGAACATGTTCTGTGTCAGTTTCTTTATCAAGAACAATCTTAACCGGTATCCTCTGAACAACCTTCACATAATTCCCCGTTGCATTTTCCGGGGGGAAGAGGGAAAACACTGCTCCTGTGCCAGACATAATGCTTTCAATTTTTCCGGTAAATTTTTTCCCGGGATAGGTATCTATGGTAAATTTCACCTTCTGTCCGGGGCGAACGTTCTCAAGCTGGGTTTCTTTATAGTTTGCATTTACCCAAATATCATTAAGTGCAACAACTGCCATGAGCGGTTGCCCAACTTCTATCTGGTTCCCGACTTCTGCTGATTTCCTGGTTATGTAGCCATCTGCAGGAGCATAAATCTTTGTGTATCCATAACTGAGTTGGGCAGCAGCTAATTTGGCTTCTTTTTCCCTGATTACGGAAAGCTGCGATGCCCGTAATGCCTCCGCCTGTTTGACGACAGCTGCCTGAGTCTCAAGTGCTTTTTCTGCCTGTTTCAGCTGCTCGTGAGCCGCCTTCGCCTGAGCGAGGGTCACGGTATACGCTGTTTGTGTTTTTTCGTATCTGTCCTTCGAAATAGTATCGAGCTTGTAGAGATTTTCTGCCCGCCCTGCATCTTTCCCTGCCTGCTGAACATTTGCTTCCTGGAGTTCATAATTCGCCTTTGCTGTCTCTATCGAAGCTTTCAATTCAGCCATCTGCATTTTTGCTACCTGTATGCGTGCTTCCACCTCTGCGAGTTTTGATTTTTCTGCATGCATTCCTGATGAAGCTTCACTCACTTTTACATCATAATCGGCCGGGTCTATCTCGATGAGCAGATCCCCCTTCTTCACCTGCTGGTTGTCCTGCACATCAATGCTGTTTATATTTCCCTTAATCCGTGCAGCGATCGTGTGGATGCGTCCATCAATATATGCATCATCGGTCGTGATATGGGTTGCTTTGTATCTGAGATAGAAAAAAAGAATCAAAGCACCGACGAGAATCGTCGACGCCATGATGATAATACCGATCTTTTTCCTTTTAGTATTGTTCGGTTTTATCTCGTCTGTCTTCGTCTGTTCCACTGAATCCTCTCCCGAGTTTTATATGATAATACAATCATCATGCTAATACTGAAGGAAAATGTTTATTCATACCGTAAAGCTTCTATGGGGTCAAGGAGAGATGCTTTATAGGCCGGATAAAATCCGAAGAATATTCCCACCAGTCCCGAAAAACCGAAGGCAAGCAGAATTGAGAAAGGCGATACAACAGTTGACCAGCCCGCGAGAGTAGATATTATCAGCGATCCTGACACCCCTGCTATTATCCCCGCGATACCGCCGATCAACGAAAGGATGAGGGCTTCTATGATGAACTGAAGCCTTATGTCCCATGTCTTAGCGCCTATGGCCATCCGTATCCCTATCTCTCTTGTCCTCTCGGTAACAGATACGAGCATGATATTCATGATCCCGATCCCTCCGACAAGCAGGGATACCGATGCAATGGCTCCGAGCAATAAGGTCATCGCTTTGGTTGACTGTTCCTGTGCCTGCATGAACTGGGTGAGGTTTCTCACCGTAAAATCGTTCTCCTGCTTCGGACCGATGCGATGCCGCTGTCTGAGCAGGTCAGTTATCTGCTTCTCCGCAGACGCCAACTCTTCTGTGCTTTTTGCCTTAACCATAATGGTTCTTACCATGCCGGGGAACGTTGTACCGAAAAGCTTTTTTTGCGCCGTTGTTACCGGGACATAAATGGTATCGTCCTGATCCTGCCCTTGCGGCGACTGCCCTTTCAGCGAAAGAACGCCGACAACGGTAAACGGTATCTTTTTAATCCGGATCACCTGCCCTATCGGGTCCATATCACCAAAGAGGTTGTCCACAACAGTCTGCCCCAGCAGACAGACCTTCGTAGCACTCCTTACGTCCTGCTGTGTAAATGACCTGCCGGAGGCAAGTGGCCAGTCTCTCACGTTCAGCATACCCGGTGTTGTTCCTACAACTCCGGTTGACCAGTTCTGATGGCCATACACAACCTGAGCTACCCCGCTGAGGACAGGAGCAACATCCGATACCGCACGGCTTTCTTTCAGAATGGCTTCCGTGTCGGACAGGGTCAGGGTAGGCTGCGTGCCTGAGCCCATTCTGACGCCACCTGTTGTCGTTGCCCCGGGCAATATCATGATGAGATTGCTTCCCATTTTAGAAATCTGTTCGGAGATCCTCCTGCTTGCTCCTATGCCGACAGCGAGCATCGCGATAACAGCGCCGACGCCGATGATGATACCGAGCATGGTGAGGGCTGAGCGCATCTTGTTTACCCTTAATGCCCTGAATGATATCTTTATTGTTGAGGATACGTTGATCATGCGTTTTCTTTACAGTTTGTTCTTTCCTATCGAGCAGGTCACATGCAGGCAGAGTGCATTGTCTTGGTCATTCTCCGGCTTGACCGGGGAATCCGGTTTTCTTCTCTGGATTGCCCGGATCAAGTCGGGCAATGACGGTTACCAGAAAATCTTCATGTAGCATTTAGTTGTGCTTTCCTCTCATCACTCACGATTCTGCCGTCCAGAAATTTTATTATCCGTTTGCTGTATGCCGCGATGTCATTCTCATGAGTTATAAGGATGACCGTGAAATGCGATTCTTTATTCAGCTTCGTAAAAAGCTCCATTATCTCTGCGCTGGTCTTTGAATCGAGGTTCCCTGTAGGTTCGTCTGCAAGGATGATCGGAGCGTTATTCACGAGCGCCCTCGCTATCGCAACCCTTTGCTGCTGTCCGCCGGACAGTTGATTGGGTTGGTGATCTCCCCAGTCCTCAAGCCCAACATTTTTCAGTGCCTTTATCGCATTCATGGTTCTCTCTTTTGCAGGGAGACCGTTATAAAGCATAGGAAGCTCAACATTCTCGATAGCGGATGCCCTCGGTAAAAGGTTAAATCCCTGAAAAACAAACCCTATCTTTTTGTTCCGTATGCCGGCAAGCTCGTCCCTGCTGAGACTCCCGACCTCGGTGTTGTCCAAAAGATAACGGCCACTGGTAGGTTTATCAAGACATCCGAGAATATTCATAAAGGTCGATTTGCCGGAACCTGAAGGACCCATAATAGCAACAAAATCACCTTTCTCAATCATCAGAGATACCCTGTCAAGCACTTTCAGTCCGATATCTCCGAGCCGATAAATTTTGGTAATCTCATGTGCTTCGATAAGGGTCATATCAGAACATTCTCGGAGGGCCGGACGGTGTGGTTGCTTTTGTCTTAACAAGAGATTCTACAATTATTTCCTGCCCTTCCCTGAGATCTCCTGAGACAAGTTCCGTATAACTTCCGTCGCTTATGCCGGGAGAAACGGGAATGCGCCTGAGTTGACCCTTTTCGGATATCCAGATACCGGGGCCCTTCTTTTCGGATGTCTGCGCCCCCTTCTCGGACGGTTTGAACCTCAGAGCAGCATTCGGTATCGTTAAAACATCCTTCTTTACTGATACGATTACGGACACATTAGCGGTCATTCCCGGTTTGAGCCTGAGTTCGGGATTATCGACTTTGATCACCACATCATAGGTCACAACATTCTGGACTGTTATCGGGGCATTCCTGACCTGCCATACCCTTCCTTTAAATGTAATGTCGGGATAGGCATCCACGACAAATTCAACGTCCTGTCCGACATTCACCTTCCCTATATCCGCTTCGTCCACGTTCGTATCAATCTGCATTTTTGTCAGATCCTGTGCGATAGTAAATAACGTCGGCGTCTGAAAACTTGCAGCAACAGTCTGTCCCACATCCACATTCCTCGATATCACAACCCCGTCTACAGGAGATATAATCTTTGTGTACCGGAGGTTTGTCTCTACAAGCTTCAAGGCTGCCTCTGTCTGTGCTATCTGAGCTTTTGCTGCGTTTACCGAAGCCTTTGCAGTTTCATAGTTTGTCTCTGCCGAATCAAGTTCACTTCTTGCGATAAGGTTTTCTGAGAACAGTTTACTATTCCTGTCCCTCGTCCTCTGTGCATCAATACGTGTTGCCTCGGCTTTCTCCAGATTTGCTTTGGCTGAAAGGAGATTTGCCTTTGCCTGCTCTACCTGCGCCTCAAAAGAAGCAGGGTCAATCCGTGCTATCAGCTGGCCTTTTTTTACGGGGGCATTGTAATCCACGTAGATATCTTTTATCGTGCCTGATACCTGGGTGCCGACAAGAACCGTTGTCACAGGATTTACGGTTCCTGTGGCAGTGACTGACATTAGAATGTCACCTTTGGTGACTTTATCGGTTCTGAACTGCGGTTCATTCCCCTTGCCCCTGAAAAAAAATAATCCCGCCAGAGCAATAATAACAAGGGATGCGCCGATAATCAGTATCTTTTTCATCTCATCCCCATCGCTTTTTCAAGGCTTGCCTGGGCGACTTTGTCAACATAAAGGGCCTGAATATATGAAGTTCTTGCATTCGCCAGCCCCACCTCCGCATCAGTCACCTCGAGAGGATTTCCCACCCCTGCAGCGTATCTGCCGTTTGCAATTTCCAGATTTTCCTGAGCCTGCTCTACGCGGAGTTTTGCGGTAGGAATGGCATCTTCCGCCGACCTAAGTGTCAGGTATGCCTCTTGTACTTCAAGGAAGATCGTCTGCTTCAGTAACTCTTCGTTTGCCTTGATGACATTCAGATTCGCCTTTGCTTCTTCCACCTGGTATTTCGTAAGAAAACCGCTGAACAGAGGGAATGAAACCGTAGCCCCTATATTCCATCCGTGGTCGAGGGGGAATTCTTCCCCTGACCAGGTATAGCCTGCGTTTCCGTTCAGGACAGGATAGTAACCCGTTTTTGCCAGATCTATCGATCTCTCGGCAGCCTGTCTCTTTAAAACAATTGACTGTAAATCAGGTCTGTTCTGATATGCCTTTGAGAGTGCATCTTCTAACGTTATCTCATATTTCACAAATGTCATTGTCTCATCAAGCGTGTATTCCGGGGCATCAGGAATCCCCATGACATTATTCAGGGTTACTTTAGCAATCTTGAAAGCGTTTTCATTTCTTATCAGGTTCAGCTTTGCCGAGCTCAGATTAACCTCTGCCTGTGTGACATCAAATTTTGGCTTTGTCCCCACTTCATAAAAACCTTTTGCCTGCTCCAGTTGCTGCTGAGTCTGTTTCACGGTATCCTCTGCAACAAGCACATTATATTTCGTCTGGACAACCCCATAATACGCCTGCTTGACCGCAAGAATAATTTGTTCCGTGGTATTTCTTAAATCTGAACGGGATGAATCGAGAACGAGATTCTGAATTTTAACCTGGGTTGGCGTCTTGCCGAAATCGTAGAGTGTCTGACTGAGAGTGAACCCGGTGGAATAGTGATCAAAGTCTTCGTTTGTTCTGCCGAAAAAGCCGCT
>Ga0209254_10006272_pt1 | contig 10966 bp, 12 predicted proteins | sample FrelakmetDIP11DI_FD_187148 | JGI IMG/M metagenome (GOLD analysis project Ga0209254, IMG submission 187148) | Freshwater lake sediment microbial communities from the University of Notre Dame, USA, for methane emissions studies - DIP11 DI (SPAdes)... | ecosystem: Environmental > Aquatic >... | reverse complement strand
GGCGGCGCCCGCCGAGACGGTGGCCCCGGCGTCGTTCGCGACCTTCGCCTCCTCGAGCTCAGGCGCGGCCGGCGCCGGCGCGGGCAACGACATCGACATGATCCTGGACATCCCCGTCCAGCTCACGGTGGAGCTCGGCCGCACCCGCGTCCCGATCAAGCACATCCTGCAACTGGCCCAGGGGTCGGTGGTCGAGCTGGCGACACTGGCCGGCGAGCCGATGGACGTGCTCGTCAACGGCTACCTCATCGCGCAGGGCGAGGTGGTGGTGGTCAACGACAAGTTCGGCATTCGACTCACCGACATCGTGACACCCAGCGAACGCATGCGGCGCTTGTCGAAGGCCTGAGCAGCATGGCGCCGGGCTGGACTTCGCTGTTGTGGTTCGCGGCCATCATCGCCGCCATCCCGGCGGTGCTGTGGCTGCTCAAGCGCACGCCGGTCGGCGGCGGTGCCGGCGGCCCGGCCGGCACGCCGCGCCAGGTGGCCCTGCTGCCCCTGTCGGCGTCGCAGCGACTGGTGACGGTGGAGGTGGGCCAGGGTGAGCAGCGGCAATGGCTGGTGCTCGGCGTCACCCCGCAAGGCATCACGGCATTGCACACGATGGCGCCGCAGACGCCGGCCGAGGGCAGCCCAGCACAGCCACCGCAGGTTTCGTTCGCGAACCTGCTGCAGCGACTGCGCCAGGGCGGAGCCCCCCATCATGCGCCTTAGCCGGCCTCTTCTGGGTGCATTGCTGGCCGTGACGGCCGGCGGCGCGCTGGCGCAGCAGGGCGGCAGCCTGCCGCTGATGGTGGCGCAGGGCCCGGGAGGCACTAGCTACTCGGTGCCGATCCAGACGCTGCTGTTCTTCACGGCGCTGTCCTTCCTGCCCGCAGTGCTGCTGCTGATGACGGGCTTCACGCGCATCGTCATCGTGCTGTCGCTGCTGCGCCAGGCGCTGGGCACGCAGGCCGCGCCACCCAACCAGGTGATCATCGGCATGAGCCTGTTCCTCACCTTCTTCGTCATGGCGCCGACCTTCGACAAGATCTACGAGCAGGCGTACGCACCCTATGCAGCCGGCAGCATGCCGGCGGACGAGGCGCTGAAGACCGGCGCCCAGCCGCTGCGCGAATTCATGCTCAAGCAGACGCGCCAGAGCGACGTCATGCTGTTCGCCCGGTTGGCCAAGCTGCCCGCCGAGGTCAAGGGCGAAGACGTGCCGCTGACCGTGCTCGTGCCTGCGTTCGTGACGAGTGAACTGAAGAGCGCCTTCCAGATCGGCTTCATGATCTTCATCCCCTTTCTCATCATCGACATGATCGTGGCCAGCGTGCTGATGAGCCTGGGCATGATGATGCTCAGCCCGGTGCTGGTGGCCCTGCCCTTCAAGCTCATGCTCTTCGTCCTTGCCGACGGCTGGAACCTGCTGCTGGGTTCGCTGGCGGCTTCTTTCGCCACCTGACCCCGACAAGAAAATGGATGCACAACAAGTCCTCGCCGCCGGTCAGAACGGCCTGACCATGCTGCTGATGGTGGCCGCCCCGGTCTTGCTGGCGGTGCTGGTGGTGGGCCTGGTGGTGAGCATCTTCCAGGCCGCGACACAGATCAACGAGGCGACGCTGAGCTTCGTGCCCAAGATCGTGGCGGCGGCCGCGGTGCTGGGCATCGCGGGGCCGTGGATGGTCACGACACTGGTGGAGTATCTGCAGCAGGTGCTGCTGTCCATCCCGTCGGCCGTCGGCTGACCTCCCGGCATGCTGACCTTCTCCGAAGCCCAGGTCATGGCCTGGGTCACGCCGCTGCTGTGGCCTTTCCTGCGTGCACTGGCACTGTTCACGGCGATGCCCGTGCTGGGCACCCGGGTGGTGCCGACGCGGGTCCGCATCGGCCTGGCGGCACTGATCGCGCTGGCCGCGCAGCCCACGCTGCCGGCGCTGCCGGCCGCGGTGGCGGCGATCGCGCTGGACTCGCCGCTGGCGCTGCTGCTGGTGGTGCAGCAGGTGGTGATCGGGCTGTCGCTCGGTTTCGCGGTGCGCGTGGCATTTGCTGCGGTGGAGTTTGCCGGCGAGATCATCGGCCTGGAGATGGGCCTGAATTTCGCCGGCTTCTTCGACCCGCTGTCGGCCAGCACTGCCACGGCGGCGAGCCGCTTCTTCGGCGCCATCGTGGCGTGGCTGTTCATCGTCATCAACGGCCACCTGCTGGTGGTGGCGGCGCTCGGGCAGAGCTTTGCTGCCTTCCCGATCGGCCCCGAGCCCTTTGCCTTCCTGCGCGAGATGCAGCCGCATCGATGGGGCGCCGAGGTATTTTCGATGGGGCTGTGGATCGCGCTGCCAATGGTGACGATGCTGCTGTTCGTCAATGTCGCGCTCGGCGCCATCTCGCGCGTGGCGCCGCAGATCAACATCTTCGCCATCGGCTTCCCGGTGACGCTGGGCCTGGGCCTGCTGGGGCTGTTGCTGACGCTGCCGATGCTGGCGCAGCCGTTCACGATGGCGCTGGAGCGGCTGCTCGAGCAATTCCGCTGACGGCCTGGCCCGCGAGTCTGCCGAGGCCTTGAGCGCGCGCAAGGCAGTCAAGCGTCGATCGGGTAGTCTCGGTTTGATGACTGCCTTGCTTGCTGGTGGTACGGGTCTGGTCGGGCGCGAAGTGGCGGCCGCGTGGACCGGCCCGGGGAAACTTCATCTCCTGTCCCGCCGCCCGGCACCGGTGGCCGGGCCGGCGCCAGAGTTGCAGCGTGTGCACGTGGTCGACTTCAGCGCCCTGCCCGCGTTGCCGGCCGCCGACGAGGCTTACTGCTGCCTGGGTACCACGATCAAGGTCGCGGGTTCGCAGACAGCGTTTCGTGCGGTCGATTTCGACGCCGTGCTGGCCTTTGCCCGCGCCGCACGGCAGGCCGGCGTGACCCGCTTCGCGGTGGTTTCGGCATTGGGTGCCAGTCCGCGCTCGTCCACCTTCTACAACCGCGTCAAGGGTGAAATGGAAGTGGCGTTGGCGGGCCTGGGCTTTGCCAGCCTGGTCATCGTGCGACCGTCGCTGCTGGCCGGCGACCGCACCGTGCTCGGTCAACCGCAACGCCCAGGCGAGCAATTCGCGCTCGCCCTCACCGCGCCGCTGTCCGCGCTGATTCCCAAGGCCTGGCGGCCGATCTCCGCCGCCAATGTGGCGCGGGCGATGCGGCGCGCGCTGGCCGAAGCCCGGCCCGGCGTGCGCATCGTCGAATCGGCTGAACTGCAGGAGCTCGGCAAATGAAGATCCAATTCCTCGGCGCCGTCGATGGCGTCACCGGCTCGCGCCACCTGGTCGATGCGGGCGACCGCCAGATACTGCTGGACTGCGGCCTGTTCCAGGGCTGGAAGCTGCACCGCGAACGCAACTGGCAGTTTCCCATCGCGCTGCGCGAGGTCGATGCGGTGGTGCTGAGCCACGCCCACCTCGACCACAGCGGCTGGCTGCCAGCCCTGGTGAAGCACGGTTACCGCGGCCCCATCCATGCCAGCCCCGCCACCTGCGAGTTGGCCCGCGTATTGCTGCTCGACAGCGCCCACCTGCAGGAAGAGGACGCCCGGCGCGCCAACCGCTATGGCTATTCACGCCACGCCAAGGCCCTGCCGCTGTACACGCGCGCCGACGCCTTGCGTGCGCTGGGCCAGTTCGTGCCGCTGCCGACGGGGCGTGAGTTGAAGATCGGCCACAGCACGGTCAAGCTCACGCCGGTGGGGCACCTGCTCGGAGCATGCTCGGTGTCGCTGACGCATGGCGGCCAACGGCTTGTCTTCTCAGGCGACGTCGGTCGCGGCGACGACCTGCTGATGCCGCCGCCCGAGCAGCCGCCGCCGGCCGACGTGATGATCGTCGAGTCCACCTACGGCAACCGGCTTCACCCGCGCGAGGACGGCGCGGCGCTGCTGGCCGACATCGTCAATCGCACGGTGCAGCGCGGTGGCTCGGTGCTGATGCCCTCGTTCGCCGTTGGGCGCGCACAGGCGCTGCTGCTGGTGCTGCAGCGGTTGCGGCGGGCGCGCCTGATCCCGACCGAACTGCCGATCTTCCTGGACAGCCCGATGGCGCTGGAGGCCACGGCGCTGTACCGGCGCTACGGCCGGTTGCTGCGCGTGCCGGCACGCGAGGTGGCCACGCTCTGCGACGGCGTTCGGCTCGTGACCACCGTGCAGCAGTCGATGCGGCTGTCGGCTTCGCGCTACCCTGCGATCATCATCTCGGCCAGCGGCATGGCCACCGGCGGGCGGGTGCTGCACCACCTGAAGGTCCGCGCCCCCGACGAGCGCAATGCCGTGGTCTTCCCGGGCTTCCAGGTCGGCGGCAGCCGCGGCGCCCGCCTCGTGGCCGGCGAACGCGAGGTCAAGATCCATGGCGAGATGGTTCCGGTGCGCGCCGAGGTTCGGCACCTGCAGGGCTTCTCGGGCCACGCCGACCGCGGCGAACTGCTGGCCTGGTTGCGCCACCTGAAACGCCCGCCGCAACAGACTTTCGTCGTGCACGGCGAACCCGACGCCGCCGATACGCTGCGCGTGGCGATCCAGAATGAACTTGGTTGGGCGGTGCGGGTGCCGGAGTTCGGAGAGCAAGTCACGGTCTGAGCGTCGCCGGGTACGGCCAGCACGAGTTCGTGGTCGAGGTTGCAGGCGAAGAAGTCACGATGGACATCGAGCGCGAAACGCTATCCGCGGTGCTCGGCCGCCATGGACGCGACCCGCACGCGCTGGTCCAGATCCTGCGCGAGGTGCAGGAGCAGACGGGTTGGCTGCCGCGCGACCTGCTCGGCAGGGTGGCCGGCGAGCTCGAGCTGACCCTGGCCCACGTCGAGGGCGTGGCCGGCTTCTACCGCTTCTTCCACACCCGGCCGGTGGGGCGCTACCGGGTGCTGTTCAGCAACAACATCACCGACCGCCTGCTGGGCAGCGTGGGCCTGATGGCCGACCTGTGCCGCCGGCTGGGGGTGGCCCCCGGCCAGGTCGGCGGCGACGGCCTCGTCAGCGTGGCCCGGACCTCCTGCACGGGCCTGTGCGACCAGGGCCCGGCGCTGCTCGTCAACCACCGGCATGTGATCACGCGGCTGGATGCGCAGCGGGTCGAGCAGATGGCCGAACTCATCCGCACGCAGGTCCCGGTGCCACTGTGGCCGGCGGCGTGGTTCCAGGTCGACGACAACATCCGCCGCGCCGACGTGCTGCTCGGTGCCCCGCTGCAACCCGGCATCGCCGTCGCGGCGGCGCTGGCGCGCGGGCCGCAGGCCACGCTCGACGAACTGAAGGCGTCGAACCTGCGCGGCCGCGGCGGCGCGGGCTTTGCCACCGGCCTGAAGTGGGAGTTGTGCCGCAACGCACCCGGCGCGACACGCGTCGTGGTGTGCAATGCCGACGAAGGCGAGCCCGGCACCTTCAAGGACCGCGTGCTGCTCACGCGCCATGCGGACGAGGTCTTCGAGGGCATGACGGTGGCCGCTCTGGTCGTCGGCGCCCGCCAGGGCCTGGTCTACCTGCGCGGCGAGTACCGTTACCTGCTCGAACCCCTGCAGGCGGTTCTGCGACGGCGGCGCGATCAGCGGTTGATCGGCAACGCCATCGGCGGCCGCCCGGGCTTCGACTTCGACATCGCCATCCACGCAGGCGCCGGCGCCTATGTATGCGGCGAGGAATCGGCGCTGATCGAGTCGCTCGAAGGCAAGCGTGGCACGCCGCGGATACGGCCACCGTTTCCGGTGGAGCGCGGCTATCTCGGCCAACCGACCACGGTGAACAATGTCGAGACCTATGTGGCCGCCAGCCACATCGCCGTGCGGGGCGGTGCATGGTGGGCCGGCATCGGCACGCCCCGGTCCACCGGCACCAAGATCCACTCCGTGTCCGGCGACTGCGCGCGGCCGGGCATCTACGAGTACCCGTTCGGCACCCGCATCGTCAGCATCCTGGAAGACTGCGGCACCCGCGACACGCAGGCGGTGCAGGTCGGCGGCCCGTCGGGCACCTGCCTGTCGGCCTTCGAATTCGGCCGCCGCATCGCTTTCGAGGACGTGCCCACCGCGGGCGCCTTCATGGTGTTCGACCGTTCGCGCGACATGTTCGAGGTGGCACGAAACTTCGCCCACTTCTTCGCCCACGAGAGCTGCGGCTTCTGCACGCCGTGCCGCGTCGGCACCGAACTGGTGATGCGACGCATGGACAAGCTGGCGCACGAGACCGGCGGCGGCCGTGGCTCGCGGCACGATATCGAGGTGCTGTTCGAACTCGACAAGCTGATGCACAGCACCACCCATTGCGGCCTGGGCGCTTCGGCCTGCAACTCGCTCCGCGACACGATCGCGAAATTTCGCCCGGCCTACGAGCGGCACCTGCAGTCGCTGCATTTCGAGCCGGGCTTCGACCTCGATGCGGAGCTGTCGGTCGCCCGAAGCATGACCGGACGCCGGGACCCGGGCGCCCACCTGGAGCCTGAAGCACCATGACTGCACCCTGCGACAAGGCTGCGATCAGCTTTGTTCTCGACGGCGAGGACGTGCCGTTCCACGACGGCGAAACGATCATGCAGGCGGCCGCGCGCGCCGGCCGCTACATCCCGCACCTGTGCTGGCACCCCGACTTCACCCCCCACGGCTCTTGCCGCCTCTGCATCGTGAAGGCCGGCGGCCGTACCGGCGCCGCCTGCACGCTGCCCGCCGTGGCCGGGCAGGAAGTCGAGAGCGACACCGCCGAGTTGAACGCGCACCGCAAGACGCTGCTGCAGATGCTGTTCGTCGAAGGCAACCACTTCTGCCCCAGCTGCGAAAAGAGCGGCAACTGCCTGCTGCAGGCCACGGCCTACCAGATGGGCATGGAAGGGCCGCACTTCGAGGAGTTCTACCCCAGCCGCCCCGTCGATGCCAGCCACCCCGACATCCTGATCGACTTCAACCGCTGCATCCTGTGCGAACTGTGCGTGCGCGCCAGTGCCGATGTCGACGGCAAGCGGGTCTTCGCGATCGGCGGCCGCGGCATCGGCACGCGCCTGCTCGTCAACAGCGCCAGTGGCCGGCTGGCCGACACCGACATGGCGCCGGACGACCGCGCCGCGAGCGTCTGTCCGGTCGGCGCGATCCTGCCCAAGCGCCGCGGCTTCGCGATCCCGATTGGGCAGCGCCGCTACGACACGGAGTCGGTGGCGGACCAGGCGCATGCCGAAGGAGGCAAGCCGTGACCGCACCGCACCGATTCAAGGTCGCCACTGCATCGCTGGCCGGGTGCTTTGGGTGCCACACCTCCTTCCTGGACATCGACGAGCGACTGTTCGAGCTGATCGAACAGGTCGAATTCGACCGTTCACCGCTCACCGACATCAAGGAGGTCGGTCGCTGCGACATCGGGCTGATCGAGGGTGGCCTGTGCAACGCCGAGAACGTGACCGTGCTGCGCGAATTTCGCGCCCGCTGCAAGACGCTGGTCGCGGTGGGCGCGTGCGCCATCACGGGCGGACTGCCGGCGCAGCGCAACCACCTCAACGTGGGCGTGATGCTGGCCGAGGTCTATCGCAGCCGGCCGGGGCTGGGCACCGGCAGCCGCGTTCCCGACGACCCCGAATTGCCGCTGCCGCTGAACCGCGTGCACCCGATCCACGAAGTGGTGCATGTCGACTATTTCCTGCCCGGCTGCCCACCGTCGGCCGATGCCTTCTGGGCCTTCCTGAACGACCTCATGGCCGGGCGCACGCCGCACCTGGGCCATGGGCTGATTCACTACGACTGAACTGCCATGGGCCCCGACCTCGAAACCGCAGCGCACACGCAGGGCCTGCGCCGCGTGGCGATCGACCCGCTGTCGCGCGTCGAAGGCCACGGCAAGGTGACGATCCTGCTCGACGCCGACGACCACGTGCAGCAGGTGCGGCTGCACATCGTCGAATTCCGCGGCTTCGAGAAGTTCATCGAGGGCCGGCCCTACTGGGAAGTGCCGGTGATGGTGCAAAGGCTGTGCGGCATCTGTCCGGTCTCGCACCACCTGGCGGCGTGCAAGGCGCTGGACCTCGTCGTGGGTGCGGCGCCCGTGACGCCTGCGGCCGACAAGATCCGCCGGCTCATGCACTACGGGCAGGTGATGCAGAGCCACGCCCTGCACTTCTTCCACCTCGCATCACCCGACCTGCTGTTCGGCTTCGACTCCGACGTCAACCGGCGCAATATCGTCGGCGTGGCGGCAAGGTACCCGGACATCGCGAAGAAGGGCGTGCTGCTGCGCAAATTCGGCCAGGAGGTGATCCGAGCCACCGCCGGCAAGCGGGTGCACGGCACCGGCTCGGTGCCCGGCGGCATGAACAAGCACGTGAGCCTCGCCGACCGGGCCGTCCTGTTCGCCGAAGTGGGCCAGATGCTCGCGTGGGCGCAGGACGCGGTGGACATCGCCAAGCAGTTGCACGCCCAGAACCCGGCCCTGTACGACAGCTTCGGCAACGTGCCGGCGAACATGCTGTCGCTGGTGCGCGCGGACGGGGCCCTGGAGCTCTACGACGGCGTGCTGCGCGCGCGCGACGCCGCCGCCGGACGCATCATCGTCGACGGCGTCAGCGCCCAGGACTATCTCGGCCTGATCGAGGAAGAGGTCAAGCCCTGGAGCTACATGAAGTTCCCCTACCTGCGCAGCCTGGGTCCGCAGACCGGCTGGTACCGGGTCGGGCCGCTGGCGCGGGTCCAGAACTGCGACTTCATCCCGAGCCCGCTGGCCGAGGCGCAACGGCGCGAGTTCATCGATTGGGGCCGCGGCCAGAGCATCCACGCCGCGCTGGCCTGCCACTGGGCGCGCATGATCGAGTTGCTGCACGCGATGGAGGTGATTGCCGCCCTGCTGGCCGATCCCGACATCGTCGCCGGAGAGTTGCTGGCCTCGGGCTCGCGCCGGCAGGTCGGCATCGGTGTCATCGAAGCGCCGCGCGGCACATTGATCCACCATTACGCAGTCGGCGACGATGACCTGGTGAAGTCGTGCAACCTGATCGTCGCCACCACCCACAACAACCAGGTCGTGAACGAGGCGGTGCGGTCCGTTGCGCGCCGCTACCTGGACGGCCGCGCGATCACCGAGGGCCTGCTCAACCACATCGAGGTGGCGATCCGCGCCTACGACCCCTGCCTGTCCTGCGCCACCCACGCGTTGGGGCAGATGCCGCTCGACGTGGCCCTCGTCGACGCGCAGGGCGGGGTCATCGACCGCGTCGAGCGCAACACCAAGGATCCCCCGTGAGTCCGCACCGCACCGCCGTGGCACCGGTGCTGGTCTTCGGCTGGGGCAACCCGAGCCGTGGCGACGACGCGCTGGGGTCGATGTTCGTGGAGCAGTTGCTGGCGCTGCTCGAGGCAGCACCACAGGGTGGCGTCGAAGTGCTGACCGACTACCAGCTGCAGGTCGAACACGCACTCGACCTCGCGGGGCGCCAGCGGGTGCTGTTCGTGGACGCCAGCGTGGATGCCGCTCCGCCTTTCGAGGCGCGCGTGCTGCAGCCCGCCGCCGATGCCGTCGTCATGACGCACGCGCTATCTCCAGCGGCGTTGCTGCATGTGTTCCGCCAGTTCCACGACCGCGAGCCCCCACCTTGCACGCTGCTGGCCATCCGCGGCTCGGTCTTCGACCTTGGTGCGGCGCCCAGCGACGCTGCGCTGGCGAACCTGGCACTCGCCCTGGCGTGGGGGCAACGCTGGCTCGCCGCGCCGCCGGGGGTCGTCACGGAATAGCCAGTACCACGTTGCCCACCGCGCGCCCCTGCTCGACGAGTTCATGCGCCTGCGCAATCTGCGCCAACGGCAGCCGTTCGGCGATCGCGTGTCGCAACGCACCCTGCTCGAGCAGGCGGGTCAGGACCTCGACGGCCTGCTCTCGTTCGGTATCGTTCAGGTTGTAGACGATGAAGAACTGCAAGCCCACGTTGTTGACGATGAGCGGGAAGAACGGCAGAGTGAACTCGCCGACACCGCTGCCGTAGACCACGCAGTCGCCTCCGCGGCGGATGATCTGCAGGTCCAGCGCCGCGTTGGCAGCGATGTCGACCTCGATGATGCGATCGACGCCCTGCCCTTCCGTGGCCTCGCGCACGCGCGCAGCGACATCGCCGCGGCGGTAGTCGATGGCGATGTCGGCCCCTGCCGTGCGGGCGATCTCGGCCTTCTGCGGGCTGCTCACCGTGGCCAGCACCTGCCGCGCCCCGAGCAGGCGCGCGAACTGCACCGCATAGTGACCGACCGCACCCGCCCCGCCCGCCACCAGCACGCGCTGGCCCTGCACGCCGCCCCGTGTCAGCACGGCATGCAGCGCCGTCAGCGCGGGGATGCCCAGGCACGCCCCGGCTTCGTCGCTCACGTCCGACGGCAGCCGCACGGCCTGCCGCTGCGGCAACGCCACGAATTGCGCCGCCGTGCCGAAGGGCCGGCCCCAGGCGGCGTTCCAGACCCAGACGCGCTGGCCCATGCGTGAAGGGTCGACGCCATCGCCCACGGCATCGACCACGCCCATGCCGTCGCTGTGCGGAACGATGCGCGGGAACGGCAGCACGCTGCTGCGCAGGCCGGCTCGTGACTTCACATCCGACGGGTTGACCCCCGACCAGCGCAGTCGCACGCGCACCTCGCCGGCGCCGGGCTGCGGGGTGGGCAGTTCGGCGAGCTGCAGGACATCGCGCGCCGCGCCGGTGCGTTCGTAGAAGGCTGCCTGCATCGAGTGCTCCCTGGGTTGTGATCCGGATTTCAGTCCAGCGTCAATTTTGCCGCCATGACGTCGCGTCGCCGGGCCGACCGCGAGACGAGCAGAAAAGCAAAGAGCCCCTGATCCATTCAACAGAACTCAAGGGCCCACCTGATTGGCGATGAAGTTCAGCACGGCCGAAATGGTGACCGACTGGCCCTCACCCCTGCCCTCTCCCGCAAGCGGGAGAGGGAGAAATGCCCCCTCTCCCCCGGCATCGGGGGAGAGGGCTGGGGGGAGGGGGCGGGCCCCGGCACGGCTGC
>Ga0209254_10006271_pt1 | contig 10966 bp, 8 predicted proteins | sample FrelakmetDIP11DI_FD_187148 | JGI IMG/M metagenome (GOLD analysis project Ga0209254, IMG submission 187148) | Freshwater lake sediment microbial communities from the University of Notre Dame, USA, for methane emissions studies - DIP11 DI (SPAdes)... | ecosystem: Environmental > Aquatic >... | reverse complement strand
GGGAGACCGGGGATCGACGTCATCGGCTCGCCACAACGCGGCGGGCAGGCCTGGTGCTGCTTGGCAATGCGCTGAGAAGCATCGCGCGTGAAGTGGAGTCGATCGGCGTCGTGGCGGACCCCGCGCGAAGGCCTTCCCATCGCGCCCCCCGCCGGGGCGAAGGATAACGAGAAACGAACGACCGGCGCTTCGGCATCGCCGGCACCGCCGCTGACTCGATGCGGGCGGTGCCGCTGGGACCTGCGCGGCCCGAAGCGTCGCGAAACGACAGGGTCCGCCGTGTCGCGACCCTTCGCCCCCGCGGACGGGAGCGAGACACGGCACAATTGCGGCCCGCCGCGATGGCTCGATGTCCCGCTCCCCGCCCCGCACCTCACCGCCGATGCCCGACTCGACGCGCCGGATCGACCGGCTCATCCCACGTGAACGACTGCTGCGCGTGATCGGCCGGTCGAGCGGGGACCGCTCGCTCCCGCCCGGGGTGAAGGCCCTCGTCTTCTTCGGCGCACTGGGGCTGCTCGCGATGCTCGCGGCGTGGCTCGATCCCCGGCCGAGCCTGCGGCACGTGAACGTCGCCGTGCTCTCGGGGGCGCCGAGCGGCAACTACTTCGCCACCGTCAACAAGGTCGCGAACGAGGCGGCGCGGCGCAAGGGGCGGGCCGCGAACGTCACCTCCGCCGGATCGGTCGAGAACGTGCGCCGGCTCATCGAGGCGCGCGACACCTGCGATGTGCATTTCGCCCTGGTGCAGGACGGCGTCGACTATCCGGAAAGGCATCCCCTCGAGCTGATCGGGCGGCTGCCGCGGCCCGAGTCGCTGATCGTTCTCGGACGCGATGCCGATGCCATCCGGACGCCGCGGGACCTCCGCGGGCTGCGGCTGGGGATCGGTCCGGTGGGCAGCGGCACCGAGCAGCTGATGCGCCGCGTCCTGCATCCGCTCGACGGCCTGGACCTGAAGGTCTCGACGCAGCCGATCGACCAGCAGCTCGACATGCTCGAGCGCGGCGATCTCGACCTGGGCGCGATGGTGATCGACGACGAGGCGGCGATCGTCGCCGAGGCGGTCGGGAAGCGCCGCCTGCAGATCCTGGATCTCCCCGAAGCCGCAGCGCTCGCGCGACGAGTGCCTGCGGCGCGTCCCGGCCGCATTGCGGCGGGCCAGATCGACTACGTCCGCAACTTGCCGCCCAAGGACAAGGAGGTCCTGCAGGTCGACACGCTGGTCGTCGGCAACGGCTGCGCGTCGAACGGTGCCACGCAGGGCTTGATGACTGCACTCGCCGAGGTGTATCCGACGTTCATCGCCGAGAACAAGGGCCGGCCCAACCTCACCGGGCTGCCGATGTCGGCCGTCGCGAAAGGCTTCTTCCACGACGAGGGACCCGACCTTCTCGGGACCTATCTCCCGAAGGCCGTCGACATCATGCCGCTGCCGACGTGGATTCAGCTCGGCGTCGCTGTCTCGGTGCTCTTCAGCGCCATGGCGCTGTGGCACCGCTTCCGCCTGTGGCGCATCGACGCCGACCGCGTGAAGATCGAGAGCGCCGTCCCTGCACTGTTCGGGCACGGCGTCACCGTGGGCGAGATTGCGGACATGACGCCCGAGCCGCGGCATGCGACGCCCGCAGCCCGCGCCGAGCTCGACGCGGTGCTGCTGCGCCTGTCCGCCCTCGGCGAGCGCTGCCGAAAGCAGTCGCTCTCCGTGCTCGTGCCGATGGGTCAGGAGATGGCGTACCGCTACCAGGAAACGCTCATCCAGGATCTGCTGCACGCGCTGCGCATCTACCGGCAGAAGCTGCCGTCGTGAGCGACCTGCCCCGTCAGGCGCCCCGCTTGCGCGAACGAAAAAAGCGGCCCCGCGTGAGCGGCGGCCGCCCGATGTCGTCGCGTCGGCGGCTACTTCAGAACCGTCTTCAGCAGCTTGCCCATCTCCGCGGGGTTGCGCGTGACCTTGATGCCGCACGCGTCCATCACCGCCAGCTTCTCCTGCGCCGTGCCCTTGCCGCCGGAGATGATCGCGCCCGCATGGCCCATGCGTTTTCCGGGCGGCGCGGTGACGCCGGCGATGAAGCCGACCACGGGCTTGCGCATGTTGTCCTTCGCCCACAGCGCTGCGGTCTCCTCGTCCGAGCCGCCGATCTCGCCGATCATGATGACGGCATCGGTGTCGGGGTCGTCGTTGAAGAGCTTCAGCACGTCGATGTGCTTGAGGCCGTTCACCGGGTCGCCGCCGATGCCGACCGCGCTCGACTGCCCGAGGCCCATCTCGGTCACCTGCGCGACCGCCTCGTAGGTGAGCGTGCCGGAGCGCGACACGACGCCGATGCGGCCCTTGCGGTGGATGTGGCCGGGCATGATGCCGATCTTGATCTCCTCGGGCGTGATCACGCCCGGGCAGTTCGGCCCGACGAGCATCGTGCGGCGGCTTTCCTTGCGCATCCGGTCGCGCACCTCGATCATGTCGCGCACCGGGATGCCCTCGGTGATGCAGATGACGAGGTCGAGGTCGGCCTCGACCGCCTCCCAGATCGCCGCTGCCGCGCCCGCCGGCGGCACGTAGATCACGCTCACGTTCACGCCGGTCTTCGCCTTCGCATCCTTCACGCTCGCGAAGATCGGCACGCCCTCGAACTCCTCACCCGCCCGCTTCGGGTTGACGCCCGCGACGAAGCAGTTCTTGCCGTTGGCGTACTCGCGGCACATCCGCGTGTGGAACTGCCCGGTCTTGCCGGTGATGCCCTGCGTGACGACGCGGGTGTTCTTGTTGATCAGGATCGACATGATTGGCCCCCGCTCTTCAGTGCTTGCCCTTGGCCGCGGCGACGACGCGCTCGGCGGCCTCGGCCATGTTGTCCGCCGAGATGATCGGCAGCCCGGAGTCGGCGAGGATCTTCTTGCCGATGTCCTCGTTCGTGCCCTTCATGCGCACCACGAGCGGCACGGAGAGATGCGTGACCTTCGCCGCCTCGACGACGCCGGTGGCGATCACGTCGCACTTCATGATGCCGCCGAAGATGTTGACGAGGATCGCCTTGATGTTCGGGTTGCTGAGCATCAGCTTGAATGCCTCGGTCACCTTCTCGGTGGTGGCACCGCCGCCGACGTCGAGGAAGTTCGCGGGGCTGGCGCCGTAGAGCTTGATGGTGTCCATCGTCGCCATCGCGAGGCCGGCGCCGTTCACGAGGCAGCCGATGTCGCCGTCGAGCGAGATGTACGAGAGGTCGTGCTTCGACGCCTCGACCTCCGCCGGGTCCTCCTCGTCGAGGTCGCGCATCGAGACGATCTCGGGATGGCGCATGAGCGCGTTCGAGTCGAAGTTCATCTTCGCGTCGAGCGCCACCACACGGCCGTCGCCGGTGAGGATCATCGGATTGATCTCGGCGAGCGAGGCATCGCAGTCCCAGAACGCCTTGTAGAGGCCCTGCAGCGTCGCGCGCGCCTGCGGCACCGCGGCTTCCGGCACGCCGATCTTGCGCGCAATGTCGTCCGCTTCGGCGTCCTTGAGGCCGGTCGCCGGATCGATCATCACCTTGTGGATCTTCTCGGGCGTGTGCGCGGCGACCTCCTCGATGTCCATGCCGCCCTCGCTCGAGGCCATCAGCACGACCTTCTGCGTCCCGCGGTCGACCACCATGCCCACGTAGAGCTCCTTCTTGATATCGGCGCCCTCCTCGACCAACAGGCGGCGCACCTTCTGGCCCTGCGGCCCGGTCTGATGCGTGACGAGCTGCATGCCGAGGATCTTGCCCGCGAGGTCGCGCACCTCGTCGACCGACTTCGCGAGCTTCACGCCGCCGCCCTTGCCACGGCCGCCCGCGTGGATCTGCGCCTTCACCACGCACACCTTCGTGCCGAGCGCCTGCGCGGCCTTCACCGCCTCGTCGACGGAGAAGCAGGCGATGCCCTTCGGCGTCGGCACTCCGTACTTGCGCAGGATCTCCTTCGCCTGATACTCGTGGATCTTCATCTCATTCCCTTCTTCCGCAAGCGCGAACGTTCGACAGTCGTGGAGGGGGCTACTCCGCGCCGGTGCGCGCGGCGCGGTACCAGCGCGGGTAGTAGCGGCGGACCGCCTCGCCATGGGTCTCCAGGGCGCGGCAGCGGTCGAGCTGGAAAGGCTTGTGGCCGCGATCCTCGTTGTCGCGGACCTCGCCGGCGAAGGTCTGCAGGGCGATCGTCGGCAGCTGCGCGACGAGCTCGCTCATGTGGCTGCAGCCGAGCGTGCCGCCGAGCCGTTCGCGCAGGGCCTTACGGAAGCCGTGCATGAGGTTGAGGCCGACGAGCTTCGCGTAGTCGGGCGCGATCGAGCTGCAGTGCCCGTCGTAGGGCGCGCCGTCGATGACCGCCTCGGCGGCGACCACGTTGAACTGCCGGTCGATGGTGATGCGAACCAGCATGTCGTGGACCGGCGTGCCGGCGGGCAGCGTGCCGCTCGACAGCCAGTAGTCGTGGGGCTTCACGTCGGTCATGTGCGCCTCGACGTCCCACAGACCGTCGGCGCGGCGGTAGCCCGCGAGGCTCACGCGGCGCGAGTGCGTGAGCGTGCGCAAGGTGGAGGGGAGCGGCAGCGGCATGAGCGCGGAGGTCAGGCGTTGCGCGCGGAGGGGCGCCGCGGTCGTGGCCGGCAGCGCCTGCGAAAGTTCTCCGGGTCGTCGCCGAGTCTAGCACAGGCCCTCTGCTCCGCTGCGTTGCCGCATCGCCGTTCCCGGTCGCTCTTGGACGCACACCCACCGCGCTCGCCGGGAGCGGGACCGGTCTCCGCCGGAGTCGGCGCACGCGCTTCGCCCGCTCGGACGCCACCCTCGGCTTCGCGACGAGAACGCAGAGAAGCGTCGTCGACGCCGCGGGCCGCCTCCGACCGTGACTGCCCGCCGCATTCGCTTCGGTGAGACATGAGAGCGGCGACCCGCTGCGGCGCGCGGGATGCGCTCGAGCTCGACGGCGTTACGCGCGGCCGAGGGCAAAGCCGTCGCACGCAGTTTGGAGGAAGCGGGCGGCGTGACCGGTTCGCATCGACGAACCGCGTCGTCTGCCGCGCACCGAGCGGCGACCCGCCGGTGTGCGACGGCTGCCGCGCCGACCTGCCGCAGACAGGCATCGACAGGGGCGTCGTCGCGCACGCGCAACGGTGCGAAACGCCGACTGCGCTCATGGGGGAGACATGGCGGCGCCGTCCGTCACGTCGTGCCCGTCGGTGGCTGATCGTCTTCAGTCGACGTCGCTGCGTTGACGGTCGGCGGCGGAATCGCGACGTTTGCGGCGCCCTGTCGACAAGACGGCAAGCGACGCTCACTAATCCACGCAGGCGCCCTTGCGGCAGCGCACCACCGCACCGAACCGTCCTACGCTTGCTTCGCACGTTCGAGCTCCGCGGCGCCGCCACGAGCAGCGAGGGCCGTCGACTCCAGGTGCACACGCAGAACTGGATCACCACGCAACCATGTCCCCCGCTTTCGCCCGCCAGCGCCGTGCGCAGTTGCTTGCCGAGCTTCGCGAGCTCGATCGCCTCGAAGCGATCGCGCAGCCGCCGTGCGCCGAATGCGCTGCAGCCACCGCCCGGAACGGAACGGAGACCGCCGCCTCGGCCCGGCCGCGCGAGACGATCAACATCCTCGGCGCCAACTGGGAAGTCAAGAGCGGGTGACGCCCCGCGTCGCCCGCGCACGAGCCGCTTCTCGCGTGGGTCGCACGGCGGAGCACGGCGGCCTGCCGCCGATCGACGCCGCGGCCGTCCCGAGACCGGCCTTGCATCGCCCGTAGCGCGAACCGGAACGCTCGCGCTCGCGCACGCAAGCCTGCGCGCGCGCATCCCGGACATCGCTTGGACCGGGCGCACGCTCTCGCGAGCGAAGGAGCGATGCGCGAGAAGGTCCTGCGCGCGCCGAGAAGACAAGCCGCAAGAGGTCCGCATCGGCCGCCTATGCGCTTCTCCCGTCCGGCGCATAGCACGGCATGGACCGGGTTACGCCGATCTTCCATAGCCCTAACAGGGTGTTGAAAAAGGGGGATACCTCCTGGGATACCTCCCCCTTTGACCCCCTGGTTCAGGGGGCTGTAGCAAGACGCTTCCCTTGGGCAGCCGTGTGTTCAATGTGCAGTCTCGCTCTTGGGACGCGTTCTTCAACACCCTGCTCGGGACCGCCGGTGCCGGCACCTCCCGCCGCGATAGCGACTAAAGTCCGCCTCTCGCGAACCGGCGCCCGCCTTGCCGGTCGAGCCGCCCCGGCGTGGCGACCGCGAAGACCGAAGGAGAAAAGCACCGATGCGCTACCTGCTCGCCCTCGACCAGGGCACCACCAGCTCGCGCGCGATCGTCTTCGGCGAGGACGGCGCCGTGCGCGCCTCCGCGCAGGCCGAGCTCGCGCAGCACTTCCCGCAGCCCGGCTGGGTCGAGCACGACGCCGAGGAGATCTGGTCGACGCAGCTGCGGACCGCGACCGACGCCCTGCGCGCGGCCGGGCTCGGCGCCGCGGACATCGCCGCGATCGGCATCGCCAACCAGCGCGAGACGACCGTCGTCTGGGAGCGTGCCACCGGGCGGCCCATCCATCGGGCGATCGTGTGGCAGGACCGCCGCACCGCCGTGCGCTGCGATGCGCTGAAGCAGGCGGGACACGTCGGGCTCGTGCGCGAGAGAACGGGACTGGTCATCGACCCCTACTTCTCGGCGACCAAGATCGAGTGGCTCCTCGACAACGTCCCCGGCGCGCGGGCGCGCGCGGCAGCGGGCGAGCTCGCCTTCGGCACGATCGATACGTGGCTCGTGTGGAAGCTCACCGAGGGTAAGGTCCACGTCACCGATCCCTCGAACGCCTCGCGCACGTCGCTCTACAACCTCGCCACCGGCGCCTGGGACGACGAACTGCTCGCGCTCTTCCGCGTGCCGCGCGCGCTGCTGCCCGAAGTGCGGCCGTCGTCGGGGAGCTTCGGCGAGAGCGTTCCGGCATTGCTCGGGTCGAGCCTGCCGATCGCCGGGATCGCAGGCGACCAGCAGGCCGCGCTCTTCGGGCAGGCGTGCACCACGCGCGGCATGGCGAAGAACACCTACGGCACCGGGTGCTTCATGCTCATGCACACGGGCACGGAGCGCATCGCCTCGCATGCGGGGCTGCTCACCACCGCGGCGGCACAGATCGGCGCGCGGGAGTACGCGCTCGAAGGCAGCGTGTTCATCGCCGGCGCAGTCGTGCAGTGGCTGCGCGACGGACTCGGCATCGTCAAGTCCTCGGCGGAGATCGAGCCGCTCGCGAAGTCGGTCCCGGATGCCGGCGGCATCGTGATGGTTCCGGCGTTCGCCGGGCTCGGCGCGCCGCACTGGGACGCATTCGCACGCGGCGCCGTGCTCGGCATCACGCGCGGCACGAAGGCGGCGCATTTCGCGCGCGCGGCCCTGGAATCGATCGCATTCCAGTCTGCGGACGTGCTCACCGCGATGGAGCGCGACGCAGGAATGAAGCTCGCGGAGCTGCGGGTCGATGGCGGCGCCGCCGCGAACGACCTGCTCATGCAGTTCCAGGCCGACCTCCTCGGCGTGCCGGTCGTGCGACCCCAGACGGTCGAGACGACCGCGCTCGGCGTCGCCTATCTCGCCGGTCTCGCGACCGGCGTGTGGCGCGATCTGCCGCAGATCGCGATGCAGTGGCAGCGCGCGCGTGTGTTCGAGCCGCGCATGGGACGCGACGAGGCGCAGGCGCGCATGGCCGAATGGAGCCGGGCAGTCGAGCGCGCGAAGGGCTGGGAGCGCAGGTAGCCTACCGCAGGCGGCGCGCCGCCTGCGGCCTGCTAGCGCCCGCTAGCGCACCGCTAGCGCTCCGCTAGCGCAGGCGCACTTGCGCTTCGCGTCCGGCGCTCGCCGTCGCCGGGGAGCGCAGTGCGCCGCGCCGCCGATTTGCCGGGGCGCGTGCCGAGCGGGTAAATTCGGCGGGAGGAGGAATCACCCTTGAACGCCCCGACCTACACGACAGAAAACCTCCGCACCGTGGCCCTGGTCGGCCACGGCTTCGCCGGCAAGACCAGCCTCGCCGAAGCGTTGCTCGCCAAGAGCGGGATGATCGGCGCCGCGGGCTCGGTGGACCGCGGCACCACCGTATGCGACTTCGACCCGCTCGAGAAGGAGTACAAGCACTCGCTCCGCGCCTCGCTCTGCCACGTCGACTACAAGGGCACGCGCGTCCACCTGATCGACACGCCGGGCTATCCCGACTTCATCGGCCAGGCGATCGGCGCGCTCGACGCGGTCGAGACCGTGGCCGTGGTGGTGAGCGCTGCCGCCGGCATCGAGCTCGTCGCGACGCGCATGATGGAGTGGGCGAAGGCGCGCAACCTCTGCCGCATGATCGTCGTGAACAAGATCGACCACGAGAACGTCGACCTGCCCGGCCTGCTCGCGCAGCTGCAGGAGACGTTCGGCAAGGAATGCCTGCCGATCAACCTGCCCGCCGACGGCGGCCAGCGCATCATCGACTGCTTCGCGAACGAGAAGGGCGACGCCGATTTCCTCTCGGTGGCCGACGTGCACCGGATGGTGGTCGAGCAGATCGTCGAGGTCGACGAGGAAGCGATGAACCGCTACCTCGAGGAAGGCGAGGCCGACCCGGCGGCGCTGCACGCGCCGCTCGAGAAGGCGCTGCGCGAGGGGCACATCGTTCCGGTGTGCTTTGCTTCGGCGCGTACCGGCGCCGGCGTGGGCGATCTGCTCGAGGTCTTCGCGCGCCACCTGCCGAATCCGGCCGAAGGGAATCCGCCCCTCTTCTTCCGCGGCACCGGCGCAGGCGAGAGCTTCCGCTCCGAGCCGGATGCCTCCAAGCACGTGCTCGCGCACGTCTTCAAGGTGGTGAACGACCCCTACGTCGGCAAGATCGGCATCTTCCGCGTCCACCAGGGCACCATCTCGAAGGACACGCAGCTCTACGTCGGCGAGGGCAAGAAGGCGTTCAAGGTCGGGCACCTGCTCGCCCTGCAGGGCAAGGAGCAGGTCGAGGTGCCGCGGCTCGTGCCCGGCGACATCGGTGCCGTCGCCAAGGTGGACGAGATCACGTTCGACTGCGTGCTCCACGACTCGCACGACGAGGACGAGATCCGCATGAAGCCGCTCGAGTTCCCGCAGCCGATGTTCGGCCTCGCGATCGAGCCGAAGCGGCGCGGCGACGAGGGCCGCATCTCCGAGATCCTCAGCAAGATGGCGGCCGAAGACCCGACCTTCACGCTCGAGCACGACGTCGCGATGAACGAGACCGTGATCCGCGGCCTCTCCGAGCTGCACCTGCGCTCGATCCTCGAGCGTATGAGCTCGCAGTTCAAGCTCGAAGTCGCGACGCGGCCGCCGCGCATCCCCTATCGCGAGACGATCACCGCCAATGCCGAAGGCCACGCGCGGCACAAGAAGCAAACCGGCGGCGCCGGGCAGTTCGGCGAGGTCTACCTCAAGGTCGAGCCGCTGCCGCGCGGCTCGGGCTTCGAGTTCGTCGACCAAGTGAAGGGCGGCGTGATCCCGAACCAGTTCATCCCCGCCGTCGAGAAAGGCGTGCGCGAGGTGATGGAGTCGGGGCACCTCGCCGGCTACGCGATGCAGGACGTGCGCGTCATCGTGTACGACGGCAAACATCATCCGGTCGACTCGAAGGAAGTCGCGTTCGTTTCCGCAGGCCGCAAGGCCTTCCTCGATGCGCTGGAGAAGGCGCGCCCGATCGTGCTCGAGCCGATCGTCTCGGTCGAGATCGTCGCGCCGGACGCGAACATGGGCGACATCACCGGGGACCTCTCCGGTCGTCGTGGGCAGGTCACCGGCACGCGCAATCTTGCCGGCTCGCAGATGGCCATCACGGGCGCCGTGCCGCTCGCGGAGCTGGACGGATACGCGAACCGGCTGAAGTCGATCACGGCGGGTCGAGGCGCGTACTCGATGCAGCTCTCGCACTACGAGCCGGTGCCGCCGCCCGTGCAGCGCGAGCTGGCGGCGAGCTACCAGGCGAAGCGGAAGCACGCGGAGGAGGAGTAGCGATTCCCCTCCGACCCTCCCGCTCGGCAAGCGCGTTCTCGCACGAAAGCGAGTCCGCGGAAGCTGCACCCCCATCCTGACCCTACCTCTACGAGGGGAGGGAAACCGCGCCTTCCCCCTTACAGGGCGAAGGTGGGGATGGGGGTTCGGCGGTCACACCGACACCCACCACCACGCCTACAGCTGCACCCCCTTCGTCAGCGCCCCGTCCACCACCAGGTTCGTCCCGGTGATGAAGCTCGCCGCGGGACTTGCGAGGAACACGGCCGCGTTCGCCATCTCCTGCGGTGTCCCCATGCGCCCCGTCGGATTGAGCGACAGTGCGAGCTTGAAGAGATCGGGGTTGCCGTGCTCGATCTTCTCCCACACGCCGCCCTTGAAGTAGGTGTTGCCCGGCGACACCGAGTTGGCGCGGATCCCCCTGCAGGCGAGGTGGTGCGCGAGCCCTTGCGTGTAGTGGATGAGCGCCGCCTTGAACGCGCCGTAGGGCCCGTACGCAAAGTCGATCTCGCGGCCGGAGACGCTCGAGATCGTCACGATCGACGCCGCCTTGCTCTTCTCGAGCCACGGCATCGCGGCATCCACGCTGCGCACCGTGTGCATCATGTCGACCTCGAACGTCTGCTTCCAGTTCTCCTCGGCCTGACCGATCGAGAGCGCGCTCACGTTCGCGACGACGATGTCGAGGCCGCCGAAATCCTCGGCGGCGGCCTTCACCCACGCTTCGAGCGCCGCCTTGTCGGCGACGTCCAGCGCACGGCCCATCGCACGCACGTCCTGCTTGCCGAGCGCCGCGACCGTCTCCTTCACCTCGCCTTCGTTCCGCGCGCAGACCGCGACGTTGCAGCCTTCCGCCGCCAGCGTATCGGCGATGGCGCGGCCGATGCCCTTCGTGCCGCCTGTGACGACGGCTCGCAGGCCCTTCAGTCCGAGATCCATGTTCTCTCCTTGTGTTCTCTGGGGGTC
>Ga0209254_10006270_pt1 | contig 10968 bp, 7 predicted proteins | sample FrelakmetDIP11DI_FD_187148 | JGI IMG/M metagenome (GOLD analysis project Ga0209254, IMG submission 187148) | Freshwater lake sediment microbial communities from the University of Notre Dame, USA, for methane emissions studies - DIP11 DI (SPAdes)... | ecosystem: Environmental > Aquatic >... | reverse complement strand
CGGGCTTCTTCCAGGGCCTTCATCACCACAGCGCGGATCTCCCAGATCCGCTCCCATCTTTCGTTCAGCCCCTCATCTAAATATTCATTTTTAATTTCCGGAAAGACGGTGAGATGGACACTTTCCGCCTTTCCTTCTCTTCCTGAAAGATACTGCCACACTTCTTCTGCGGTAAAGGAGAGGATGGGAGCCATCAGTTGGGTCAGTGCGCTCAATATCTCATAAAGGCCGGTCTGCGCGGATCGGCGGCCACGGGAATGGCTTGAAAACGTATAGAGACGATCCTTCAGGATATCAAAATAGGTCGAGCTCATCTCAACTGCACAGAAGTTCTGCACGCTATGGTAGACAACATGAAACTCAAATTGCTCATAGGCCTCCCTCACCCTAAAGATCAGTTTCTGGAGCCGGTGGAGAGCCCATCGGTCAATCTCATAGAGGTCCGGATAGGGGATCCGGTCTTTTTCAGGATCAAAATCGTAGAGGTTTCCGAGAAGGAACCGGTAGGTATTCCGGATACGGAAGTAGGAATCGGCCAGTCGTTTCAGAATCTCATCGGAAATCTTGATATCATCCTTATAATCCTCTGCTGAAACCCAGAGCCTCAGGACATCGGCCCCCAGCTTATTGATCACCTCTTCAGGAGCGATCACATTTCCTGCGGACTTGGACATCTTCTTGCCCTCTCCGTCCACGACAAATCCATGGGTGAGGACCGAACGATAGGGGGCATGGCCCCTTGTCCCCACAGAGGTGAGAAGGGAGCTATGAAACCATCCCCGGTGCTGATCGCTCCCTTCGAGGTAAAGGCTTGCCGGAAACTGAAGCTCATCGCTTTTCTCCAGAACAGCGGCATATGAAACCCCTGAATCGAACCAGACATCCAGGATATCTGTCTCTTTTTTAAACTCGCTCCCTCCGCATCCGGAGCATCGGGTTCCTTCCGGCAAAAGACGGGCTATCTCCTCATCAAACCAAACATCCGCTCCTCTTTTCTCGAAAAGGTTTGCCACATATTCAATCGTCTCCTGAGTGGCCAGCGTCTGTTTGCAGGCGGAGCAGTAGAAGACCGTGATGGGAATTCCCCAGGCTCTCTGCCTGGAGACGCACCAGTCCGGACGATTTTCGATCATCCCGTAGATCCGGTCCCTGCCCCAGGGAGGAATCCAGGTCACCTCATTGATCGATTTAAGGGCATTCCTCCTCAATCCTGTCTTCTCCATCGAGATGAACCACTGCTCCGTCGCCCGGAAGATGATGGGGTCGTTCGTTCGCCAGCAATGGGGATACGAATGAACCATCACCTCCTCTTTCAGGAGCGCTCCTGCTTCCGCCAGTTTCTTACTTACGGCGGAGTTGGCATCGAAGACGAACTGTCCCGCAAAGAAGGGGACATCCTTTGTGAACCGTCCGTCATCATCCACAGGGCTGTAGATCTCAAGTCCGTATTGAACACCGGTCTCATAGTCCTCCTGTCCGTGGCCGGGCGCTGTGTGAACGCATCCTGTGCCGGCATCAAGGGTGACATAGGGCGCGAGGACGATGATGGATTCCCGTTCATATAGGGGGTGCCTGGTTTTGAAACCTTCCAATCTTTTGCCTGGAAACTTTTCCAGTACCTTGTAATTCCCAACTCCGAACTTCTCCATTACTGTCTCGAGAAGACCTTCGGCCAGGATATAAATCTCTTTCCCGATATCGACAGCCACATAAGTAAAGTCAGGATGCAGCGCAATAGCCAGATTGGCAGGAATCGTCCATGGTGTGGTCGTCCAGATGATGACAGAGATGGGCTTGCCTCTCAAAGCGGGAAATTCATTTTCGAGCTCAGAGATCATCCTGAATTTCACATAGATCGAAGGAGAGCGGTGATCTTCATACTTCACCTCAGCCTCGGCAAGGGCTGTCTTACAGGTAGGGCACCAGTGGACAGGTTTCTTCCCCTTATAGACCGAACCATTCAGGAGAAACTTGCCGAATTCCCTGACAATGGTGGCCTGATAACCGAAATTCATCGTCAGATAGGGGTTCTCCCATTCCCCAAAGATGCCGAGCCTTTTGAACTCCTCCCTCTGGATATTTACAAATTTGGTCGCATAATCCCTGCATCGCTTCCGGATATCCACGGTGGAAAGTTCTGTCTTCTTCTTTCCGAGACTCTTCTCAACCTCATGCTCAACAGGCAGTCCATGACAGTCCCAGCCCGGCACATAATGGCTGTTAAAACCAGCCATAAACTTCGACTTAACAATGATATCCTTCAGGATCTTATTCAATGCTGTTCCAATGTGAATATTCCCGTTCGCATAGGGCGGGCCATCGTGAAGGATATATTTTGTCCTCTCCTTTGCCTGCCGGATCAATTTCCCATAAATCCCTCTGGCCTCCCACATCTTCAAAAATTCAGGCTCTCTTTTGGACAGATTGGCCCTCATGGGAAAGTCAGTCTTAGGAAGATTGAGCGTGTTTCGATAATCCATATCTCTATCCCCTCATTAAAAGTCTTTCATTAGGCAATCTTTACTGCTGGAGCCTTTCCCTTGAATGTTGAAAATACTCCGGTCGATTGGGTTAAGGTTACGGTTACGAAGCCCCTGCCTGCGGCAGGCAGGCGTTTCGGTTATCGGTTAGGGTCATGTGCAAAAAATAAAGAGACGATAAACGTAACCTTTCATTAACGATACGGGCCTCGTTACCCTTACCGTTAGACTTTTATTTTTTAGGCAATCCGTCTATTTAAAATTGTTTGCAAAATCCTTAATTTAAGGATATTTATTTAACACAAAAAATGAGGCTAATCAAGGAAATAGAGATCTCTAAAAACTAGTTTTCGCTCTCAATTACAGAGATTTCTGGACTTTTTCAGAAATCTCAAATAGAGGGCTTGAAGGAGGGCAAAAAGTTGACTCGCAAAAAAACGACTAAGCAAATCAAATCAGCCAACCCACTTCACCATGGAAAAACCCGATCCCTTCTTAACGGGATACCCGAAAATCTCCCTTCGCTCTCCCGGGCTGAACGGATCACCCGTAAGGTTTCAAGCGCGGGGTTCGATTGGCCGGATCTGACGGGGGTTTTAACCAAGATGGATGAGGAGATGAAAGAGCTCCAGGAGGCCCTTTTTTCCGGCGACCGGAGGAAAATTCGCGAGGAGATCGGCGATCTCTTGTTCGTTTTGGTCAACTTGTCCCGGTTTCTCAGAATCAATCCCGAAGACGCATTGAGAAGAACGATAGAAAAATTTATTTCCCGGTTCCATTATATTGAGAGATCGCTCTCAAAAAGAGGGAAGTCCATCGGTCAATCCAACCTCTCCGAAATGGACCTCCTGTGGGAAGAGGCAAAAGGTAGAGTTTGATAAGGTTACGGTTACGTGTAGAGAATGAGACGATAAACGTAGCCTTCTAATAACGATACGGGCCTCGTTTCCTTTACCGTTAGACTTTATTTTCTAAGCGATTCTGTGGATTAAATCAGGTATTCGGAGACATTGATGCTATACTCATTGGGGTCAAGAGTCTTCACAATGCTCCACTTATATTGACCGGTGGTTTCATCCTTCTCCGTGAGATCCACTACCTTTCCTTTCCGGTATTGTCCCTCCTTGTAAAAGAGAAGGTTGACCTTCGGCCGATCGATGAGGTCAGACTCTTCCTGGGTCTGAACGACGAGGCCCATCTCATTGGTATTGAGGTGGACAAGGGTGCCCAGAGGGAAGATGCCGATCATATTGACAAAGACCTTGACCAGGATAGGGTCGAAATCCTTTCCACTCCGCTCCATCATCAACCCCAGGATCTTCTCCGACACATAGGGAAACCGGTTGTACACTCTCGGTCTTCCCAGGGCATCATAAAAATCAGAGAGAGTGATGATCCTTCCGAAAAGAGTCACCTTTCTCTTTCGTGTCAGTTTGGGATATCCGCTCAAGTCATATCTGAGATGATGCTCAAAGGCGCCACTGATCATCCGGGTGGAGAGCTCTCCCCACTCCTTCATTCTCATCACCATCTCTACCCCAACGACCGGATGAGTCCGTATGACCTCCCATTCCTCTGCGTTCAATTTTCCGGCCTTATTCAGAATCTCCCTGGGAACTCCCGTCTTCCCGATATCGTGAAACAACCCTGCCATGCCAAGATGGGAGAGGTGCTTTTTGGGGATGCCGATCCTCTGCCCGATGGCGATAGCATAGATGGCCACATTGACCGAATGGTTAAAGGTATACTCATCATAATTTTTAATGTTGGCCAATCCTAACAAAGCCGAATCGTCCTGCATAATCGCATTGACTGCATTCTGCATGAGGCGCTTCGCCTTACGGATATTGACGACCCTCTGATTCTTAACGCCGTCCATCACCTCTTTGACCATATTGATCGACTTAAAGTAGACCTCCTTGGAGCGCCGCTTTTGGTCCTCGGAATCGACATAAATCTCTTCGTCCTTGAAAAACTCCAGTTTCCCCACATGGATATGGCCGATATCCTTGTATTCAAGCTGTTTCTTCACATAGAGGTAGTTGCTCTCGTTATTCTCCTCCAGTCCTGAAAGAAGAAAGATGAGGTCTTTGAGATTCTCCTTGTTCACCTCCTCCTCAAACTCGACCTCTCCGATCCACCGCTTCTTCATCTCATTCAAAAAACCCTTGAAGATGGGATAATTATCCGCCCTCACCTGAATCTTCACATTATTGAAGAAGTAGTTGTCCCGAACGATCTTTAAAAAGAGGTGTTCCTCCGATTTGACCACGGGGTTGATGGCCTGGAGGCACTCCAGGGCATACTGGTCCATGACGACATTGTTCCGGTCATAGATCGCAGTGCCTTTGAGCATACGATAGAATCGGATGACAAATTCCGTCCCCATTTTGGTAGAAAGATCATCCTGTGCGGTATGCGGTTTTTCCGGCATCAGATGGATGGCTCCTTGGCGGAAATTGTTCTCAACGCTTGCTGACAGGCGTTTCGGATTGATTCCTCTTTTGAATTTCTCCCCTTCTCGAGAATGGCCCTTGCCTCCGGCGTCCCGATCATGGCGAGCGCATTGGCCACCCCGGGCCGGGTCTCATCCTTTTTGCCTATTCCGAAGAGACTCTTGCGCTCTAACATCTGCTGAAGCACGGAAAGGGCCTCATTGGAACCCACCATTCCGATCGCATCGAGAAAGGCTTTCATCTCAGATGGTTCCTTCTTCTGAAAATCCTTCGACTGGACCACTTCGAGAAGAGCGGCCAGACCGATATTCTTCCCTATTCTTCCGAGATTGATGGCGGACATTGCCCGGATACGTCCATCTTTGTCAATGAGGGCTTTGATGAGTAATGAGATGGCCTTCGGACCCCCAATCAATCCCAGAGCCTGAATAGCCTCCCGCCTCACCCGGAGTTCATCATGATTAAAGGCCTTCTGGATATGGGGAAGGGCCTTCTCTTTTCCGATCCGGCCAAGGATATAGGTGATATTGCGCACCAGATACCACCGTCGGTCGTCGATGAAGGGAGTAAAGAGTTCGATGGCGTTCTTCCCAATTTCAGAGAGGGAGTCACAGAGAACCCTCCGGGTTTTCGAATTCTTCAGCTCTCCCAGCAATTTGATGAGGGGCTTAATCGAGCTCTGCTGAAGAAGGATGAGGTACTCGTTTACATCCCCCAATTGGATCCCCGCTTCTTTTTCGAGAATCTTACCGATCCTTTCGATCCTCACCTCATCACCAGCGCTCTCAATCAACTTATGAATGGCTTCGGCCTGCCAGTCCTTGAGTTCATAGGTCTTGATAATGACATAGAGGCGTTTTAACAGATCGCTTGCCCTTTGAAACTCGCCGAGGGTGAGAAGACCATCCAGAATCTTCAGGAGCAGATTAGCGGCATCCTGATAGGGTTCTTGCTCTTTCTCCAGCCCCAGAACCTCGAAGAGGATGTCAGCCGCATTGAAGACAAAGGTGGGATCGATCTCATTCTCCACCTCGATTCTCAATCGGTCCACTTCCTCAGGGGTGAGGAAATAGACATTTCTGTCCCTTATCGCCTCCCCACCGACGGTCTGGGAAAGGATTTTTTCCAGGTCGGGTTCTTCCTCCTCAAGGAGGTCCGCCTGGACGTTATAAGCGATGGGCTTGAAGATCAGCTTACTTCTGAACTGATCCACATTTTCGGGGATGAGAATGGGGGTGTCTTCGAGGAATTCGTCCGTGGCAAGGTAGCTGATGTGCTCGAAATCTCTCTCCCATATCAGAGTGACGAGGTCGTCTTCCATTTCGTTGATATTCTCGCTTCCCCGGATGACATCCATCAACCCCTGAACCTCCCACTCCTCCAATCCTTTCACAAACCGGAGTTCCCTTAATCCATCTTTATAAAGGAGAAAGGCAAGGCTTGACTTAGGATCTCGGTTTTCGTAAAGGACTCTCTCTTTAAATGAGAGTGCGAATTCGCCAACCTGAAGAATAAAGGAAGGGTATTTATTTAAAAAATACTCGAATTTTTTAAGCAGTTGATCTCTGAAACCCTTGATGGTAGGGTTATCGGGCGGATAAAACCGGATGGCCTTAAAAGTCTTTAGGAAGAAACCGGTCAAATCCCTGGCCAGGAGGAGTTCTTCGTCCGTCTCCATCCCTTCGACCATAACCATCTCTTCGGCCAGATCAAGCGATTTCTTCTCAAGATGAAGTTCTTCAGGCATGGGGTTCCTAATCTCAACTTTTGGGTTATGTTTCTATTTATTGCTTTTACCATCAATTGTCAATACTTTTTTTTGAGAGCACTTAGAAAATAAAGGGGGTTGATAAACGGTAACGGCAACGATGTCCTTTTTGTTAGTCAGTTAGTCTTATAGTCGGATAGTCTCGTAGTCAATTAGCCTTTTTGTTCTGAACTATACGACTAAACGACCATAAGACTATCAGACCAACGATACATCAAACGGGCTTCGTCACCTTAACCTTAACCTAAACACACGGAATCTCTCCACCCCTCTTGATCCATCCCTGAAGAAGTGATATTGAACAGGGTATGGCCTCTTCCCCATCCTATAAGAAAAAGGGAACCCTCTATATCGTCTCCACGCCCATCGGGAATCTCGAAGATATTACCCTGAGGGCGCTCCGGATATTAAAAGAAGCGGATCTGATTGCGGCGGAGGATACACGGCACACAGGGCTTCTTCTTAGACATTTTTCCATCCATACCCCTCTTACCAGTTACTTCGAAGGAAATGAAATGAAGAAGAGGGAATTCATCCTCTCCCGATTGAGACAGGACGATTGGATCGCTCTTGTCTCCGATGCGGGAACACCTGGAATCTCTGACCCGGGTTACCGCCTCATCCAACTGGCCATTGAACATGAGATCCCGGTCATCCCTATCCCAGGTCCTTCTGCAGTCATTACGGCTCTCAGTGTCTCCGGCCTTCCCACCGATGCCTTTCTTTTCAAAGGCTTTCTCCCCCATAAATCGAAGAAAAGAAGGGACCTGTTGAAACAATTGGAGGAGGTCAGGGAGACCCTCATCTTCTATGAATCCCCCCACCGTCTTTCAGAAAGCCTCAAGGATATTTTCGAAACTCTGGGAGACAGGGAGATCGTTCTCACCCGGGAACTAACCAAGATGTATGAAGAGGTCTTAAGGGGAAAGGTGAGCGAGATTCAAAACGCGCTCGGAGAGAAGAAAATAAAAGGGGAGATCACATTGGTCATCTCCGGAAAAACCCGTGAGAGGACGGGTCGGGAGATAGGGTGTTAGGGAGATAGAAAGGCAATAAATCATTGAAAAAATAGGAAGGACAGAAAGGACTTTTTTGTTTTATATAGATTCTGACACGTAAAATTCTGAGAATTTATCTTTAACATCTTGAAACCCATTGTTGTCATGCTGAACCTTGTGCTGAACTTGTTTCAGTATTGGTTCAGCATCTCGATTTGTCCAGTGGGTGAGATCCTGGCACGAAGTGATGAACGAATGTGAATCAACAAGTTCAGGATGACAGGTCTTGGAAATTTCAAATATTTTTGACTAGGACTATGGAAGAGACTCTTCAAAGAGAGATCGTCCTGCGAACGCTTGGTTTGAGCAAGAGGTTCGGGAAGCGCTGGGCTGCCAGGAATTTAAATCTTGAAGTGCACCGCGGGGATATCTTCTGCTTTCTCGGGCCGAACGGAGCAGGGAAGAGCACCGCCATACGGATGATCCTCACCCTCCTCCGTCCGACTTCCGGCTCGATTGAAATCTTTGGGAAGGATCTCCATCAGAACCGCCAGGACGTTCTCTCCCGTGTCTGTGGCATTGTTGAAAAACCTGATTTCTATCTTTACCTTTCCGCTTATAAGAATCTCCAGATCCTCGGCTCGATGAACCGGAGCGTCCGAAGCGATGAGATTATGGAAACACTCGATGTTGTAGGATTAAAATCGCGTGCCTTTGAAAAGGTCAGGACGTTTTCGCACGGAATGAAGCAGAGACTCGGAATCGCACAGGCCCTTCTGACCAAACCGGAATTGATCATCCTCGACGAGCCAACCACAGGGCTCGATCCCCAGGGGATGAAAGAGATCAGGGGGTTGATTAAGAGACTTTCGCACGAGAGATCCATGACCATTTTTCTCTCTTCCCATCTTCTTTCCGAGGTTGAACTGGTGGCCACAAGAATGGCCGTGATCAATAAGGGCGAACTCCTTGCCCAGGGGACGGTCTCCGAGCTCCTGGGCAAGGAGACCACGGATTACACCCTCCAGGCCTCCCCTTTTCATCCCGCCTTGGAGTTGATGGGAAGTCTCCCCTGGGTGAAGGTCCTCTCGGTCGGAAATGGCACGATGGAGGTCCGGGTGGAGCCCGGCCAGGCCCCTGAGCTGAACAAGCATCTCGTGACCCATGGGATCTCGGTTTCATCGTTCTCTCCCCATCGTTCCCTTGAGGACTTTTTCCTGAAAATCACCGGAGGGAAATCGGAGATATGAAACTCGTCTGGTTTGAAACGGTCAAGACGTTCAGCCGATGGCGGACCTATATCGGTTTCAGCGTCATTGCCCTGATCGTTATCATCACAGAGATCGTGATGAAGCTGAGTGCCGATGAGATCCTGTATCGCATGTTGCGCTCCCTCGAGAAAGATTTCCTCATCTCCGGGAATGTCTTAAACGGCTGGTTTGTCACCTCCTTTATCATGAACAGCCTCCACATTCACATCCCTTTCCTCATCACCCTCGTCGCAGGAGACATGGTTTCAAGCGAGGCGACTTCGGGCACCGTGAGACTCCTTTTAATACGCCCTCCTTCCCGCAGCAGGATCATTACAGCCAAATATATCACAACGCTTTTCTACACGGCCGGATTAGTTCTCTTTCTTGGGCTTTTATGCATTCTCCTCGGGCTGACCCTTTTTGGCAGCGGCGATTTGATCATCCATCATTATGGCCGGTTCGGCATCATCTACCTCGAGGAAGCTGAAATTCCTATCCGGATGCTCTTTGCCTTACTGGCGGCGATCTGGTCCATGATGGTGGTGGCTTCCATCGCTTTTCTCCTTTCAACCCTGGCGGAGAACTCCGTCGGTCCGATTATCGGCACGATGGCGGTCGTCGTGGTTTTTCTTGTGATCGGAAATTTTCCGCTCGATTTTTTCCGATCTTTAAAACCCTACCTCTTCACCACCTACCTGACATTCTGGCAGCGATTTCTGGATGATCCCATCCCCTGGCAGCAGATCGGGAACTCCGCAGCGATACTCGGCCTTCATTCGATCCTCCTGTTCCTCATTGCTTTAGGAGTCTATACAAGAAAGGATATCAAAAGTTGAAGAAACGTGTGTGGATCATCTGGGTTCTTTTGTTGTTTTCGGCGGGTTGGGCCTTTGCCCAGGACGATACGGTGCGCTACCTCGACGCTCTGGAAAGAAAATATTCGGCGCTCAAGGATTACACCGTGGATGTCAAGGTTCATTTTGACATGGAGGGATTCAACGCCCCCGACATGCAGGCCAGGCTCTATTTTAAACCCCCGGACAAAATGAAGGTGGAATCAAAAAAGGTCTTTTTCTTTCCCAAGGAAGGCGGCATCTTCAATCCCTTCGTGTTCAAAAAGGAGGCCTTTGACATTCGTTTGCTTGAAGAGATGACCTATGACAACCGGAAAGCGGTCAGGCTGAAACTCTATCCAAAGGATACAAAAAAGATAAAACAAAGTTTTGTTTTGATCCTCGACATTGAAAGCCATCAGATCCGGGAATTCCATACATCCTCCGAAGAAAGGGAAGTCAAAGGAGTGATTGACTACGGGAAATTCAAAGAGTTTGACCTCCCCACACGGATCGAGCTCCATCTCGACCTTCCCTTCAAAGAATCGTTTGAAATGAGAGAGTTTGGCCAGTCTGCGGCGGCTCCTCAGCGGGTCACCGGAAAAGTTGAAATCTCCTATTCCAACTACAGGGTGAATTCCGGACTTCGAGACGAGATGTTCGGAAGTCCCAAAAGGGAAAAGTGAGCGAGATCAGAAATCAGATTGCCGAAAAAAAACTGAAAGGGGAAATCATCCTCATCATTTCCGGAAAAACCCGTAAAAGATTAATTGAGGGGGATATGGAGACAGGGTGACTTTTTGTACTCTCTATCCCTTTACGAACCACCCTCCACTTTTTCGGTTCCCTCCCTATTCTGGCCAAGATAGTCAATAGTGAAATGAAATTGTGGAAAACGACGGGGAAGCCGCATGAGATTAAATACCATGATCCCTATAGATAAACGATCTATCCATGAGGAGAGTGGCCAACCGAAATGGACATTCACTTGTCGGTGCGGCATTTCATATTCCATCAAACTTAAAAGGCTAACAAAATGGTGATAAAGGCCGTGTTTGCGTAAAGGGAAGCGGAAGTCATTGGGAGACAGTTTGGGAGGAATGCCCCGTCGGGGAGAAAAGAAGGTGATATAAACTTCATTTTCTTTGAAACCTTCCACACACAACACCTCTTCGCGGGG
>Ga0209254_10006269_pt1 | contig 10968 bp, 11 predicted proteins | sample FrelakmetDIP11DI_FD_187148 | JGI IMG/M metagenome (GOLD analysis project Ga0209254, IMG submission 187148) | Freshwater lake sediment microbial communities from the University of Notre Dame, USA, for methane emissions studies - DIP11 DI (SPAdes)... | ecosystem: Environmental > Aquatic >... | reverse complement strand
CCGATCGACTATCCTGGTGGCGCGATGCAGCTCGGTTCGGCGCAGGCGCTGCGTACCGACCGCCTGATGATGGGCGTCTGGCGGGACATGGGACGGCCCACGTGCTTCGTGGCCGGGGGCTACCTCCGCGACCGCCTGCTCGGCCGGCCGAGCACCGACCTCGACTTCACCCTGCCCGGCACGGTCGAGTCGGTCGCGGCGCCCGCACGGCAGCTCGCCGCGGCCCGCGGCACCCGCCCGCACCTACTCGGCCGGGAGCCTCGCGCGGTCTGGAGCATCGACACCGAGGAGCTGTCGGTCGAGCTGTGGCCGCTCGGCTCGCTGACGATCGACGACGACATCCTGCGCCGCGACTTCACGTGCAACGCCCTCGTCTGGCAGCTGCCGGACGGCCCGCTCATCGACAACGTCGGCGGCCTCGACGACCTCCGGTCGGGCCGGCTGACCGCAGTGTCGCGCGGCAACCTCCAGGATGACCCACTGCGGCTGCTGCGCGCCGCCCGCTTCCTGGCCCAGCTCGAGTTCCTCGAGCTCGACCACCGCACGGCCACGTTCATCCGTGAGCTCGCGCCCGCCCTCGCCCAGGCTCCGCGGGCCCGCGCTGGCCACGAGCTGCGGCAAATGCTGGCGGCGCGCGGCGCCGAGCGGGGCCTCCGCAGCATGCTCGAGCTGGGCACCTTCCGGCACGCCGCCCCGGCCGGCTCCGCCCCGGATCCGGCCTGGATGGAGGCTCACGCCGCCGCCATCGGCCGCCTCGCCGGGTCGCGGCGCCACCCGGTCCCAGCAGCGATCCGGGAGGCGGGCCCCGCCGCGCCGCTCGCGCTGCTGCTGCGCGGATGGGGCTGCCCGGACGACGAGCGCGTGGCCGAGTACTCGTGGCCGCGGGACGAGCGCGCGGCCGCAGGGCGCGCCTCCCGGCTGCTCGAGCGGGGGATCGCCGGCGTTGAAGGAGACGCCGTCGAGCGTCGCGAGCTGATCCACCTCACCGGCGCCGACACCCCGGTGCTGATCGCGGCGGCCGCGGCGATCGCCGGTCGGGACCCGTCGGCGGCGCCCCGCTGGCGGCGCTGGTGGGCGCAGTGGCGACGACAGGGCACGCTCCTCGCGAGCCCGCCGGCCCTGCTGCCCTCCGACGAGATCGCGGCCCGCTGTGGCCTCGGTCCGGGCCCCGGCCTCGGCCGCGTGCTGCGCCGGCTCCGCCTCGCGCAGGTCCGGGGCGAGGTCCGGTCGGCCGCCGGGGCGCGGCGGTGGATCGCCAGGGCCAGCCGCGGCCCGGAACCCGGCGAGGGCGACGCGTGATGCGCACCCGCACCGCCACCGCGCCGCGCAAGGGCACGGTCGTCACCGGTGCCTGCAGAGACATGGCGAGCGCCGTGGCCCGAGCGAGAGGCCACATCAGGAGGGCGATATGACAATCGGACTGGTCCTGGTCGCAGCGGGCGTGATCATCGGCCTGGTCGCAGCGGCCGCAATCGGCCTGTCGATGATGCGATCGAAGATGGTGCTGCCAGAGCGCAGCGCCCACTCGTTCGACGAGACCTGCGCACGGGTCGAGCAGGTCGTCGGGGAGGCCGAGGGCTGGGGCTTTCCGCGGCCGGCCTTCGAGATGTCGGCCAAGCTGGCCGAGAAGGGCGCACTGCCGCCCAACGTCGCGCGGATCCGGCAGTACTCCGTGTGCTTGCCGCCGGTCGCCGCCCGCGTGCTCGGTGACAACCCGAAGCTGTCGGCCATCATGCCGTGCACGTGGTCGGTCTACGAGCTCGCCGACGGCTCGGTGTGGATCGCGCACATGAACATAGCGATGATGTCCAAGGTGATGGGCGGCACGGTCGGCGCGGCCATGCAGGTGGTGGCCAGGGCCGACGCCTCCTTCATGGCCAAGATCCTGAAGTAGGATCGTCTCGGAGGTTGCGGGGCATGGGCAGCAGCCAGCAGACGGTTCGAGCCGACGAGCGGCTCGTGGCGATCGTGACCGGCGGCAACCGCGGTCTCGGTCTGGAGACGTGCCGCCAGCTTGCCGCCCTCGGCTACCAGGTGGTGCTGACGAGCCGGAATCTGAAGCCCGGCGAGGCCGCGGCGGCGGTCCTCCGCGAGTCCGGGCTCAGGGTCGTCGCCCACCAGCTCGACGTCACCGACCCGCTGAGCGTCGAGCGGCTGGTCGCCGACATTGACGGCACCTACGACCGGATCGACGTCCTCGTCAACAACGCCGGCGTGGCCCTGCGGCCTGCGGACGACCGGGGCACGCTGCAGGTGGACATCGAGACCGTCCGCCAGACCCTGGAGGTCAACACGCTGGCGCCGCTTCGGCTCTGCCAGGCGGTGGTGCCGGTGATGCGCCGGGTCGGCTACGGGAGGGTGGTCAACGTGTCGAGCGGCATGGGCCAGCTCGACGACATGGAGAGCGGCTGGCCGGCCTACCGGATCTCAAAGACCGCGCTCAGCGCGGTGACCCGGCTGGTGGCCAGGGAGGTGGGCGGCGCCAACATCCTGGTCAACGCCGTGTGTCCGGGATGGGTGCGCACCGACATGGGCGGCAGCAGCGCCACCCGCAGCGTCGAGGAGGGGGCGACCGGGATCGTGTGGGCGGCCACGCTGCCCGACCGCGGGCCGAGCGGCTCGTTCTTCCGCGACAGCAGGCCGATCCCGTGGTGACGGCGGGCGGCCCGGCGGCCGGGTGGCTCCGGCGCCTCGCGCCGGCCCTCGCCCTCCTACTCGCATGCGCCCTCACGGCGGCGGGAACCGTGCCGCCGTTGAAGACGTCGGGTGAGCCCTGGATCATCGACGGCCCGGTGGTGATCCACGATCCGATCTCGGTCGGTGACGTGATCATCGTCGCCGGCGGATCGCTGCACGTGGTCGGCGTGCCCGAGCCCGGCCTGCAGGTGGCGGGCAACCTGTGGGCGCTGGGCAACGGCGAGCTGGTGCTCGAGGACTCGGTGGTGCAGTTCCTCAGCACCTACCACGGCCAGTATGCCCTGGCTGTGGTGGAGCAGGCCCGGGCGCGGGTCTCCGGATGCGACTACCGGGTCCCGAACGGCGTGCAGCATGCGCTGTTCGCTGCCGGCTCGGCCGAGCTCACGGTCGAGGACACCGACTTCGGCGACGTCCAGATCCTCGCCGCTGGCACCTCGCAGGCGACCGTGCAGCGCCTCACCGGCAACTTCGAGGTCATCGTCCAGGACGCTGCCGCAATGAGCCTCTCCGACATCCCGCGCGTCCCGGATCAGGGCAGCATCTGGGTCTGGGTCGAGTTCGGCCCGGGCAGCGACGCCTCCTACTCGCCGCCGATGCCGGGGTGGGTCGAGGCGTGGTCGTTCCCGCCGCCGGGCGCGAGCGGCATCCCGCAGTCGATCGTGGTCGAGCGCTGCGAGGCCCGGCTGTGGCCGATGCTGGTGCGCGAAGGCAGCCGCCTCGAGCTCCGCGACATCGCCGAGGACAACTGGGTCGTGGTCGGCCTCCACCTGCCGACGGACGCCGCGATCTCGGAGCTGCACAACAACGCCTGGTACGACGACCTGACGCTGCCCCTGCGCGACCGGGAGCTGCGGCTCGTCAACGCCGCGGTCGACGCCTGGAACATATACCCGCAGGCTGACGCGAGCGTCGTGATCTCAGACTGCACCGTGGGCGAGATCCTCGGCATGGGCGACGCCGAGGTGTCGGTCCGGCGCACGACCGTCGACGGCAGCGGCGGCTTCTTCGGCGCCCGCGACCGCTCCCGCATCGTCGTGGATGACAGCATCCTCACCTGCACGGTCGAGGCGAGCCAGGAGGCGACCATCGAGCTGCATTCGAGCGAGGCCCGCCCCTATCCGATCGATCCGACCGGCGCGTGGACCCGCTTCGGGGCCTACGACCGGGGCCGGCTGCTCGCCGACCAGACGCCGGTCCTCACCACCCCGGCGCTCGGCGGCGAGGGCTTGATCGCCGTCAGCTTCCTGCTCGACCCTCCCCCGCACCCGCCGCCGCCTGGGGTCGCAGTCGAGCTGCACGGCATCGCCGCCCAGTTCAGCCTGAGCGATCAGCTGGTGCCCGGGAGCTGGCGCCTCGAGGCCGATCCGGTCGGCGGCGCTCCCGAGGTCCTGGGCTCCGGCGAGGGCAACGTCGAGGAGGGACTGCTCGGGGTGTGGCGGGACGCGATCCCGTGGCAGAGATACCAACTGCGGATCGTGCTCACGGACAGGTCGGGGCGGGCGCTGTCCGGTCGACGACCCGTGCCGGACGTAAGACCACCGCCTCCGGAGGCTTCTGCGCCGCGAAGATGAGGCCGACCCCCCACGGCAGCCCGTCGAACAACCGGTCGAGCTCGAAGACGGCACGGACCGCCGCGACCAGCCACCGCGAGCGGCCGAGCCCGGCCACCCGGCGCAGCGCGGGGTCCTGCTCGAGCGGGCCGTCGGTGTGCAGCCGGCGGCGGTTGACCCTGGTCAGGAACAGCTCGTCGTAGAGCCGCTGGATGGGCCACCCCCACACCATCACCCGGGCGTCGAGCCCGGCGCCGGCCAGCAGGTCGCGCATTCCGCTCGCGGTGTAACGCCGCAGGTGGCCGCCCCAGTCGTCCCAGTCCGACCACTGGCGGGGGTTGGCGGGCACCGTACCGACGAGCCAGCCGCCGTGGCGCAGCACACGGGCGAGCTCGCCGGCGGCCGCGGCGTCGTCCGGCAGGTGCTCGAGGGTCTCCGCGCTGGTCGCCGAGGCGAAGCTGTCGTCGGCAAACGGCAGCCGGGTGATGTCGGCGACCACCGGCAGGATCCGCGCGCGCAGCCCGGCCTGCCGAACGCGGTGGTCGAGCTCGGCGAGCGAGCGCAGCGACAGGTCGGCGGCGACCACCTCGCGCCCGTGCCGGGCGAGCGAGCACGACAGCGATCCGACGCCCGCGGCGCACTCGAGGTGGCGGCCGGCGCCGCGCGCGAAGCGGCGCAGCGTGCCGATGATGCGGCCCTCGCGGTGCGCGTGGCGCGGCCCGAAGAACTCGGGATCGGCTCCCCACTCGGCCATGCCCATGCCGTTACTCTACCGCCTTCGGCCGGAACGGTGTAGCCGGTCGGATGCGCGCAGCGCATCCTTCTCGGCGCGCGTGGGGCGTAGGCCAGCCGGCGACCGCGACGCCTCACGCAAACCCCAGAGCCTGCGACCCGCGTGCGCCGAGTGGCCTATGCCCCACGCTCCTACCGATTGATGATTCGGCGCGCCACCTGCTTGACCGGCAGCACCCGCTCGAGCTTGTGGCCGATCTGCAGCAGCTGGTCCAGGACCACCGCCTTGCCGGAGCTGTTGCGGTAGCACTCGCCGCAGCGGGGCAGGGTCTGCCAGTCCTTGGCCTTGAAGGCCGCCAGGTAGCGCTCGATAGTGTTGGCGGCGAGGATCTCCCGCACCGTCTGCGTCTTCATGTCGCCGATCGGCTGCGAGCCGTCCCAGTCGTAGCAGCAGTGGGTGACGCGGCCGTCGGCGAAGACCACGAACCAGCGGAACGGGTAGCCCTGGAAGCAGCCGTAGTAGGCCTCGTGGAAGTCGGTGGCGTCGGCGGTGTCGAGGCCCTCGCAGGTCTTCTCGATCACCGTCGCCTGCGGGTAGCGGTCGAGGTTGAAGAATGCCTCGAGGTCATGGGCGCTCTCGGCAGCGGTCTGGAGCGCGACCATGCGCTGGATCTCGACCCGGATGTCCCGCCCCCGTGACAGCTCGAGGAAGCCGCGGATGTTGGCGACCACGGTTGCAAAGTCGCCGCCGCGGCGGATCTGCGGGTAGACCTCTGGGTTGATGGTGTCGACGCACAGCCGGATGCGGGAAAGCGAGCTCGCCAGCAGCTCGCGGCCGTAGGCCTCGTCGAGCATCATGACGTTGGTCGAGACGCCGGCCCCCGGAAACAGGTCGATGGCCTCGGCGAGGCGCGGGTAGAGCAGCGGCTCGCCCATCTCGTGGAGCCAGCGCACCCGGATGCCGTTGGCCGCGAAATCGGCCGCCACCTTCTCGACGAGCCACCACGGCATGTCGCCCTCGGGGCGGCCGAGATTGCCCATCGGGCACATCCCGCAGCGCAGGTTGCAGCGGCTGGTGAGCTCGACGGCGATCTTGGCCGTGCGGATGTCGAGAATCGGTCTCACGGGGACACTCTAGCACGGGGGGCAGGATTTGGGGGATAGGATCTTGGGGGGCAGCCCCCTCCCTCCCTTTCCCATTCCCGTTCCCGTCCCCGTTCCCGAGCCGACCTGTCTCCGTCTCCGTTCCCGTCTCCGCGTGTCATCCCGAGCGAGGCCGCGGCTCGTCACGGCGAAGCCAGAGGCGAAGCCGGAAGCGGCCGAGTCGAGGGACCTCCTGAGGCGACGCGGGCCGCTGATGGTCCCTCGGGCACGGGCACGTCTGCGGCGATGCCGTCCCGTCTGCTACCATCCAACCATGCTCCCGGATCTGAGACCGGTCTGGGCGGACACCCCGGACGGTGTCCGCCACGCCGCCTCTGCGTGCATCACGGCCGGCCGCTTCGCGCTCGACACCGAGGCCGACTCGCTGCACTCCTACTTCCACAAGGTCTGCCTTATCCAGGTATCGGCCGCAAATCAACACACCGTCATCGACCCGCTGCCGCTGCTGGCGGCCGACCTCGACCCACTGTGGCGGGTGGTCGCGAATCCGGCGGTGACGGTGGTGATGCACGGCGCGGACTACGACGTGCGGATCCTCGACCGGGACTACGGGGCGCGTATCGGCCGGCTCGAGGACACCCAGATCATGGCTCAGCTGCTGGGTGAGGCACGGACCGGCCTCGCCTTCCTGCTCGAGCGTGAGTTCGAGATCGAGCTCGACAAGCGCTATCAACGGGCCGACTGGGGTGCGCGGCCGCTGGCGCCCGAGCTGGTCGCCTATGCGGCGGCCGACACCGCCTTCCTGCTCGAGCTCGCGGGTCGGCTGCGCGAGCGGCTGGAGGCCCTCGGCCGCTGGGGCTGGGCGATCGAGGAGTGCGCGCGCTTGACCACGGTCCGGCACGAGGAGGCTGCCCCCGACCCGCTCGATTTCGAGCGCGTCAAGGGCGCACGAGCGCTCAGGGGCCGCGCCCGCGACCGCTTCCACGAGCTCTACTGCTGGCGCGACGAGGAGGCGCGACGCCTCGACCTGCCGCCGTTCAAGGTGCTCGGCAACCGGCCGATGCTCGAGCTGGCGGCCTCGCCGCCGGCCGGCCCGGCCGAGCTCGCCCGCGTTCCGGGCCTCGGCCCACGCTTCACTCACCGTTGGGGGGCCGAGGTGTCGCGCCGCCTCGAGCACCCGCGCGGTGCGCCGCAGCACCAGCGCGGCGCGCACGTCTCCCCACCGACCGCCGCGGAGCGCCGTCGCCTGCAGCGGCTGGTCGAGGTTCGCGACGAGATCGCTGCCCGCCTCGGCCTCCAGGGCGGACTGGTCTGTCCGCGGGCGATGCTGCAGGCGATCGCGGCCGCCTCCGGCGCCGCCGCGGCCCTCGACGCAGCCGCCCTTTCCGGGTGGCGGCGCGAGCTGCTCGGCGCGAGCTTCGAGGCGGCCCTTTCGGACCTGTCGTGAGCCGTCGCGCGGATGGCTGCATCATCGATTCGATCGCCGACCGCCCGGCCAGATCGGCCGCGGCATCTCGGTGTGGACGTCGACCGACGCGGTCGACGGCGAGGGCCGCCGCCGGGTGCGGGCGCTGCTGTCGGCGCTCGGCGTCGACGAGCCGGTCCACCACGAGAGCGAGCTCGACATGGCGACCGCGCTGTCGGGCACCGGCCCGGCCTACGTCTTCCTGTTCATGGAGGCGCTGATCGACGCCGGGGTCCACCTCGGATTCTCGCGCCGCCTCGCGTCGAAGCTGGTTTACGAGACGGTCCGCGGCTCGGTCGAGTTCGCAGCCAGCAACACCCTGCACCCGGCCGAGCTCCGCAACCAGGTGACGTCGCCCGGAGGCACCACCGCGGAGGCCCAGGCGCAGCTCGAGCGGGGTCGGATGCGGACGGTGCTCTCGGACGCGGTGTGGGCTGCCTACCGCCGCTGCGTCCAGCTCGGCGAGCTCGCGCAGTCGGGCGGCGGTCACAGACAGTCTCCGGCGACCGCGCCGAGCGACGACTGACGGCGGGCCTCGGCTCCCGCCAGGAGTCCGTACCGCATTGGCCTTTTCGGCGGAGGTGGTTGACCGAGCTGTTGTCGGGCAGCCACTGCGGCACGAACTCCTCAGGATGCGCGCAGCGCATCCTGAGGAGCGTGTGGGCAGAGGCCAACCACAACGACCTCATCAGATGCGCGTTCAGGGGCCTATGCCCCACACGCTCCTACCGCCAATGCGGGGGCAGCAGACCGACCATGCGGAAGGCCGGGAACAGCGGCTCGGTTCGCTCGGCGCGCTGGATGAACCGGTACTGCGGGAGCTGACCGACGTCGAGCAGCCCCTCGAAGCCCGCGACGTAGGCGCGGTGCACGTCGGCGAGCTGCTCGCCGAGGTCGCGGCGCTGGATCGTCAGCTCACCGACCGCCAGCGGGTCCGGGTCCTCGCCGGCGAGCAGATCGTCGAGCTGCTGCTGGACCGCGGCAATCGCGTCGCGGATCGGACCGGCGGCCTGCTCGCGCTCGGCAATCAGCGCGTCCCAAGCCGCGATCTGGTCGTCGGTCAGGTTGAGGAAGTCGGCGATCACGCGCTGCGCGGCGCCCGGCAGGCAGAGGTCGTGGTCGGGAGCCGGGCCGGGAGGGCCCTGGGCCGCCGCCGGGGCGGCGATGGCAAGGGTTGCGACAAGGGCCGCGGCGTAGAGGGCTCGGTTCATGGCATCGCTCCTTTCGTGCTTGCTGGTGGACCCGGGGTTGGGTCCCTTCACGTCTTCTCAGACGTTCGCGGTGCGCCCGGGTTGACACGCCCTGCCGCGACTTCTCCGGCGGTCCGTACTAGACTCTCGACGGGAGGAGGCTCCTCATGATCACGCTGACCGAATCGGCGCGCCAGAAGGTCGGGGAGTTCGTCGCCGAGGCGGGCACGGACTGCCGCGGCGTGCGCATCCGGGCCGCGCGGGTCGGCTCCCACACCTTTCGCTACCAGATCCACCTGGTGCGCGAGGCCGACACCGAAGAGAACGACACCCGCCTGCCGTTCGCAGGGTTCACGGTCTACCTCGACCCGCAGACCGCCCAGTGGATGGAGGGCTCGACGATCGACTACCTGACCCTCGACACCGGCTCGGGCTTCCAGATCGACAACCCGGCGGCCTTGCCGAACTGGGCGGACCCGGTCTGCCAGAAGGTCCAGAAGGTCATCGACGAGAAGGTGACGCCGGTGGTCGGGGCGCACGGCGGCTGGGTCGAGCTCGACCGCGTCGATGGCGACACCGCCTACGTCCGGCTCGGCGGCGGCTGCCAGGGCTGCGCCAGCGCCTCGTTCACGCTGTCGCAGGGGATCGCGTCGGTGATCACGTCCGAGGTCGAGGAGATCGACCACGTGGTCGACGAGACCAACCACGTCGCCGGCAGCCAGCCGTACTACTCGTCCTGACGATGCCTATTTCACGATCCGCTCGATGTCCGCGCCGAGCGCGGTCAGGCGCTGGTGGAGGTCCTGGTACCCGCGCTCGATCTGCCGGATGTTGTGGATCACGCTCTCGCCCTCGGCGCTCAGGGCGGCGATGACCAGCGCCATGCCGGCACGGATGTCCGGGCTCGCGAGCACCTGGCCGTGCAGCTTCGACGGGCCGACGACCACCACCCGGTGAGGATCGCAGAGCACGATCCTCGCCCCCATGGCGATCAGGCGGTCGACCCAGAACAGCCGGCTCTCGAACATCTTCTCGTGGATCAGGATGGTCCCCCGCGACTGGGTCGCCAGCACGACCGCGATGCTCGTGAGGTCGGGCGGGAAGGCCGGCCACGGCCCGTCGTCGATCTTCGGGATGGCGCCGTGGAGGTCCTCGCAGATCACCAGCTCCTGGGAGGCTGGGACCACGATGTCGTCCCCCTCCTCGCGCCAGCAGATGCCGAGCCGGCCGTACGCCAGCCGCGTCATCCGGTGGTGCTGCGCCGGGCGGGCGCCGGTGATCCGCAGCTCGCCGCCGGTGACGGCCGCGAGGCCGATGAAGCTGCCGACCTCGACCGGGTCGGGACCGATCTCGACCTCGGCGCCGCCCAGGCTCGCCCGGCCCTCGACGACCAGCGTGTTGGTGCCGATGCCCTCGACGCCGCCACCCATGGCATTGATGAGCTGGCAGAGCTCCTGAACGTGCGGCTCGGAGGCCGCGTTGCGGATCACCGTGGTGCCCCGCGCCAGCGACGCCGCCATCACCGCGTTCTCGGTGCCCATGACGCTCATCTCGTGCAGGAACAGGTCGGTCCCGGTGAGCCCGCCGGGCGCGCGCATCACGTAGCGATCGGGCTCCACATCGACCGAGGCGCCGAAGTCGAGGAAGGCGTGGATGTGCGTGTCGAGCGGGCGGCGGCCGATCCGGTCGCCGCCGGGCCGCGGCAGTACGGCGCGGCCCCAGCGGGCGAGCAGCGGGCCGGCGAGCAGGAACGACGCCCGGATCTGACCGGCCAGCGCCGGGTCCGGCTGCTGGTGCGCGACCGTCGAGCCGTCGACCTCCCACGTTCCGGCCCCGAGCGCGCGGACGTCAGCGCCGAGGCTGCGGATGAGCTCGATCATGTCGTGGACGTCGAGGATCGCCGGCACGTTGCGCAGCCGCACCGTGCAGTCGCCGAGCAGGGCCGCGGCCAGCATCGGCAGCGCAGCGTTCTTGTTGCCGCCCGGCGTGAGGGTCCCCGCCACGGGGCGGCCGCCCCGAATCAAGTAGGCGTGGGTGTCGTCACCGCGTCCGGCCGGATTCGATGTCGGCATGCGCATCCTCCCCGGTCAACATATCACCGGCGATGGGACTTTGCAGGGTCGGGTCCGGTCGCGTAGACTGCGCGGGCTGTGGCCCGACTCGAGCTCCACCCGCTGCCCGGTTCCAAGCGTGCCGCCGAGGTGGCCGACCTTGCCGCCCGGCTCCACGG
>Ga0209254_10006268_pt1 | contig 10968 bp, 11 predicted proteins | sample FrelakmetDIP11DI_FD_187148 | JGI IMG/M metagenome (GOLD analysis project Ga0209254, IMG submission 187148) | Freshwater lake sediment microbial communities from the University of Notre Dame, USA, for methane emissions studies - DIP11 DI (SPAdes)... | ecosystem: Environmental > Aquatic >... | reverse complement strand
CACCGCGACCTGCCGGAGCTGGCCCCGTTCGACCTGGCCGCCGGCCTGGCCGCCCAATGGCACTGGCTGGGTGCAGGGTGTCGGTGGGTCCATTTCGAAGGGCGCAACACCGAAGAGACGGTAACCCTGCTGCGCCTGGTCCGGGAGCGCCTTCCGGGGGTCCCCATCTCGCTGGAGCTGGAGAAGTTACGCCCCGGGTGCGAGCAGCTACTGCAAGGGCCGGACTTGATCCTCTTTTCCCGCTCCTTTGCTCAGGCCACGGGCGCGTCGGACCCGGTGACCTTCCTGACGGACTGGGCGCCGCGCTCGACCGCCCGCCACTGCACCCTCGCCTGGGGAGCGCAGGGTGCCCACGGCTGGACCCGCGGGGTCGGCTGGGCGCAGGTACCTGCCCGGCCTCCGGAACGGCTGGTCGATACCCTCGGGGCGGGGGATGTGTTCAACGCCACCGTTATCGATGGTCTCCTGCGCAGGTTCGCCCTGCCAGCCGTGCTGGACCGTGCCAACCGCCTGGCTGGGCACAAGTGCGGGCGTCAGGGGCTAGATGGTCTGGGCGATAGCGCCAAGGCTGCAGGGTTCCGTTGACCAGCCCGCACCGGTTGCCACTGTGTGCCCTCGATGATCTGGCCGATCCCGACAGCCGCGGCTTCGTTGAGCCGGGGCCAAACGGCCCCCAGGCCTGCTTCATGGTCCGCCGGGGCACCCGGGTCGACGCCTACCGCAACAGTTGCCCGCATACCGGCGCGACCCTCGAGTGGCTACCGGACCGCTTCCTCACGGCGGACGGCGAGCTGATTCAGTGCGGGCTCCACGGGGCCCTGTTCCTGATCGAGACGGGGGAGTGCGTTCGCGGTCCCTGCCTCGGGCAGGCCCTGACGCCGGTTCCGGTCGTGCTAAGGGCCGGGGAGGTTTGGGTGGTAGTCCAGCGACCGCATTAGCTTGGCAGCTCCGGTCATGGACCACGATGGGGTTGGCGTTCCTCCCCGACCGGGTTGGTATCAGGGTGCCGGATTCGGCTGCCCGCGGTGGATCGCCTCGATGCCGCCGACCACCTCCTCGGACAGGCTGAGTTCCACGCTGGCCAGGTTGCGTGCGAGCTGCTCGGGGGTTGTGGCTCCGATGATGTTCGAGGTGACGAAGGGGCGGCTGGTCACCCACGCCAGGGCCATCTGGGCGGGGTCGAGCCCGTGGCGTCGGGCCAGGGCCACGTAGGCCCCGGTGGCGCGATCCGCCTCGGGGTTGGAGTAGCGGCTGAAGCGCTCGAACAGGGTCAGCCGAGCACCTGGCGGGCGGACCCCGTTGAGGTACTTGCCCGACAGGACACCGAAGGCCATCGGCGAGTAGGCCAGCAGCCCGCAGCGCTCGCGCAGCGCGACCTCGGCCAGCCCGATCTCGAAGGTCCGGTTGAGCAGGTTGTAGGGGTTCTGGATGCTCACGGGGCGAGGCAGCCCGTGCTGCTCGGCGAGCTTGAGGCCAGTCATGAGGCCCCAGGGGGTCTCGTTGGACAGGCCGACATGGCGGACCTTGCCGGCCTTGATCTGTTCAGCAAGGGCCTCCAGGGTCTCCAGTAAGGGGACGCTGCGGTCCTCGGCGGGCGGCTCATAGCCCAGCTTGCCGAAGAAATTGGTCTCGCGGTCTGGCCAGTGAAGCTGGTAGAGGTCCAGGTAGTCGGTCTGTAGGCGCCTCAGGCTGGCATCGAGGGCAGCGGCGATGTTGGACCGGTCCAGCCGGTTACGTCCGTCCCGCAGGTAGCTGATCCAGGCCCCGGGTCCGGCGACCTTGCTGGCCAGCACCAGGCGGTCGCGTCCTCCGCGTGTCTTGAGCCAGGTGCCGATGTAGCGCTCCGTGAGGCCCTGGGTCTCGGCTCGCGGGGGAACTGGATAGATCTCGGCCGTGTCGATGAAGTTGACGCCGGAGGCTAGGGCCATGTCCAGCTGCGCGTGCGCCTCGGCCTCGCTGTTCTGCTCGCCAAATGTCATGGTGCCCAGGCAGAGCTCGCTGACCATGAGCGCCGTGTCGCCAAGCCGTCTCTGGTGCATCTCGACCTCCTCAACGAATACCGGGTCAGTGTCAGTTCCCGGGCGGCCCCGGGGCTTGAGATCTTTCACCTGCTTGCGGGTTGCCGCCCGCTATCGTAAAAGCCTTCAGAAGCCCTACGCCTGAGTGTCCGACCCTGTCATGACCATCGATGGTGACCTGCTTTCGCCGCTGCTGATTTGGGCCGTGTCCCTGGTCTACGCGCTGGTGCTGGTGTCTGCCCTCAGGATGGCGCCCTGGGGCAGGTTTCGCAATGCCGAGCAGTTGCACGTCTACCTGGGGCTGGTCGTGGCTCTGCTGATGCTTTGGGCGATGCAGGTCAAGGTCCAGCCCGGCCTGTCCTTCCACCTGCTGGGGGTGACCGCCGCCACCCTGATGTTTGGCTGGTCGCTGGCCGTGATCGCCGTCAGCCTGGCCCTGGCTGGGGTGTCCCTCAACGCCGGTGGGGGTTGGGAGGGATTCGCCGTGAACGCCATGCTGGGCGGGGTGGTGCCGATCACCCTGACGCAGGTCCTGCTGATCCTGATCCGCGCCTACCTGCCGCGGCAATTCTTCGTCTATGTCCTAGTCAATGGTTTCCTCACCGCCGGATTCGTGGCGGTCGTCGCCGGGTACCTGGCAGCCTGGCTGCTCATCCTGAACGGCGTCTATACGTTCGCTCAGCTCAACCAGACGGTTATGCCCTTCTTTCCCATGATGTTCCTGCCGGAGGCCATGCTCAACGGCTGGGTGATGGTGGTGTTGGTGGCCCAGCGGCCGGGCTGGGTCTACTCCTTCAGCGACGAGCAATACCTCAAGGGAAAGTGAGAGGCGCTCAGTCGGTGGGTTGGGTGGGAACATTGCTGGGGGGCGGCGCCGGTCTCGCCTTGGGCGGCCCGCTGGGTGCGCTGGTGGGGGCCGCCCTTGGGCATGGCGTGGACCGCTGGGTTCTCCCTCGGCCGCGCCCCGAAGTGCGCCGCAACGGCACCCCTCCTGGTCAGGCTTGGGCGGTTGGGGGCGGGTACGTCTATCCCACGTTTGCGGTGATGGGGCACTTGGCAAAGGTCGATGGGCGGGTTTCGGAGCGGGAGATCGCGCTGGCCGAGGCCGTCATGGTGCGACTGCAGCTCTCGCCGGGCCAGCGCCGAGCGGCCATCGAGGCATTCAATGAGGGAAAATCCACGGCCTTCCCGTTGGATCAGGTCCTCGCTGCCTTGCGGCGAGACTGCAGGGGGCGCGGCGTGATGCTCCGGCTGTTCTTGGATTTCCAGTTCCAGATGGCCTATGTCGACGGAGCCCCCGGGAGGCAGGAGACGGGGCTGTTGTTGCACATTGCCCGCCACCTTGACGTCTCGGATGCCGTGTTCCACGCCATGGATCGGGCGGCGAGGTTCAGGCGCGGCTCCAGTGGGGCGGACGGCGCGAAGGCGAGTTGGTGGACGGGCGGCGCGAGGAGCGGACCCGGAGCCACGTCGGAGCCGGCCGCCGGCGACGGGTCCGGGCTGGCGGCGGCTTATGCGGTGCTGGGGGTGGCGAGCACGGCTTCCGAGGCGGAGGTCAGTCGGGCCTATCGGCGCCTGCTGAGCAAGAACCACCCGGACAAGCTGGTCTCGAAGGGTGTGCCACCGGACATGCTGAAACTGGCGGACGAGAAGACCTATCGGATCCGACGTGCCTACGAGACCGTCAAGCGGGCGCGGGGGACCTGAGGCGGGCTCGACCTCGCCCGGGCCGCGAGGCGGCGCCATGGGTGAAAATCCGACGCGATTGCGTTAGAGTTTTCGCCTTTACGGGCAAACCGGAGGGGCAGGTGCCAAGTGCCTCGCCGCCGATGGGGCCCGAATCCAAGGGGAGACACTCCGATGGTAGAAGACCTGATCGCACCCTCCATCCTCTCGGCCGACTTTGCGAAGCTCGGCGAGGAGGTCGACAACGTCCTGGCCGCCGGGGCGGACATTGTCCACTTCGACGTGATGGACAACCACTATGTCCCCAACCTGACCATCGGCCCCCTGGTCTGCGAGGCCCTGCGCAAGCACGGGGTCACCGCCCCCATTGATGTCCACCTGATGGTCAAGCCGGTCGACCGGATCGTGCCGGACTTCGCCAAGGCGGGCGCCACCTACATTACCTTCCATCCGGAGGCGAGCGAGCACGTCGACCGCACCCTCCAGCTCATCCATAACGAGGGGTGCAAGGGCGGGCTGGTGTTCAACCCCGCGACTTCCCTGAGCTACCTCGAGTACGTCATGGACAAGGTGGACATGATCCTGCTGATGTCCGTCAATCCCGGCTTCGGCGGCCAGAGCTTCATCCCCTCGGCCCTCGACAAACTGCGCGCCGTGCGCAAGCTCATCGACGCCTCCGGGCGCGACATCCGTCTGGAGATCGACGGCGGGGTGAAGGACGACAACATCGCCGAGATCAAGGCGGCGGGCGCCGACACCTTCGTCTCCGGCTCGGGCATCTTCGGCAAGGCCAATCCCGCCGACCCGCACCGCTACGACAGCATCATCCGCAAGATGCGTGCGGCCATGGCGGCCGTCAGCCGCTGAACTGGCTGTCAAGGAGCCGTAACCGCATGCTGCGACCTCACACGGGACCCCGGATGAGACCAAGGATGATCCTGATCGACGTGGACGGAACCCTGGTGGACAGCGTCCCGGACCTCGCCTACTGCGTCGATGAGATGATGCAGCGCCTTGGCCGCCCACCCCACGGTGAGGCGGCCGTGCGCAACTGGGTGGGCAATGGCGTGGAGCGCCTCGTGCGCCGGGCGCTCATCGGGCAGCTCGACGGCGAGCCGGACGAAGCCGACTTCGCGCGGGCCTATCCGATCTTCCTCGACCTCTACGCCGAGAATACCTCCAAACGCTCCGTCCTGTACCCCGGAGTCCGCGAGGGGCTGGAGTGGCTCCAGGCGGCCGGCTACCCGCTGGGCTGCGTCACCAACAAGGCGGCGCAGTTTACCGAGCCCTTGCTCAAGGACCTGGGGGTGTATGAGCGCTTCCGCATCGTCATCAGCGGCGACAGCCTGCCGAAAAAGAAACCTGACCCCTTGCCCCTTCTCCACGCCGCGGAATACTTTGCTGTGGCGCCGGCCGACTCCCTGATGATCGGCGATTCGGTGAGCGACGTGAGCGCGGCGCGGGCGGCGGGCTTCGGCATCGTGTGCATGAGCTATGGCTACAACCATGGCCAGGACATCCGCCTGGCCAGCCCGGACGCGGTGATCGACTCCATGGTCGAGCTCCAGGGGCTCCTGGCTGCGGCGGCCTGACGATGGGACTGATTGGGATGCATCTGGATCTGCGGGCGACAGGGTGGCGATGGCGACGTTGACACGCCGCCCGTCGCGCCCTGCACGTCGACTTGCTCGGAGACCCAGATGACGCCCGACGAATTTCGCGCCCTGGCGGACCAGGGCTATAACCGCATCCCCTTGGTGCGCGAGGTCCTGGCCGACCTCGACACCCCGCTCAGCGCCTACCTCAAGCTGGCCGAGGGCCCCTACTCCTACCTCCTCGAGTCCGTCCAGGGCGGCGAAAAGTGGGGCCGCTACTCCATCATCGGACTGCCCTGCCGTTACCTGCTCCGCGTGAGCGGCCAGCGGATCACCTGCGAGCGGGACGGGGCCCTGGTCGAGGAGGTCGAGACTGCCGACCCTCTGGAGTGGATCGAGTCGTTCCAGGGGCGCTTCCGCGTCGCCGATCCCCCCGGGATGCCGCGATTCACGGGCGGTCTCGTCGGTTACTTCGGCTACGACGCGGTGCGCTACATCGAGCCGCGGCTCGGCCCCTGTCCCAGCCCGGACCAGATCGGGACCCCGGACATCCTCCTCATGGTCTCCGACGAGGTGGTCGTCTTCGATAACCTCAGCGGGCGCATGTACATCATCGTCCACCTCGACCCCGGGGCCGGGGACACCCTGGCCAAGGGCGAGGCCCGCATCGCCGAGCTGGCCGGCCTCATGCAGCGCGGCGCCCCCAGGCGCACGAGCGGTACCGGGCGCGCCGTGAGCGAGGCCGACTTCGTCTCAGGCTTCACCCAGGCGGGTTTCGAGGCGGCGGTGGACCGCATCAAGCGATACATCCTCGAGGGCGACTGCATGCAGGTGGTCCTGTCCCAGCGCCTGTCCATCCCCTTCGGCGCCCGGCCGCTGGACCTCTACCGGGCGCTCCGCGGGCTCAACCCCTCGCCCTACATGTACTTCCTGGACCTTGGGGCATTCCACATCGTCGGCTCCTCGCCGGAGATCCTGACCCGGCTGGAGGATGGCGTGGTCACGGTGCGCCCCATCGCCGGGACTCGCCAGCGTGGCCACACGGAGGCCGAGGACCAGGCCCTGGAGGCCGAGCTCCTGGCCGACCCGAAGGAGCTGGCGGAGCACCTCATGCTCATCGACCTGGGGCGCAACGACACCGGCCGGGTGGCCCAGGTCGGCACCGTGCGGGTGACGGAGCAGATGATCGTGGAGCGCTACTCCCACGTCATGCACATCGTCTCCAACGTGGTGGGGGACCTGCGCCCCGGTATGACGGCGATCGACGTCCTGCGCGCCACCTTCCCAGCCGGGACCGTCTCGGGGGCCCCCAAGATCCGCGCCATGGAGATCATCGACGAGCTGGAGCCGGTCAAGCGCGGCGTCTATTCCGGGGCGGTCGGGTATCTCTCCTGGAACGGCAACATGGACACCGCCATCGCCATCCGCACCGCCGTCATCCAGGACGGGACCCTGCACATCCAGGCTGGCGCCGGGGTGGTGGCCGACTCTGTCCCCGCCCTCGAGTGGGCCGAGACCATGAACAAGGGCCGCGCCATCTTCCGCGCCGTCGCCCTGGCGGAGGCCGGGCTCGATCGTGCGGTTGGGCCGTTGGGGGGCTGACCATGGTGCTCATGATCGACAACTACGACTCCTTCACCTACAACCTGGTCCAGTACCTGGGCGAGCTTGGGGTGGAGGTACAGGTGGTGCGTAATGACGAGCTCAGCGTGGTCGAGGCGGCCGCCCTCAACCCGGATCGGGTGGTGATCTCCCCCGGCCCCTGTACCCCGAACGAGGCGGGGATCTCGGTCCCGCTGATCCAGGCCCTGGCGGGTAAGGTTCCGATCCTGGGGGTCTGCCTGGGCCACCAGTCCATCGGCCAGGCCTTTGGCGGCCGGATCGTCAAGGCTCGCAATGTGATGCACGGTAAGACCTCGCCGGTGCACCACGCCGGGCAGGGCGTGTTTGCCGGGCTGCCGGAGCCGTTCCAGGCGACCCGCTACCACTCCCTGGTGATCGAGTGGTCCAGCCTGCCCGGGGATCTGGAGGTGACCGCCTGGACGCAAACGGAGGACGGCGCGCGGGACGAGATCATGGGGGTCCGCCATCGCAACCTGCCGGTGCAGGGGGTCCAGTTCCACCCCGAGTCGATTCTCACGGAGCACGGGCACGCCCTGCTGCGCAACTTCCTGGAGCACGGCTAGCGATGGACATCAAAGACGCCATCGCCCGCCTCATCGATGGCCACGACCTGGCGGCGGACGACATGACCTCGGTCATGCTCGCGATCATGACCGGAGCGGCCACCCCCGCCCAGATCGCGGGATTCTTGGTGGCCCTGCGCATGAAGGGGGAGACGGTCGCAGAGATCGCCGCCGCCGCCGAGGTGATGCGGTCCCTGGCCAGCGGGGTTGATGTCGGTGACCTGCCCAATACCGTGGATATCGTGGGCACAGGCGGCGATGCCTCGGGGACCTTCAACGTCTCCACCGCCAGCATGTTTGTCGCCGCCGCCGCCGGGTGCCACGTCGCCAAGCACGGCAATCGCTCGGTCTCCAGCAAGTCCGGCAGCGCCGACGTCCTGGAGGCCGCGGGGGTGCGCCTGGACCTGACCCCCAAGGAGGTCGCGCGCTGCGTGGCGGAGGTGGGAGTGGGCTTTATGTTTGCCCCGAGCCACCACGGGGCCATGAAATACGCCGTAGGCCCGCGCCGGGAGCTGGGCGTGCGCACCATCTTCAACATCCTGGGCCCGCTCACCAATCCGGCGCGCGTGCCGAACCAGGTCCTGGGGGTCTTCAGCGAGGCCTTGGTGGGGCCCCTCGCCCAGGTCCTGCAGCGTCTGGGGAGCCGCCACGTCCTGGTGGTGCACTCCCGGGACGGGCTGGACGAGATCAGCATCGGGGACCGCACGGAGGTGGCCGAGCTCAAGGGGGGCGAGGTCCTGCGCTATTCCATCCAGCCCGAGGATTTCGGGCTGCGCCGCAACCCCGTCGCGGCCATCCGGGTTGCCGGGCCCGACGAAAGCCTGGCCATGCTGCTGGGGGTGCTGGAAGACAAGCCGGGGCCGGCCCGGGACATCGTGGTGCTCAATGCCGGCGCTGCCATCTATGCCGCCGGGGTCGCCGAGACACTGGCCGAAGGCGTCGCCCGGGCGGATGCGGCGATCGCAAACGGCGAGGCGCGCAACCGGCTGGATAGGCTGGTGATCCTGAGCCAAAGCGTCGACTGACGCCGCGCGGCAAGCAACCTGGACAAGATCCCCAAACACATGGCCGAGATTCCCGACATCCTCAAGAAGATCATGCACCGCAAGGCGGAGGAGGTGATCGCCCGGGCCGATCGCCTGCCGTTGCGGGAACTGGCCGCACGCCTCACGGATGCCCCGCTCGTCCGCGGCTTTGCAGACGCCTTGGTGGCCAGGGTAGCGGCGGGCGAGCCCGCGGTGATCGCCGAGATCAAGAAGGCATCTCCAAGCAAAGGTGTACTGCGGGAGGACTTTCGCCCGGCCGAGATCGCAGCGAGCTACGCGCGGGGCGGGGCGACCTGCCTGTCGGTTCTGACGGATCGGGACTTTTTCCAAGGCAGCGAGGCGCACCTGATGGAGGCCCGCGAAGCCTGCGCCCTGCCGGTCATCCGCAAGGATTTCATCGTCGATCCCTACCAGGTCTATGAAGCTCGGGCCATGGGGGCCGACTGCATCCTGCTCATCGTCGCGTGCCTGGATGACCGCCAGCTCGCGGACCTCAGCGCCCTTGCGGAAGAGCTCGGTATGGATGTCCTGGTGGAGGCGCACGACGCCGATGAGTTGGAGCGTGCCGCGGCGGTGCCTGGCCGCCTCCTCGGCATCAACAACCGTAATCTCCGCACTTTCGAGGTCAGCCTGGAGACCACTATCGGGCTTCTCGACCGGGTCCCCCCTGGGAGGACCCTGGTCACCGAGAGCGGCATCCTAGCCCCAGAGGACGTGGCGCGCATGCGTCGCCATGGGGTGCATGCCTTCCTGGTTGGAGAGGCCTTCATGCGGACCCCGGACCCCGGGGCGGAGCTGCAGAGGCTCTTCGCGGCCTGACTGTCTCGGCCTGGACGGATGCACTATGATCCCCGCCTCCACTCATAAGAAGGCAGGATGGGCATGGGGTCGAGCACGCAGGTCCACTACAAGCAGAACCGCCTGAAGCAGTTACGGGCCTTCTGCCACGCGGCGCGCACGGGCAGCGTCAGCGCCGCCGCCGATAAGATCTTCCTGAGTCAGCCCACCGTCTCGCTCCAGATCCAGGCCCTGGAGCGGGAGTTCAGCACCATCCTGTTCGAGCGTCGCGGCCACAAGATCCGCCTGACCCCGGAGGGCGAGCTCCTCTACCAGTTGGCGGAGCCCCTGGTGGCGGGCATGGACAAGCTCCACGAGACCTTCGCCGTGCAGTGCGGGCGGGTGGACCACGGGACCCTCGACATCGCCGCGGGGGAGTCCACCCTCCTCTACATCCTGCCCGAGGCGGTGCGCCGCTTCGCCGACCAGTACCCCGGCATCGCGCTCAAGTTCCACAACGTCACCGGGCGCGACGGCCTGGCCATGCTCCGGGCGGATCGGGTGGACCTTGCTGTGGGCTCCCTGCTCGAGGTCCCGGACGACGTCAGCTACCGGCCGGTGGTGACCTACAGTCCCACCCTGATCACCCCGCTGGACCACCCCTTGGCCAGCAAGCGCGACATTACCCTGGAGGATATCGCCCCCTACGGCCTGATACTCCCGCCGCGGCACCTGAGCACCTGGCGCATGGTCGATCTGGTCTTTCGCCAGCACAACCTGAGCTACCGGGTCGCCCTGGAGGCGGGGGGCTGGGAGGTGATCAAGGCCTATGTCGAGCGGGGGCTTGGGGTCTCCATCGTCACCGACGTCTGCCTGACGGGGGTCGAGCGCCTGGTGTGCATCCCGCTGGACCGCTTTTTCCCCAAGCGCAGCTATGGTCTGGTTCTGCGCCGCGGCAAGTTCATGTCCGCCCAGGCCAAGTGCTTCATTAAGGTGATCGAGGCAAGCTTCGCCAATCGCGTCGTCGAACCTCAGCCTCAGCCCGCGGGCGAGTCGCCCTGGGACGACGCCTACCTGGGCTGAAGACGGGTCCAGTGCCGCCCGCTGCTGTGAGGCAGGCGCAAGAGCGCGGGAGCTTCAGACGACCCCGGCGCACGGCAGAATCGGATTGGTCGGGGGTTGGCGGCAACCTGGCATGCCCCGCGGAGCGATCGTCGCGTTTGGACCGCCGCCGCAAGGCAAGCGGCCTTTCCGCCGGCCTCCAGACTTCTCCGGGTCACTCGGAGCACGGGGGCCCACATGATTCAGATCAACATCGGGGACCACGCCAGTTCCGAAGCAGGCTACATCGCCTTAGCGGCCCGTTACTTTGCCGCCTTTGGTCTTTCCGGGCGGCGTGCCGGGGGGAAACGTCGCAGGACTGTCTTGGCCTTTGGCCCCGGGGGCGAGAGGCCCGCGGCAAGCGACGCAATAGTAGGTCTGCCCGGCCTGGGCTCGGTAATGGCGGGTACTGGTCAACTGGTGGTTGCGGCAGGCGCAGTGGTAGTCGAAGCGGCGCAGGTGCCGGGTGGGGAGGTCTTCCACCGCGAAGCTGTGACAGCGCCTAGGCTCGGCACCGAAGTAGTGCATGATCCCTTGCCACTCTTGCCCGTGGGGCCGG
>Ga0209254_10006267_pt1 | contig 10970 bp, 6 predicted proteins | sample FrelakmetDIP11DI_FD_187148 | JGI IMG/M metagenome (GOLD analysis project Ga0209254, IMG submission 187148) | Freshwater lake sediment microbial communities from the University of Notre Dame, USA, for methane emissions studies - DIP11 DI (SPAdes)... | ecosystem: Environmental > Aquatic >... | reverse complement strand
GTTTCCCGTCTGGATGAGATCCTCCTCGATTCCTCCACCCGAATAGTGACTTTACCGCATGGCCTCCGGCTTGATTTTGGCGGTTTCGGTAAGGGTTGGAGCGCACACCAGGCTATGCGCCGCTTAAGTAAATATGGCCCCGCGCTGGTGGATGCTGGTGGTGATATTGCCGTGAGCGGACCGCTCTCCGATGGTTGTTCCTGGCCGGTTGGGGTTGAAGGCCCCTTCGAGCGCGGGGTTGCAAAGCAACTTTTAGCTCTGACCAGAGTCGGAGTTGCCACATCCGGACGCGATCATCGCCGCTGGATGGCTGGCGGGCGGTTACAGCACCATATTATCGACCCGCGGACAGGGCGATCGGCTGTGACCGATATCCTGACTGCCACGATACTTGCCCCGGATGTTATCGAAGCCGAAATGGCTGCCAAGACGGTCTTTATTCAGGGCAGTCGTGCAGGGTTTCAGTGGCTCGAAGATCGACCGCATCTTTCAGGCATGGTCGTGCTTGAAGATGGCCAACATCTCAGCACATCCCGGTTTTCAAATTTCCTTTGGAGTTCAAAATGAATTCGTCAGAATTTTCCCTTTCACCAGATTCAGGAAAAAATAAATCCCGCTTTTTCACCTTCCTGATCGCCGGATCGCTGGGTATCGTACTATCAGCCGTCACCCTGCCCTGGATCCTACCCGGGGTTGTCCAATCCATAGCCGGGGCTGATATTAAAGCATTCTGGTTTCTATCACGGTCGATGGCAATCATTTCATATTTATTGATCTGGCTTTCAGTGGTTTGGGGTCTTTTCATGACCACCAAGATCTCACGAATTTGGCCAGGTCACGTCACCACTGCTGACCTGCACAAGTATGTTTCCATTTTAGGACTTAGTCTGGCTGCCCTCCATGGATTTTTACTATTGGGGGATAAGTATATGAATATGTCCCTTGCCCAGTTGTTCGTGCCCTTTGCGGTGCGTGCGTACCGGCCTGTTTGGGTCGGCCTGGGTCAAATCGCGCTCTATTTACTCGCTCTCATTTTAGTAAGTTTCTATATCCGCAAATTCCTGGGTCAGAAACTCTGGCGCGCGACTCATTTCCTGAGTTTCTTGACCTTCTTCGCGGTTCTGATCCACGGTCTGGCTGCCGGCTCTGACACAATTACCCCGGGTATGTTTTTTGTTTATTACCTGACCGGTACGGTGGTTGTCTTCCTTACTTTTTACAGGATCTTTAATGCTCTATTTATTAAGAAATCAGGCGCAGCGCCTGAAAACCGGTCTGTTCCAGGATAATTCCCTACAGTTTAAATTCGAACCGGGTAGCCAGTTCAGCTACCCGGTTTCATTTTGAAATCAAAATTAACTACGGAACGAACACAGTGTACTCGTTAATAACCTGTCCGGGTGGGTAATCCACCATTCCGTCATTTATCTTGGATTTGAAAGTGATCTCTGTCTGTAACTTGTGCTCACCTGATGGCCACTTATCGGGAACCAGGGCAGCTGACCGGCACCAGACATCCTTTCCATTGGCATCCTGACCATTTTGATTGACTACCGCGATCTTATCTGCAGGAACGATAATTCCATTCAGGGTAAATTTGATCTCGATCTGCGAAAGGTTCTGTTCTAACGTGTCAAGCGCGGTGGAACACCAGCCAAATCCCCAAACCATCGGGGTTGAATTTTCAAGGACAATCGTATAGGGGAAGGTCTTTCCCACCTCCAAACTGTTTTCGTACGTTTCCTTGGCATACTGTTCCAGGTAGCCAATCTTCCCTTCCTCAAAGATTTTTTTCACAGTTGCCAGATCGGAGAACACCGGATCGCTGGAAGGCGCTACGCCCGACCCCTCCGGTTTAAGGATATATTGAAGCGCTGCATTCAATTCAGGATCTTCATCAGTCAGGACAGTGGATTCATCAATTGGCACTTTAAGGGTTGGGATTACCCCCGTTCCTTCCAGAAGGATACTTCCGTCCGGGAGGGTGAAACGCCCGGTCGGGACCTGCAGGGTGAAATTTTCAGGCAGTTTATACTGCCCGCGGGCAACCTCGGCTTCAACTCCGGCGGATGGATACATCCCGATCACTTCCATCCCGGGAACCTGGCTGAAACCGTAGGATTCAAGTTCGCAGGCACTTGCGCAACCCTGTCCAACCAACAGAGCCATCCGTGGGAAAGAGTACTGCTCCTCGTTGGGAAGAACTTTATCTCTTGGGCCATTCGGTTCGAATTTTCCGGTTTTATCGCTGAAGTATTCCAGCTGCCCCATGGGTATTTCTTTGTCATACAGGAACCCGGCCAACCCAAGGTTTGCTCCGCCGCTGTTTTGGCGCATATCAATAACCAATCCCGCAACATCGTTGTTGGTGAAGGTTTTAAGTGCGCGTTCAAAGAGGCGAATGACCAGGTTCAGATCATCATAATTCGAGTTGATCTTGATGTATCCCACCTGGCCGAGATCTGTATCGATAATCTGGTGAACAACCGGGAGAGCGTTCGGGTCGTAGCCTTTATAAATCGAGGAGTCACTCCAACTCTGGCTTTCATCCACCGTTACCAGCTGAACAGTGTTTTCTTTTCCTGTATTAGAATCCATATAGGTCACAGAGGCTGGAGTACCGATTGGCGCGCGCATCAGGTACCGGTCTTGCTGGTAGAAAAGGGAGAAATCAGTTGAATGCGGCGCTGAAAATGGTTTGACCTCCCTCAAGGCTTCCTTGATTGGTTTGTCGTTGAAGCTGATCACTTCTTCCCCGGCTTGGATGCCTGCCTGGTCGGCAGGTCCACCCGGAACCACCCTGGCAGCGATCACCCGCCCGTCATCCAACTCGCGTATAGTCAGCCCATAACCACCCGAAACTGATTCGCTGAAAACCTGGTTGGCGATATCGCCGCCATCCATGCCCACATGCCCGTCACTGAAGGAAGTAATGAATTCCCGCAGCGCGGTAAAAAAGGCGACAGCATCTTTATCCATTTCGGCTTTTAAGATCATCGGGAAAACTTTGTCGTAAACTGCGTCCCAATCCGGTTCCTTGCCGGCGATCCCGTTGAAGGCATATTCCTTCTTGACCTGGTCGAACATCTTCTGAAAGGATTCTGAATAACTGAGGGTTGAGAAATCCTTGATGGCAACATCTTCAGGTTCGAAAAGCTTGATGGACGGGGATTTTTCCTGAATGACTTTAAAAGTGTCCTGGTCAAGGTCAATCACCGACCAGCCCGCCGGGACTTTCATTACCGGGTCATCCGCGGTAAAGAGCAGCCCATCCTCACCAAACCCCGAAGGGAATAGTTGATTATTATCCGGGGACCAGATGACCAGTTTCCCGCCGGTCACTTCATCTTCATTTTCTGTATCCACCTTGACCGATGCCAGGTATCCCGGCCAACCGTAAGATTTATCATCCCCTTCCGAGAAGGGTCCCCCTGTCAGGTTGGGAGAGTAAGCCACCGAATAAATTTGGACGCCTTTATCTTCCTTGTTGTTGTTATCCACGTCGCTAAATGTTCCCTGCGGTTCCGCCGGCAGGTTGAGATCATAGCTGCCCTTGTTATTTTCTTTATCGATCTTCAGGTAACCCAGGACCTGACCATCAAGAGGAAGCTCCCATTCCTGGTCGCGAAGCACAAAACCTTGCATGTCGTTCAGGGCTACAGCCTGCTCCACATAGTAAGTCTCCACCGCGAAGTCATTGGAGTAGCTGAAATCACCTTTGATCTCTACCGGTGTTTCTGATGCTGTCGGGGTAGGAGTTTGCTGGCAGGCACTGAGGATGATGCTGACTAGCACCACAATCGTGAATATTCCTGAATTTTGCTTATTCATTTTTTTCCTTCCTGTATCCAGGGAATTCTTAGGTATTTAATGCAGTTCTGGTAATAAATTTATCATGTAAATTTTACTCTAACTTTCCCTTGGTATTTTGGAAAGTCCGCCTTTCAAAATGGACTAAAATATTTAGGGTTAGATATCTGGCCTCAGATTTCTTAGGTGAATTTTTGAAATCTTTATGAAAAATCTGCAAAAGTTAATACTGCATCCTTTTCTATTCGCGTTATATCCGGCTGTATTTCTGTTGGTGTTCAATTTACATTATCTGGAGTGGTTTAGCGCCCTCCGCGCATTTATACTGTTATTGATTTCTTCCAGTCTGATTTTCCTGCTTATTTTATTCATCACGAAAGATCCTTCGCGTTCCACTCTGGTAACTTCGGTGATCTTTCTCTTTTTCTTCATTTATGGTCATGTTCGATCAATTCTTCTCAAAATTGACCTGCCGGGTTTTTCGATTACTAACCATAAAATACTGATGCCAATATGGTTCGGATTGCTGTTTTTTATCATTTGGTGGATCCTTAAAAAATTACGACAACCCAGCGATCTTAATGTTTTTATGAATTTTGCATCCTTTTCCCTTCTAACTTTTTTGATTATTCAAGGCATATTTTTCCAAGCCGTGAATACCGATAATCTGAGCTCTCTGGGGATTAAATCTTTTGCTGATCAATTACATCCGCCTCCAACAGAACAGCGCCCGGATATCTATTACATTATCCTGGATGGGTATCCAAGCTCCCGGATCCTGCATGAAAATTATGGAATTAATAATCAGGATTTTCTGGAAGAATTAACTAAAAGAGGTTTTTATATCGCAGAATGTTCCAGGTCTAATTACCCAAACACAGCATATTCAATTGCATCTTCATTAAATATTGATTACATTCCCCCCATAGGAGAACAATTTTTATCCGGAGGTCATACTTGGAGGGCTTTCATACCATATGTGCATAAGAATTCGGTGAGTGCTACGCTGAAGGACCTCGGTTATACAACCGTTACCTTGGATACCTACTATCGCTGGTTAAATGTGACTGAATCTGATGTTCATATTTCATCGCGGAATAATAAAGATATCCTGATTAGCAATATTAAAAACGTACTTACAGGTCAACTTAATGAATATGAGAATTTATTACTGGATACCACACCGCTCGTCCGAAGGGGGATGGTCCTGGATTGGATAAATAAAATAAATGGGGTAGTACGACCAGAATATATTGACGGAACAGAATGGGATAATAATGCGACAAACAATTTTGGGGAACAGAGGATCCTTTATGAGATACATAAAAATAATTTAACGCAGCTGCCATTAATCCCAACCCTTCCTGGCAAAAAATTTGTTTATGCTCATTTACTTAGTACTCATCAGCCTTTCCTGTTTTCGAAAGATGGCAGTTTCTCCTCTGACCAGTCAATTGATGGCTACCGGAATTCGATCGAATTCACGAATAATTCTTTATTGGATTCAATCGATACAATTCTTAAGGAATCCGACCCAAAACCGATCATCATCCTTCAAGGGGATCATAGCTTAACCGGCACCGAAGATGCATTTGGAATTCTAAATGCGTTTTACCTTCCCGGTGATGCCAAAAAGATGCTGTACCCAGAGATATCCCCGGTTAATACATTTCGGGTGATCTTTGATTCATTTTTTGGTGGTAGATTCCCAATGCTGGAGGATATGTCGTACTGGATCCATGATTTCCAGGAGGAATTGATCCCTGAACAAATTGAGGTCAATGGAAATTATTGTGAAAAATAGGCAATTAAAGGATTTTATTTACATTCTACAATGACCCAAAGAGTTTTGAGGGAATATAGGAAGAGATCACTGAGCAGTAATAGTTAAATGAGTGGAAGATGGGATTTGAATATCATCCCTCCAATGGGGGCAGGAGAATATTATTATGGAGCGGGAGACGGGATTCGAACCCGCGAATATCAGCTTGGAAGGCTGACGCCTTACCACTTGGCGACTCCCGCGCGCCGATTATTGTACCCTTGGCAGCAAGCAAGGTCAAGGAAAAAAGGTCCCGGGGAGCAGCCCCCGGGATTAGTAATGTAATCAAACTTTTTAGTGAATGTAGAGATTCCCTGCCACATTTCCAAAATAAACTGTACCAGTTAGAATCGGTTTTGATGAACTGATTTTTACAATCTCAATCCCATATCCCAAATTTGCCATAAACATGCTGTTTATCAGAGAGATCTTAGCCAGGGAATTCTGGGAGACAATCCTGACCCCGGAACCATCATTCGATAAGGATATCAGACCAGAAATCGATACTGAAGCTGCGTTTGTATCCTCTATGATTACCCCGTTTCCCGAATTATCTTTGGTGGTGATTTTATTCAAAATAACATTGGATACAGGACAACCATCGCCCGAACAATTTTGGTTGTTTATGAATATCCCATTTCCTCCAGTGTTCCCATTTGCTGTAACTGATACCAATGATACTTGTCCCCTCGAGATAATACTCAATCCATCACCATTTTGATTGAGATTGAATGAATTTAGGCCAAGGGTTGCAAGAATGGTCACTCCGGAATTAATCGCCTGGGAGTGATTATCAAGACTCGCCCCAAAGGTCAGGTTATTATTTGCGGATAATCCGTTAATCAATATCAATCCATCACAAATCACTTCGACACCACTATTATTTGAATTATTTGCTGAAGTTCGATTGATCGTCACTGACTTCGTTCCAGCGATAAAAGGTGTTGAAGTAATTTTCACCCCATCTCCTTTTGTATTCCCGTTGGCAGTGATAAGGTCTAAAAGAACTGTTCCTTTCGTGTTAACCTCTAGCCCATTGCCGTCTATATTTCCACTAGTCGTAACATTTTTTACAGTTACTCCCATCCCCGGTATCCATGGTAGCATCGGGTCTGATATATCCTGGTAATTGTTATCCAGGGATATGCCGTAGGTCCCATTTTGAATTCCCTGCACGTTGGTAAGGGAGATCGATCCAGTTGCCTTCGCATCCAACCCGTACCCTGCGATATTCTGGTTGAATAAGAAGTTGATCAAAGTGATGGACTTTTTGTTGGGTTTCCCTGCTTCCTGGTTATTGAGTGTTCCGCCATTGGCTGCGTTTACGCAGGCACTTCCAGTGTTTAGGATAATGTTTCCATTGGTTGTGACGGTTATACCTGACCCATTGTTCAAGTTATTATTGAAATGCGAATTCGTTATTTTCACATCGGGATTGGATTTGGATGCATTGGAGATTGTGGTTCCATTCCCATAATTGTGATTACTTTCGACCCCGGTTAGGGATACCATCCCATTCGATTTAATATCCAATCCGTACCCATTGATGTTGTCATTGAATTTGAAATTTGAAATTGAGACAGTTTTTATTACAGCCGGATCTGCTAATTGATTGTCAAGTGCAGCTCCATGCTCATCATTTCCACTTGCACTTCCACCGCTAAGGTTAATATTCCCGCTCGAAGTAATAATTAGCCCGCTTCCGCCTGATTCATTTCCGTCAAAATGAGAATTCGTGATCTTCAAGTCATAATTTAGAGCGTTGATGATATCGATTGTTGCTCCATCGGAGCCATTCACGTTGGCATCAACATTGGCCAGAGTAACCGCACCCCTTGCGATGATGATTATCCCCGTACTATCATTATTGCTAAACCCGTTCAAATCTTTCCCAATATTCTTCGCGTCATTTGTGATCGTTATTGGCGAGTATTTTTGAGCATATTCATTATCCAGTTCCGCACCATAAGAGGCATTACCTGAGGCGTCAGTTTTTGTCAGGCTGATCGCGCCTTTCGTGTCAACATTTAACCCAAATCCGTCCGTATTACTATTGAAATGGCTGTTTTGAATTGTCACATTCCAGGTTCCAGTATCCTGTCTGTTATGAATTTCAGCGCCTCCAGACAGGTTTTCATCAGCATAAACGCCATTCAATAAAACTGCACCGTTGGAACTGACAATATCCAATCCAAGCCCATTGTTCTGACTGATTGAATACAGAGCCGGATTCATAGAGTTAATGATGGTCACCGCCCCCGTGTAACCAGTCCTGGTGTTTTCCAGTGTGATCCCATTCGATCCATCCACACCGGTCACTCCGTTACCGCTGGCTCCCACACCGGTCAAAGTGATCGAACCATTCGAACGGACTAATAACCCCGGCTTTCGAAAATATATATTATCAGTGTTGTTGTTGCTAAAAATCGAATTGGTCAAAATGACATTTTTTAATAACACGGGTTCTTGATTATTAAAAAATCCACCACCATATTTATTGTTTTCAGCTGTGATCCCATTTCCGGTGATTTGTCCATTGGTGATCACATTGATGCCCCACCCATAATTTTGATTCGCGATAATTCTTGTAAGAACAATATTCCCAAATCCATTACCACTGAGTCGATTATCAAGATTGATACCGTCACATAAATCCACAAGCTCGGGGATACCGTCGTTATTGTTGCCAGTTGCCTGGATATCTGTAAGGGTTACGGAATTCTTCGATTTAACCACCAGACCTGCACCTCGTTTGTTTTCGTCAAAGGTCGAATTGGAAACATTTATCACGCCTTTGCCAGAGGTATTATCCAGGTAAGTGCCATTCCCCGTGTTATCGTTAGCAACCAGTGAATTGACCCCAATGTTTCCTTTTGACTTAACTTCCAAACCGTGCGAACCATTCGAATTGAAGTGATTATCACCCGCTGCTTTTCCTGATATGGTCACACCGGAAGTGCCATTTACGTTTTCAATGTAAACCCCGTTTCCGGTGAAATTACTATCTGCAGTGACCTTGAAAACACTCACCGTTCCCAACGAATAGATCATTAATCCTGAATTAAAATTGCCGATGAAAGACCCGTTGGTTACTTTGACGGGAAAAACCAGTCCTGTCGTATGATCATTCTTCAAGTAAGCCCCGTACGCCGCGGTGGCTTCCGGCATAGATTCGGCGTATTGGCTACCAATTACGTTTGTCAGGTTGATCGCACCCCGAGCTTCCACCCACACTTCCGCCTGGTTGGAAGCCAAGGTAAGGTTCTTTTCAAAAGTTCCATTGAGGATGGTTACATTTCCTGTTACCTTCGATATGCATGCCAATCCATCGAAATCGCAGGTATCCAGGTGCATCCCTTCTCCAAGGTTTCCAGTTGCTGTGATATTGTTCGCGGTGATATTCCCATAAGCCAGCAGGTTGATCCCATCAACAAGATTGTTTTCGGCTGAGATGTTGCTGGCGGTGATATTCCCCTTCACCTGGAGATTGATCCCTGTTCCCCCCGTGTCGGGATTGGGATCTGAGTTATCCTGATAATTATTGCTAGCAGTGATGTTATCCAATATGAGCGGACCATGGATGGAAAAATCTCCGTCATTAATCCCCCCATTGTAGTTATCGTTAAACATGCTGTTGCGGATCGTAAGTGCGCCGCTTCTCTTAATTAGTAACGCCGCATTTTGATTATTTGTAGATCCATTTCCGCTCGCGGATATACCATTTATTGAAATAGGGCTATATACAACAGGGTTATCGGTATTCGTTCCAACAGATAATCCATTACCAAGGTCATTTCCCCCATTATTGTCAAAACTGCTGTTCGTGATTGAAATGGAACCGGTTGATATCGTTGATAAATCTGCTCCGCCACCGGCGTTGTCATCCGATTTTACGTTGGTGATGGCGATATTTCCCTTTTCTGTTGAAACAAGTAATCCAAAACCACTAGAGTCTGCGTTGTTGAGATCAAGATTCGATAATGTCACTGTTCCACTGATATTTAACAGGGTTAACGCAGAAATTACCTGACCAGGGTCAGGTGTAAGAGTCGAAGTATCCGTAATGATCTGGATGTTACTGATCTTCATTCCATTCGTAAAGCCATACACCGCGAGAGGAGAATTAATGCACACCACAGGTGCTTGTGTACTTTTATCCAATTCTGGTCCCCTGATCTCTTTCAACCAAGTAGTGCTTATGCTCCCGCTCATTTCCGGGTAAAAGGTAAGCGATTTATCATCGTCGACATAATAAGGTTCGTCTGTGTCTGTTCCATAAGAAGCGTCAATATGGATAATTCCATCTTGTGGAACCCAATATTCAGTTTTGAGCGTGTCGATAGCATCTGAAATCGTGAAGAAGTTCTGCCGGCTGCCGTTATACATAAACCAGACAGAATCGGAGGAGGATGCAAACATAGGTGTAAAATCACCTATCAGGCTTTTCACCATGGCTTCGTCGGTGGGTGTATCCGTGAGAATGGCAGTTTCCGTCAGAACGGGTGTCATCATGTCCGTTGGGTTGGGCGTCGCACTTTCCGTTGGCATCAGGTTCGTGGATTCTAGAGTGATTATCTCCGTCGGTATCGGATCTGTTGGTTCAGGTGTCGCCGATTCAGTCGGAGTGACCTCCGGCGTTGGGGGAACATCCTCAGCATAAACGGTCTGCGACAAACCGACTGCAAAGAATATTGCCAGAAAAGCACCAGCAAAGTAAATCCTGATCTTATTTTTTAAGTTCATGGCTCCTCCAGATGGGGGGAAACGAGTCTGTTATATTTCACCCGGTATTAGTATACAATTTTTCATTTCCTTAATTCCTTACAATTCTGCAAATCCTATTCCTCCTTCTATTTTGTATCCATTTGTTACATCATTGTGTAATTGGAACCCTCCCCTCCCTCCTTCAGGTATAATCAGCCCCATGCCAAACCGGAAACTACTATTTCCTTTTCTTCTGACTTTCCTCACAGCTTGCTCTGTGATCTCATTTCTCCAACCCACACCTACGTCAACACCAACCCCGCTACCCCCCACGCCCACATCAGTCCCCGCAGCAGCGATTGTCAATGGGGAGATCATCCCGCTCGCTGATTATTCCGCTTCCCTCCAGCAGTTGCAGACCGCCCAGCAGGAATCCGGTATCACTGCCAACCCTGAAGAGCAGAAACAAATGGTTCTGGATGACCTGATTGCCCAGACCCTTCTGGCCCAGGCTGCGCTGAAAGCCGGGCATCAAGTGGATGATGCTGCCCTGCAAGCCAGGGTCGACGAGCTAACATCCAACCTTGGGGGACAGGAAAATCTAGCCGATTGGATTATTCGCAACGGTTACGAC
>Ga0209254_10006266_pt1 | contig 10970 bp, 8 predicted proteins | sample FrelakmetDIP11DI_FD_187148 | JGI IMG/M metagenome (GOLD analysis project Ga0209254, IMG submission 187148) | Freshwater lake sediment microbial communities from the University of Notre Dame, USA, for methane emissions studies - DIP11 DI (SPAdes)... | ecosystem: Environmental > Aquatic >... | reverse complement strand
ATTCGCTGCGCCCCCACGCTGATGAACCCGGCAATCGTGTTTACCGCGTTTCTCCACCACCACCCTTGGCCCGTATTCCATCAGGGCGCAAACATGCTCAGCCGTATTCCCAGTGATCCGGGCATCGGTCACCTGAGAATGGGTCACCCGGACAGCATGGGGGTCGGTCAGCACGGCCGCATTTATCTCATCCTCAGTGCCCAGGATGATCTCCACACAAGGGAGGGCGGAACGAACGGCAACACCATAAGCGCGTGGATCATGCCACTGGTCCGGCCGGAAGTCCAAGTCAAGGACGACGGATGTCCCGGCCTTTTTGGCGAGGTCCGCTGCATACAGGGTGGCACTCCTGCTCGGTTCTTTGCTCAGATTGGTGCCGGCGAACTGAAAGACGAGGCTGTCAGTAATGGGGGCTGCCAACACATCATCGATCTCCAGAGCAATGTCGGCACAATTATCCCGGTGAAAGACAATCGGAAATTTGTCGGGGGGCTCGATTCCAAGAACGACAACGCTGGTGTACCGACCCGGTTTGCGGGGGCTGAACCGGACATCCACCCCTTCTTCAGTCAGAAAATGGACAACGAAGTCGCCGACGGGGTCCTCCCCGAAAGCGGTTAATAACGCTGATTTCAGTCCCAACCTGCTGCACCCGACACTCATATTGGTGGGGGACCCACCCACATAGGCGGCAAAGCTTTTGATATGAACAAAGTCGACCCCTACATCATTGCTGTAAAGGTCCATGCAGGATCGGCCCATGTGAAACGTATCGTAAGTGCGCTGAACCTGGCAGGGGTCTTGATGGTTCATTCTGTGGTTCTTATCATTCCAACGGGTCAAAGGCTCGAAACCGCAACGACCGCTTGTTGCTTGTGCCTTGGCTTGCTAATATGAAATTAATCATATGAATGTGGGATTTATATGTCAAGCAAAAAAGCCTCAGGGTCAGGCCTGCAATATTGCAATTTTGTGCAAAGAGAAAGGTGGCAGAGGTTTAAAGGAATTTGGAAAATAGGGTCGATTTTTTTCAGTGGTATGGAAATGGGTCGAAAAAAAACCGGGACACTGGGATCCCGGGCGAATCTGTAAGACGGAGTCATCAGAGGGACGGGAAGTTTCTAAATACCTGAGGCCTGCTTTTCTGAAATATTCTCCTGTTTAAGACGGGCCTTCAGCCACACCTGCATTCTTTCTTCGAGGGGACCAACCCACTTCTCAATCGATGCGATGTCTCCTTCAATAAGGGCTTTGCGGTGTTCAGGGGTGAGGTCATAGGAGGCACGCACACCGGCAGGGTTTTCGGCCAGCGCCGTAAGGAACCTGTTGTCCTCCGCTGCCATTTCAAGCACGGTCAGCATTGCCTTTACGGAGGCCACCTTGAATTCGGGAATCTTTGCCTGGGGATCTAAGGCCGGGTTGGTCAACCGGTTTGCCGGAGCCTCTTTCCAGTGGAAGGCCATAAATGCCTGCCCGGGTCTGACCCGATGCGTCTTCCTTTACTCAATGGATCATTTCCTTGGGTTTCGGGAGAAGAACTGGATGGTTTCGCAACCCCTGACATGGGCTCTTTCAACCACCTTTGAAAACCCTCCGGCAATGGAGATATGAAACCTGAATCGCATCGACGCCCCTTGAAGAAAAACTGGGTGGAAGTTACAATTAATTATGTAAATTCGTTACTTATTGTCAATAAGAAATTAAAGGAGAAAGTGCGATTTTTCGCTTGACAAAAACAAGCATTTGGTTTAGGAATGAGGCGTTCAAATTAAAAAATTCACAAATTCTTTGACATACTTTCCTGTTCAGCCGAGTCAAGGGATATAACTTTATGTTTTTTAAGGTTTCTTTATACATCTCCTTAGTCATTTTCATACTTGCCCTGATTTACAAAGTTTCCACATGGTTCCGATACAAGATCGGGATAGGGGCTGAAGAGATTCCAACCTCCACAAGGTTTTTTTCTGCCATCAAGGGAATCCTCTCGACACTTTTCAGTGTCAAAATTCTTACCCTGTTAAAAGTCTTTGTTCTGGACGTACTGCTTCAATTCAGGATATTGAGGGAAGACTTTCTCAGATGGATCATGCACATTTTTATCTACGGCGGTTTCATGCTGCTCCTCCTGATGCATGCTCTCGACAAATATATCACCGTGGCCATCTGGAAGGATTATTACTCCACCCTCAATCCCTTTATGTTTTTAAGGGACCTATTCGGAGCCCTTGTCATCATCGGGGTGCTCATTGCGATTTATCGCCGATTCATTTTAAAGGTGCCACGCCTTTTCAGCAATGCCATGGATATTTATGCCATCCTCATTGTGGCGGTTATCATGCTCTCGGGTATCTTTTTAGAAGCTTCCAAAATGGTTGCCTACTCCGATTATAAGAGGATGGTGGATGAATATTCTGGGCTGAGCGACCCACAAGAACTCAAGTCATTGGAAGCCTATTGGGTGAAGGAATTTGGAACGGTTTCTCCAAATTTAAAAGGGCCCTTTGATGAAAAAATCTTAGCCAAAGGGAAGGAACTCCATCAATCGAGTTGTGAGTCATGCCATGCTAAGCCCCAATGGGCCTTTACCGGTTATGGAGTGGCCAAGATCATCAGCCCCATCGGCCTCAGTATTGACAGGGCTCATCTACCCAGTGTGCTTTGGTATATCCATGTCTTAGCTTGTTTCGTAGGTCTGGCTTATCTTCCCTTTAGTAAAATGTTCCATATCTTTTCCAGTTCAATAAGCCTTCTTGCCAATGGGGTGATCGGAAAAGAAAAATTATCTCCAGCGAACCGGGCCACTCTTCAAGCCATGGAACTGGATGCCTGCACCCATTGCGGAACCTGCAGTTTGAGATGTTCGGTGATCATGGCCTTTGAAGAAATTACGAATATGAATATTTTCCCTTCTGAAAAGATCGCCTCCATCCAGGCGCTTGCCTCGGGTAAGAAATTGAGCCCGCTGGAACTAAGGCATATTCAGGAGGGAGTCTATCTCTGTTCCAATTGCTACCGTTGCACCGTGGTCTGCCCGGTAGGGATCAACTTGCAGGATTTGTGGTTCAACGTAAGAGAAACTCTTCTTCGAAAGGGATACCCAGAATTTCTCGTTCTCTCTCCTCTTTCTTTCTACCGCGGGTTAATGAAGGAAGAAACAGTTCTGAGAGATTATGAGAAGCCCTTGATTCAGGCGAGAGAGGCGATTGCGGCCACCTGTGATTTAATGAAAAAGAAAGATAAGGTTTTACCTCTAACTCCCACCAACAGAAACTTGCAAAGTGGGCTGAACCTTTCTGCTCAGGCCAAGACCTTCTCGGTTTGCTTTGGTTGTCAGACCTGTACGACCGTCTGCCCCGTGGTGGGGAATTATGAAAATCCCCAGGAAGCCTTGGGGCTGCTCCCCCATCAGATTATGCATGCCGCGGGTTTAGGGTTGAGGGATCTCGCCTTTGGATCAAATATGCTTTGGGATTGTTTGACCTGTTATCAATGTCAGGAGCAATGTCCGCAGGGAGTCCACGTCACAGATGTGCTTTACGAACTTAAAAATTTAGCGGTCAAACAGGTGAGAGAAAAGACCCTGCAGCCTGTGGAAAGAAAATGATGACATTTGCCTTATTTCTCGGTTGTACGATTCCAGCTCGTCTGAACCAGTACGAATCTTCCTCCAGAGCAATTCTCGAGAAGCTCGGTGTGGGTTTGGTCGATATCCGAGAATTTAACTGCTGCGGATACCCCTTGAGGAATATTGACTTTAAAGTTTTCATCCTCTCTTCAGCAAGAAATCTGGCCTTGGTTGAAAAGAAGAATTTGAATGTGATGACGTTGTGCAAATGTTGTTACGGCAGTCTTAAAAAAGCAGACTTTCTCATGAAGGAGAATGCTTCTTTGAAAAAAGAAGTGAACGCAACACTCGAGAAAGAGGGCCTGAAGTATGAGGGAAGGACCGAGATCAAACATCTCCTCTCTGTTCTTCACAAAGAGATAGGAATTGAAGCGATTAAGGGAAAGATGGCGGCGACCTTTAAGAGGCTTAAGATTGCGACCCATTACGGATGCCATGCCTTACGTCCCAGTCAGGTGGTAGGATTTGATAATGCCGTGGCGCCCTCCTTATTTGATCAACTGGTTGAAGCAACGGGTGCCGAGAGCATTGATTGGCCGATGAAACTTGAATGCTGCGGCGCCCCGTTATGGGGAATCAATGATAAACTCTCTATGGATTTGACTTTAAAAAAGCTGACGGATGGGAAAAAATCAGGGGCCGATTATGTTTGCGCAGCCTGTCCCTATTGCCACATTCAGTTTGATAAAGTCCAGAAGATGATTCTCTCTCAAAGGAATGTAAATCATCCTCTTCCCTCCATTCTCTATACCCAGCTCCTTGGATTGAGTCTGGGGATTGATCGAAAGGCGCTTGGATTGGAGATGAACGAAATTCCAATCACCGGTATTGAGGAATTATTAGCCAAGGAGAAAGAATTGGCAGAACAATCAGAGTCAACAGAGAAAACGGAATCAAACAAGGAATAGTTTTAAAAAGGTGGTGAAAAGATGACACAGAATAGAATCGGCTCAGTGATGGTGGTTGGTGGAGGCATTGCCGGGATGCAGACCTCATTGGATCTGGCCAATTCCGGTTATTATGTCTACCTTGTGGAAAGGTCCTCCTCCATCGGTGGGGTCATGGCCCAACTGGACAAGACCTTCCCCACCAATGACTGTTCCATGTGAATCCTCTCGCCCAAACTGGTCGAGGTCGGCCGGCATCTCAACATCGAGCTCCTGACCCTCTCCGAGGTGAAAAGCATCTCCGGGGAAGAGGGGAATTTTGAAGTCAAAATCGTTCAATCCCCACGCTATGTAGACCCGGCGAAATGTATTGCCTGCGGCCTCTGTGCTGAGAAATGTCCGACCAAGGTGGATAGTGAATATGATGCGGGCCTCGCCAAGCGAAAATCCATCCATGTGAAATATGCGCAGGCTGTTCCTCTGAAGTATGCCATTGACCCAATCCATTGTATCTTTTTTACGAAAGGGAAATGCAAGGCCTGTGAAAAACTCTGTCCTGCGAAGGCGATCAATTTTGAGGATCAGGAAAAAGAATTGACCATTCAAACCGGAGCGATCATCATTTCTCCTGGATGTGAGGTCTTTGATCCCAAGGCTTATGATGTCTATGGTTATCAACGCTCCTTGAATATTGTCACCAGCCTTGAATTCGAAAGAATGCTCTCTGCCTCCGGTCCCTTAGGGGGACATCTGGTTAGGGCTTCCGATAAAAAGGAGCCGAAAAAAATTGCCTGGATTCAGTGTGTGGGTTCGAGGGATGTCCATGAGGGGGCCAAGGCTTTCTGCTCAGCGGTTTGCTGCACCTATGCCATCAAGGAAGCCATTGTGGCCAAGGAACATTCCAAAGAGCCTCTGGATATGGCTATCTTCTACATCGATATGCGAACCTATGGCAAGGATTTTGAGAGATATTATAACCGGGCCAGAGAAGAGGCAGGGATTCGTTTTATCAAATCAAGAATCACCCAGATTCTTCCGATGAGCGATACGGGTGATCTTCTCATCCGCTATACAGACGAGGCTCAAAAAAGGATTGAAGAAACATTTGATTTAGTCGTCTTATCCGTGGGATTTGCCGTTCCCAAAGAAGCGGTGGATCTGGCGAAAAGATTGGATATCCATCTTGATCCATATTCCTTTACGACCACGAGCAGCTTTGAACCTGTTCGAACCTCAAAGCCGGGCATCTTTGTCTGCGGAGCTTTTCAAGGCCCAAAAGATATTCCCACCTCGGTCATCGAATCAAGCGCCTCGGCAGCCATGGCAGAAAGTATCTTGGCTGATTCTCGTTGGTCTATGACAAAGACCAAGGTGATCCCTGGGGAGATTGATGTTCGGGGCGAACTTCCACGGATTGGTGTATTTGTCTGCAAGTGCGGGACGAATATCGCCGGTGTGTTAGATGTCCCAGCCATTGCTGAATATGCCCGGTCTCTACCGGAGGTCGTTTATGTGGAAGAAAATCTCTTCAGCTGCTCTCAGGACACTCAAGAGAAGATGACCCAGATTATTAAAGAACAGAAGCTGAACCGAGTGGTTGTCGCTGCCTGCAGTCCTCTCACCCATGAAGTTCTCTTTCAGGAAACGGTGGTCAATGCAGGCATCAACAAATACCTCTTTGAGATGGCGAATATACGCAATCAATGTTCCTGGGTACACAGTGGGGATGCAAAGGCTGGTACAGAAAAAGCCAAAGATCTTGTGCGCATGGCCGTGGGTAAAGTGGGTCTCTTTGAACCCATGTCCGAGCCTCAAATCAAGATCAACCCGACAGCCATGGTCATCGGCGGTGGTATTTCAGGGTTGAGCGCTGCTAAAAATCTGGCAGCGCAGGGATACCATACCTGTTTAATTGAAAAGGGGGGTGCCTTAGGAGGACAGGCTCGAGACATCTATCAAACCTGGCGAGGCGAGGATGTTCAACAAAATCTGGCTCAACTAATTCAAGAGGTTCGATCCAATCCAAAGATCGATGTCTTCCTGAACACTGAATTGAAGCAGGTGGAGGGGTTTGTGGGTAATTTTAAATCCACCCTTCAGACAAATGGAAACGAGAAGGTATTAGAACACGGGATTGCCATTATTGCGACCGGTGCATCGGAACTAAAACCGGATCAATATCTCTATGGGAAAGACCCTCGTGTTCTAACTAGTCTCGATTTAGACAATAAATTTATCCATCGTGACCCCTCTTTGAAACAGGCCCGCTCAGCCGTTTTTATTCAATGTGTTGGATCGCGCATCAAAGAGAGGCCTTACTGTTCTAAAGTATGTTGTACACATTCCGTTTTAAGTGCACTCAGACTGAAAGAGAATCATCCGGAGATGGATGTTTTTATTGTTTACAGGGACATGCGCACCTATGGACTGCGAGAAGATCTCTATCGGGAGGCACGCTCCAAAGGCATCCTCTTCATCCGTTATGACGATAACAAAGAGTTAAAAGTTGACAAGGATAAAGATGATCTTCAGGTCCTCTTCACCTCCTATATCCTGAACCGAGAGATCGAGATTCGACCGGACTTATTGATTTTGGCTACGGCCATCATCCCTCCGAAGGAAAATCCCGTTGCCAAATTATTCAAGGTTCCAGTGAATAATGATGGTTTCTTTGTGGAGGCCCACGTCAAACTTCGACCCATTGATTTTGCCACGGATGGAGTGTTTGTTTGCGGCCTGGCTCATTCTCCAAAACCGATTGACGAATCGATTGCTCATGGTCTGGGTGCAGCGGCGCGTGCCGTGACACTTCTGTCCCAGAAAGAGATGTTTGGCAATGCCATTGTCGCTTTCATCAATTCTGAAAGTTGTGTAGGTTGTCAGGGATGCTTAAAGGTTTGCCCCTATGAGGCCGTTCGATATTTGGAAGACAAAAGAATCTGTGAGATCAACGAAGTGATCTGTAAAGGATGTGGGGCCTGCGCTGCCACCTGTCCATCGGCCAGTGCACAGCTCAAGCGGTTTACCAGCAGGCAGATTTATTTTCAAATTGAAAAGGCCATGGCCGCCTGACGATCATTTAAAAATGTAAATTGAAAATTGAAAATTGAAGAAAACAAGATAAGGAACATTTTGCATTTTTCATTAAGAAATGGGGTTTTTCATGACAGATGAGTTTCGACCGAAGATCATCGCTTTTTTGTGCACCTGGTGAGCTTATGCTGCCGCTGACCTGGCTGGGGTCAGTCGAATGCAGTATTCAACATCGATCCGGGTCATTCGGGTCATGTGCTCCGGGACGATATCGCCCCATTATGTCCTGAAGGCCTTGCAGGCAGGGGCAGATGGCGTTTTTGTGGCTGGCTGACGTCTCGGCGAATGTCATTACCAGTCTGGTAATGTCATGGCTAATAAAAGGATGACCTTCTTGAAGAAGTTGTTGGAGTTTTCTGGCCTTCATCCAGAGCGGGTTAGGACGAGGTGGGTCTCTTCAGCAGAAGCGGTGGAATTCGTTCACGAGATTTCAGGATTTGTGGAAGAAATCAAAAAGTTAGGGCCGAATCCTTTGAGAGCGAAAGCAAAGGAGGCCGCTTAGTAAGAGGTTAAGGTCAAAGTTAAGGCTGAGCTTGATTGAATAATGCTTTTTCAACCTAAACCTGAACCTCAGGCGAGATAAGGAAGTAATGAGCGCGAAGATTAAAGAAGCCGTTCGAGCCCTTCTGGCCGGGGGGAAGATCAAAGGATTTCTCGGTCTGAGAGAGGAGAATGGCAATGTGATGCCACACCTTTTCTGTGATCCCAAGGAACTTGAGGCTCTCTCTTTGGGTGATTGGAAGAAAGCAGGGGATACTCGTTATCCTTTGAATCAGTTGATGATTCGATTGACCCTTCAATATCCTGAAGAGACCTTTGCCGTTCTGATTCGAGGCTGCGATGAAAGAGGACTCAAAGAGCTCTTCAAGTGGAAACAATTGGCAGAAGACAAGGTCGTCCTCATTGGAATCGGTTGTCCTGATGAACTGGCTAAGGCTTGTGAATGTGAAAAACCATTTCCAGATAGTGTGATCGATGGTCCACAAGGAGCCAAAGCAGACAGCGAAAAAGTTGCTCGCATCGAAGCCATGGCCCTGGACGCTCGACTCCAGTATTGGAAGGCGGAGTTTGACCGATGCGTCAAGTGTTTTGGTTGCCGTAATATCTGTCCAATGTGTTTTTGCAATGAATGCTCCCTTGAGGAAAATCAATTGGTAGGTACAGGAGAGGTTCCCCCTGCTAATCCGACGTTCCATTTGGCCCGGGCGATCCATATGGTGGGTCGCTGCATTGATTGTGGCTTATGCGAAGAGGCCTGCCCAGCGGATATTCCTTTAAGGACTCTGTATAAAAAGGTAACGGAGATCATCAACAAGGAATTTGGATATAAGACGGGCTTTAGCGTAGATGAAAAATCACCCTTTAATATCATTGAGGTGAAGTAGCACTTCGGTTCTTTGGAATGGAATGAGATTAAATCTCTTTTCCCCGCCAAGGGCGGGGCTTCCAAATTTTTAGAATGCGGGTTTTTTATATTTTATAGTATTGAAATAAGGAAAGTGAAAGAGGCGTTGGATAACTAATGATGCAATGTAAATGGATTGACAAAAAGGTTACCGCTCTAAAAATTTTTTAGTCCCTCCCTTGCCGGTGGTGGATATCCCGCGGGGAATATTTAAAAGACGTTAAGGTGTTATGAGGTGAAATAGCTCCATGGAATTCAAAAGCGTTTTGAGTTTCTGTCCTTATTGTGGATGTGGATGCGGATTGCTCTTGGAGGTCCTCGATGGGAAAATCGTTGGGACCCTTCCTTCCAAAACCAGTCCTGTGAACCAAGGCAAATTGTGCATCAAAGGCTGGACTGTCCATGAGTTTGTCACAAGCCCTAACCGATTAACCAAACCGATGGTTCGCAAGGCCGATACCTTACAAAACTCCTCATGGGATGAGGCGCTTGATCTTGCTGCTGCGCGCCTAAAAGAGATTAAAGAAAAATATGGTTCGGATAGCATCGGTGTATTGACCTCTGCTAAGTGTACCAATGAGGAGAACTATGTCTTGCAAAAGTTTACTCGAGCAGCTATCGGCACGAACAATATTGACCATTGCGCTCGGCTCTGACACTCCTCCACAGTGGCCGGGTTGGCCGCAGTATTTGGCAGCGGAGCAATGACCAACTCCATTGAGGAGATCGAAAATTCTGACTGTATTTTGATCATCGGCTCAAACACTTCCATAGCCCATCCCCTCATTGCCACACGTGTCTTCCGCGCCAAAGCCAAAGGAGCTAAGTTAATTGTCGCTGATCCACGAAGGATCCCGATCATCCTCCAAAGTGATTTACACCTACAACAGAATCTTGGAACCGATGTGGCTCTCATCAACGGTCTGATACACATCATCTTGAAGAAGGGATGGCAAGATCAGGCATTTATTGATGAGCGTACGGAAAACTTTGAGGAACTGAAAAAGGTCGTTGAGCATTATCCTCCCGAAAAAGTATCGGAGATCACTGGAATCCCAGTGGTTGATTTGGAAAAAGCAGCAGAATATTATGCCAAGGCTGAGCGGGGAACGATTCTCTACACCATGGGCATTACCCAGCACACGACAGGTGTGGACAACGTCAAGTCCCTTGCCAATCTGGCGATGCTCACCGGAAATCTTGGAAAGGAATCGACCGGTATCAATCCTCTGCGAGGGCAGAACAATGTCCAAGGCGCCTGTGACATGGGTGGGTTACCGAATGTTTATACAGGTTATCAGGCCGTAATTGATCAAGCGGTGCGGCAAAAATTTGAAGAGGCATGGGGAGCTAAACTTTCAGATAAAATTGGATTAACTGTGACGGAGATGTTTCCTGCTGTCCTGAATGGGAAAATGAAAGCATTGGTCATCTTGGGTGAAAATCCAGTGGTGAGTGATGCAGACTGCCTTCATGTGGAAAAGGCACTCAAAGCCCTTGATTTTCTCTTGGTGATCGATATCTTCAAAACTCCCACTGCGGATCTGGCCCATGTGGTTTTGCCTGGAGCTGCTTTTGCAGAAAAAGAGGGAACATTTAGCAACACAGAAAGAAGAGTTCAATTACTTCGGAAAGCTGTGGAACCTCCAGGAGAGGCCAAACCAGACTGGCAGATCATACAGGAACTTTCAAGCCGTTTTGGCTACCCCATGGATTATGCTTCTCCTCGTGCCATCATGGAGGAGATTGCCAAGCTCACTCCGTCCTATGGCGGCATCACTTATGATCGACTTCAAGGCGATGGGTTGCAATGGCCCTGCCCTAATGCGGAACATCCTGGAACCAAATTTTTACATCAAGGTCGATTTACCAGAGGCAAAGGTCTGTTCAGTGCTATTGAATATAAACCTGCCGCAGAAACGGCAGATGAGGAGTACCCTTTCCAGTTGACCACCGGGAG
>Ga0209254_10006265_pt1 | contig 10972 bp, 9 predicted proteins | sample FrelakmetDIP11DI_FD_187148 | JGI IMG/M metagenome (GOLD analysis project Ga0209254, IMG submission 187148) | Freshwater lake sediment microbial communities from the University of Notre Dame, USA, for methane emissions studies - DIP11 DI (SPAdes)... | ecosystem: Environmental > Aquatic >... | reverse complement strand
AATTTGTAAAATGTGTAAATCCGGCCGCTATTATTAAGGCTGAAATAAGTGCCTCAAACCTCAAAGCCACTATCCAGATAAATACGAAGAGGATGTTTACAAGCAGAAGATATGGATATGCAAGTCCGAAAAGCGCCACCAGTGCAAAAGTGTCGGGATCAATATGGACCGCTAAATATGATAATATCAGGCTGAAAGCAAACAGTATGTTTACTGAAAGGAATATTCTGTATAATATTTTCTTCAGGTTTTTCAGCATAAGCAGAGCGAATATATCTCTATTCCTTCAAACAAGGTTCCTGAAGTGAGGCAATTTTGACAAGAGGTGAAAAGGCATAAATGAAAACGTCAATTCTTCAGGTCAGTTTTTCTTCTGACTCTCTCTGAAGAGCAGATCCTTTTCTTCTATGGTCAGGCTGTCATAACCACCTTTGGAGATCTTGTCCAGTATCCTGTTGATCTTCTCCTGGTGCTCAACCCGGGCTTCATTGTACTTGTAATCTGTTGCCGGTTTTTTATAAGATACCCTGAGTTTTTTACGCGGTTTGAGAAGTGTAGCAAAAAAATCAATAACCTTATTTAAGCCTTTGCCCAGATCATGACCGCGACGAAGGTTCACAGAATATAAATAGCCGAACAATGCGCCTCCGATATGAGCCAGTTTCCCACCTGAATTTACAGAAAAGTCCATAACTGAGGTAAGAATAAATATAGCCAGTGCAACATATTTTATCTTTATCCGTCCAAGCAGAAAAAGGTTTACGGAATAATCAGGGACATAAGTGGCAATTGCTATGACCACTGCCATCACTGATGCCGAAGCACCTATTGCAACTGATTCTTCCACTAGCTGGCTGAAGATCGGAAAAACATTGAAAGAGATAATATATACAGCAGCACCGCAGATACCACCGGACAGATAAACAGCAATAAATTTTCGCTGATCGAGGTATTCAAGAAATATAATTCCGAACCAGTAAAGCCATAGCATATTAAAAAGGATATGCAGTATGTCCTTATGAGTAAACATATATGTTAACAATGTCCATGGACGCGATAAAAGGGCTTTTAGTGAGGCAGGGACTGAAAAAAGATTTACAGCTTTCAGGGAAACCGACTGATCATTAAGTAAATATCCAATAGCAGAGACTACTGAAAGGAGTATAAAGACGGCAATATTTATGTAAATAATCCTGGTAAGAGTGCTCCCTGTGCTGAAAGTCCTTTTAATATCGTCCCAGATTCCCATCAATACAGGGTTTTTGTAGTTTTTCTCCAGTACCTTATCAGGATATAACCGAATAACATACCTCCCAGGTGAGCTGCATGGGCAATGTTGCTTCCGGGTTGTGTAACGGCAAGCCACAGCTCAATTGCACCATAACCTATAACAAAATATTTAGCTTTAATCGGAATGGGCGGAAACAGAAGCATTAGCTGTGTATTTGGAAAAAGCACCCCAAACGCCAGGAGAATTCCAAAAACTGCACCCGAAGCACCCACAGTGGGAACGTTAAGAAGCATCTGAAGCTGCTTCATCGTCTCATTTGTAAAAACCTTTCCTTCATTTAGATATGCTGCTCCGTCGTTGAGTACCATCTGAAGCTGATCAGGATCAATAATGTTTAATAGTTTATTGTACTGGAACATTATCACGGTTTCATGGACAAAGGCTGCACCAAGGCCGCAAATCATATAATACACAAAGAATCTTTTAGGACCCCAGACATTCTCAAGAATACCTCCAAACATATAGAGCGCGAACATATTGAAAAAAAGATGCCATAGATTCGCATGCATAAACATGTGGGTAAGTATCTGCAGTGGCATGAATTGTTCCGATTTCGGGAAATAAAGGCCGAGGATGGAAGAAAGGTCAGTACCGAAAACACCCTTTGCTGTCCAGTCTGCCAGCAGCATAAGAACATTTATCAGGATAATATTCTTTACAACCGGTGGTAATGCCAGAAATCCTCTTCCGTATCCGTTCATGGAATATGTATTAAAGAATTACATCTGTTTATTCCGGGCAAAGATACTATTAACAAATTTCCCGGCAAAACCATCTATCGAAGCCTTTTATCAATCTCATCAAGGGTAAGTATAGTTATTACAGGTTTTCCTTTTGGTGAATAATTTGGTGCGTTGCATGCAAAAAGTGCATCGAAAAGATCCTCCATCTCATTTTTTAACAGCACCCTGCCATAGTTAATGGCTGACGCACCTGCCATTGCTGAAGCAACCTTTTCTTTTTCCCCCTTTGAAGGATCAGATTGCGTCTTTTTATATTCTTCCAGTAAAATCTCAAGCATAATCACCGGATCAGAGTTTACAATTTCAGATGGGCGGCCGTAAATTGAAACCAGATTATCAATGGAAATCTTAAAATTGAAACCAAGCATCATGACCTCTTTTTCAATTTCCTTAAGAACAAGAACATCTGCCGGATTTAGCTCAAATTTCACAGGGAATAATTCAGTCTGGCTGATACTTCTGTTACTTTTCAGATTATCGAGAAACCTTTCATAAAGGATTCTTTCATGTGCCCTTTTCTGATCGATAATCATCAGTCCCGATTTTACCTGACAAATAATATATTTATTCTTGATCTGAAAGAATTTCCTCTCAGTTTCCAGGCCTGCCGGTTCCGGTGATGCTCTTTCAGGTGAAGGGAAAAGCTTTTCCCATCCGGTATGACTCTCTTTTTCAAACCGCTCAATAAGATGACTCTGGCCCCGACTCCGCTCTTCGCCGGCAAAAGGGTTGTACCGCGGATCAATAACTATTTCAGGGGGTTCAGGAACATTTTTAAATGAAGAACTTACAGGGATATCTATAAATCCTTCATTGTCAAAATCGAGTGAAGGGACTATATTAAACCTTCCAAGTGCCTCTTTTACCGATGCCATCAGAATCTGCCATATCGATCTCTCATCCTCGAATTTGATTTCAGTCTTCGTAGGGTGAATATTTATATCTATTGAAGAAGGATCAATCTCCATAAGAATGAAATATGACGGGATTGCTTCAGGGGGAAGAATATTCTGATACGCCTCCACAACAGCTTTATGAAAATACGGATGTTTCATGAACCGGTCATTAACAAAAAAGAATTGTTCACCATATGTACGGCGTGCATTTTCCGGTTTCCCGATAAAGCCTTTAATATTTATCAGTGTAGTTTCTGTTTCAAGAGTAATGAGGTCATTGTTAATCTGTTTACCGAAGACTCCTACGATTCTCTGTCTGAAGTTTCCCTGGCTCAGATTGTAAATTTCATTATCATTATGAATAAGTGAAAACCTGATTTCAGAATGAGGAACTGCAATCTTCTGAAATTCAGTAATAATATGTCTCATCTCAGTATTATCCGATTTCAGGAATTTTCTTCGGGCGGGGATATTGTAAAAAAGGTTCTTTACAGATAAATTTGATCCTGCCTGACAGCTGCATGGCTCCTGTTTTTCAACCCTTGAACCGTTAAGAATTACCAGAGTGCCTGATTCGTCTTCTTTCTTTCTGGTTTTCAGTTCAACCATCGAAACAGCTGCTATTGAAGCCAGGGCTTCTCCCCTGAAGCCTTTGGTTCTTATTGCAAAGAGATCATTGGCCGATGAAATCTTTGATGTGGCATGCCTTTCAAATGCGAGTCTGGCATCGGTTTCCGACATTCCGGAGCCATCGTCAATGACCTGAATAACTGTTTTCCCTGAGTCCTTTATAATAACTGTTATACTTCCGGCTCCTGCATCTACTGAGTTTTCCATCAGCTCTTTTACAACTGATGCAGGCCTTTGAATAACCTCCCCTGCAGCAATCTGATTCGCAACTGAATCGGGTAAAAGTTTAATAATGTCAGGCATCAGGAAGTGATTATCTATAACAATTGATTATTATCCGGCAACATACCTGCCTCAGCAGAAGAATTAACGCAGGAACTTATACCTTCTGCAAATATAAATATATTTGCATCAAAGCATCCAATGGGATCAATACCCGGTTATTTTTTTGATTCTTAATTCTTATATATGACTATCTTTGAGTAAAATTCACTATTGATGAAGAAATTATTTTTATTTCCGGTTATTGTGCTCCTGATATTACATTCAGGATGCAACAGAAAGACAGATGGAAATATTCTGAAAGTTATAACTCTAAATGTGAGGTATGAAAATCCGGCCGACAGCTTTAACGGATGGCAATACAGGGCTTCGATAGTCAGTAAATTTCTGAAGAATGAGAAAGCCGATATAATGGGGATGCAGGAAGTCCTTGCCAGTCAGTATCTTTACCTCGATTCCGTTCTCAGCGATTATAGTTCAGTTGGAGTTGGAAGGACCGATGGTGTAAGAGAGGGTGAAATGAATCCTCTTTTTTTCAGGAAAGAGAGGTTTGAACTGATAAGGACGAAGACTTTCTGGCTCTCCGAAACACCTGAAACTGCAGGATCGACAGGCTGGGGAGCCGAGCTTCCACGTATAGTAACCTGGGCTGAATTTGCGGAAAAGAACACACATGAGCATTTTTATTTCTTCAATACACATTTTGCAAATGATTCCGATTCAGCCAGAATTATGAGCTCCGGACTACTTCTTGATATGGTTGACAGTATTGCTGCAGGATTCCCGTTTATAATAACCGGAGATTTTAATTTGCTCCATTCCAGCAAAAGCTATGATGTCCTTACAGGTCCGTTTGAAAGTGTTCCCCTGCTGAGCGATTCATATGCGATAAGTGATAGAAGGCCACTTGGGCCCGCCTATACATTTAATGGTTTTTCTGAAACCGGTGAAACAGGAAGGATCGATTATATCTTTGTCAGGTTTGGAATGAAAGTACTTGAACACAGGACATTTATAAGGAAAGAACACGGAATTTATATTTCCGACCACTGGCCTGTTATGGCAATAACAGCTCTAAAATGACTTCTCAGGAAAACCGGCTTTATGCTGTTTTTCTGTAACGCTTCACAGCAAGGGCAGTAAAAAAGAGGGCAATTAAAATCAATGAAATTATATCCCTGCTAATATCACCGATAGTTGATCCTTTCAGGATCACCATCCTGTTTATCCTCATTATATACGCAACAGGATTTATAAGATCAATTTTCTGGGCCCATACAGGCATACTCTCAAGAGGAGTGAAGATTCCACTCATAAGTATGAATATTATCATAAAAAAGAAAGCAATAAACATAAATTGCTGTAGTGTTCGTGAAAAGGTTGATATAAAAAGTGCAAGCCCAAGAACTGCTACAAGGAAAATGGATGCACAGAGGAACAGAAGGGCAATGCTTCCTTCAAAGGGGATATTGAAAGCCAGTTTTCCCAAAACCAGTCCGAGAATCAGATCCGCAAGACCAATAATAAGGAATGGCACCATCTTGGCTATTATGAACTGATGTTTTCTTACAGGAGTCACATTAATCTGCTCGATTGTCCCGATCTCCTTCTCCCTGACCAGGTTAAGCCCGGCAAGAAGAAATCCGATGGCTGTAACAAGTATCCCCAGGATGCCAGGCATCATATAGTATTTGTAATTAAGCAATTCGTTATACCAGTACCTGTTGTTTATCTCTATTATGGGGAAATAGACAGGAGAAATGCTATTGATATTCTGAAAGATGATGTCAGAATTATAATCCCTGAGAATACCATTCAGATATGCCCATGACAGCTGGGCATTAAGAGCATTTATGGCATTGACTGAGACAAGAAGCTTTGCAGGTTTCCCGCTCCCTATATCTTCTCCGAATTCTGACGGGATCTGAAGCACCAGGTTGCACTTGTCACCCATCAGCAGCCTGTTAGCCTCATCTTCTGAAAATGTGGAATTAGTGATCCTGAAGAATGTTGATCCTTCCAGCTGACTTATCAGACTTCGGGATGCAGGCGACATGTCCCTGTCGATAACGCATAGTTTCAGGCTTTTAATTTCAAAGGTTACAGCAGGAACAAGGATAAGCATCTGAATTATCGGGACCCCAAAGATTGCCCTTCCGATGAACTTGTTTCTGAAGATCTGGATGAACTCCTTTCTTATGAGGTAAAATATGGTCCGCATTTGTTATTTCTTTCTTTAATTATAAACATTCCCCTGACCTTCCCGCCCAGGCGGGGCTGGCTCTTCAAAGGGGGAATGTGACTGGTCTTCTTTTATCTTCAATTTACCATTATATTCAACAGAGTTCTACATCGCTATCGCCTGTCACCTGTCGCCTGTTACCTGTCGCCTGTCGCCTGTCGCCTGTCGCCTATCGCCTATCGCCTATCGCCTATCGCCTATCGCCTATAATACATAATATATAATACATTCCTACCGGAGTCTTATTTTAAAATTCCTGATACTCAGTCCTATAAATACCATTGTGAAAACGATCAGGATAAGTGTCTCTTTCCATATATACAGGAAACCGGTTCCCTTAATCATTATATTCTTTATGATTACGATAAAATATCTCGGGGGTAATATTTTACTTATCCAGTCATAAACCACCGGCATATTTTCTATTGGAAATATGAAACCTGATAGCAGTACTGTCGGAAGCATCATACCAATCATTGAAATGAAGATTGCCTGAAGCATCGTTTGTGATACAGTTGAGATAAGAATCCCGAGAGAAAGGCTCATCAGGATATAGAGCATGGTTTCTCCCAGCAGAAGCACTGTGCTTCCTTTTACCGGAAGACCAAAGACAAGCCAGGAAAGAAGAAGTATGATCACAACATCTATAAGGGAAAGGAAGAAATATGGCATAACCTTTCCAAGAATTATCTGAACTGGTCTGAGAGGCGAAACAAGAAGAACCTCCATTGTCCCGAACTCTTTCTCGCGTGTAATTGTCACGGATGTCATAAGGGCGCATATAAGGATCATTATCAGGGTTATGACACCAGGAACAAACATGAACTGACTCTTGAGACCCGGATTGTAAAACATCCTTACTTCCGGTTGGATCAGATTGTTACCGGAAAAGGAGGCACCAGCAAACTCCCTGTTATAATCGGCTATGATTGCAGTAAGATAACCTGTTACAAGAGTAGCATTATTAGGTTCCGATCCATCGGCAATTATTGAAAGCTGAGCCTTACCTCCCCTGATAAGGTTATGGCCGAAATTGCTTTCGAAGACAACAACCGCCTTGGTTTTTCCTTTCTTCAATATACGGTCAATATCATTGTAGCCCAGGAGGTTTTCGGTTCTCGTGAAAAATCCTGATGAACAGATTTTGTCAGAGATTTTGCCAGTGATTTCATCCTTCGAAAGGTCAAGAAATGCGACACCGGCATTCCTGATATCTGTTCTCACGACAAAACCAAACAAAAGAATCTGCACGCCCGGTAATCCAAACAATATTATCAGTGTCCGGTAATCCCTGAAAATGTGCAGAAACTCTTTTCGTATAAACCCAAGGAAACGTTTCATTTACTTAAATACTTCTTTATTAATCCGGTTTTTCGCCGCCGGCTGCCTTACTGTTTTTTGCCTCACCTCAACCTTTCTTCCGTTTTACCTCACCCTAAATCCCTCTCTCAGGGGAGAGGGACTTCTTAAATGATAATCAGAGGGTTACTCCCCTTCTCTCCTGGGAGAAGAACCTGCACCGCTTTGGACCTGCCCTGACCGAACCCCAGGTCCTGACCAAAGCGTCAGGAGCGTCAGCGGGATTTGGGGATGAGTCAGATCAGTGGGTCTTGCAATCTTCAAAAACACCTCATCTACTGATCCGGCATTATATTGTTTCTTAAGTTCTGCAGGGGTATCAAGAGCAGCAATCCTGCCTTCATTCATTATTGAGATCCGGTCACAATATTCTGCTTCGTCCATATAGTGTGTGGTCACAAATACAGTAATTCCCATTGCAGCTGTTTCATAGATCATTTCCCAGAATTGACGTCTGGTTACAGGATCGACTCCTCCGGTTGGCTCATCGAGGAAAACAATTCGCGGCTGATGGAGAACTGCAACTGAAAAAGCCAGTTTCTGCTTCAAGCCTAAAGGCAGTGATGCTATAAGCGTATCAACATAAGCTTCGAAGTGCAGTTTCTCCAGAAGTTCAAGTGTTCTTGTTCTTATCAGCTGTTTACTCATCCCGTATATGCCACCATATAGCATTATGTTTTCCCTGATTGTCAGGTCTTCATAAAGAGAGAATTTCTGGCACATGTATCCTATTACCCGTTTTATTTTTTCAGGTTGTGAGGATGACTTATATCCGGCGACAACAGCTTCTCCGGAGGTTGGAGCAGAAAGTCCTGATAGTATGCGGATTGCAGTTGTTTTACCTGCACCGTTAGCCCCGAGGAATCCAAAAATTTCACCTTCAAAAACTTCAAAATTCAAACTATCGATAGCTGTGAAATTACCAAACTTTTTTACAAGATTATGTACTGATATTACTGTGTTGTTATTCATTAATAATCAACTAATTAGTTGTCTTCATCCCCCTGTCCTAACGTAAAGCATGGCAGGCCTTTCAAAGGAAAATTCTTGCTCCTGCCCTGTGCCCTGAGCTCTGAGCCCTGTGCATATAATCCGTTCTACTGTTATGTCATTATGCCTTTTCCCATTAATTCAAGGAATCTGTCTTCAATGCCGGCTGTCGACTCTTCCAAAACCACATTCCCTATTCCTTCAGATTTCAGAAAGATCAGGAGTGATTCATCATACTTGTTATTTTTGAATGTCACATGAACAGAATCACCAAAAGGGAATACTGTGTTGGTTTCAGGGTATTTTCTCAGGGAAAGGATCAGCCTGTATTTATCCGGTGACTTTATTTTGTACAGGGTACTGCTGAATCCATCCTTGATTTTCTGGGGCATATCTACCGACAGGATAGTTCCGGCCTGTATCAGAGCCACCCTGTCGCATCTCATTGCTTCATCCATATATGACGTTGATACTAATATAGTTATGTTATGATGTTTTAGTTTTCCAAGCATATCCCAGAACTCCGATCTTGAAACGGCATCGACGCCGGTTGTAGGCTCATCAAGAACAAGTAGTCTTGGCTTATGGATAAGTGCGCATGACAGGGCCAGTTTCTGCTTCATTCCTCCCGAAAGTTTGCCCGCAAGTCTTTTTTTGAAAGGCTCGATGTGTGAATAGATATCAGAGATAAGGTTATAGTTCTCCCTTATTGATGTACCGAAAACTGTAGCATAGAAATCGAGATTCTCTTCAACTGTCAGATCCTGGTAAAGACTGAATCTTCCCGGCATGTATCCGATGTTTTTCCTGAGCTCCTTAAACCGCGTCCTGCTGTCGAGTCCCAGAACTTTTAAACTTCCGCTATCGGGAATAAGCAGAGTTGTTATAATCCTGAAAAGGGTTGTTTTTCCTGCACCGTCAGGGCCAATAAATCCGAAAATTTCGGATTCATCCACAGAGAATGAAATATCTTTCAGTGCCTGCACATTCCCGAACTTCTTACATATCCCCGATGACTCAATCAGCATATCAATTTTTTTAACTTTTCAGAAGATTACTTCACCGGGCATACCCGATTTCATCGAACCGTCATTTCTGACATCAACTGTTACAGCATAAACAAATGTGACACGTTCCTCCCTGGTCTGTATGATTTTTGGTGTAAACTCGGCTTTTTCCGAGATGTAGCTTATTTTTCCGGAGAAAGAAAGATAATCCTTTTTGCCATTATCGATCCTTACAGTAACATCCTGCCCGGTCCTTATCTTACTTAGCTGTGCCCCGCTGACATAAACCTTCAGTTTTATTACTGACAGATCGGCTATTTTTACCAGCGGTTTGCCTGCTGAGGTGATTTCTCCGGCTTCGGCATACTTTTCAATAACTGTTCCTTTCAGGGGGCTTTTTATGCAGCTTCGGGAGATCTGTTCATTCAATGTAGCTTTTTTGGAATCATAAACCATCAATTCTGCTGCAACAGATGCCTTTTGTGTGTTGTTGGATGCAATCTGTTTTTCAAGAACCGCCAGCTGACCGGTCAGGTCGTCGTACTGCTTTTTTGTGGCAGCATCATTTTTTATCATGTTTTCAGTCCTTGAAATATTAACATTGAGATTTGCTATCTGCTGGTCAAGAATGTCATTCTGAGCATTTACAGAGGCAATACGTGTAGTGATGCTTCTCATGGCCGCGTTGATCTCGTTTTTCTGGAGATGTAATAATGTAGTATCTGTAATGGCAATTTCAGAACCCATATCTACCTCTGTTCCCTCAGAAACATCAAATTTCAATATACGCCCACTTGTTTCAGCTGAGACAATAATCTCGGTAGCTTCAAAATTGCCGAATGCATCAGCATTATCAGTTTGATTTTTGCAGCTGGCAATCGTAAAGATTAGAAGGATTATTAACGATCTGGTTTTCATTTTGTTGAGATATATTACTTGATAACTTTTCATTCACTGGTTTTAACCTTCCCCCCTGAGGGAAGTGTTACCCCCCATCACCCCTATAGGGGGGCTAATTCGAGTAATTATTAACCCTTTAGGGACGAAGGAGGGGTTATTATTCAATTTCCTTTCCGCTTATATTCAGATACTCAATTTTTGCCATAACAAGATTAATTTTATGGATCTCATAATTGATCATTGCCTGCCGTTCAGAATTCATCTCATTAAGCAATTCTGTTGCCGTGATTGTGCCATTTTCATATTGTGATTCGGCGGAAGCTGTTATCCTTTTTCTGATATCTATAAGTGCTGTATCGGATTCAAGCATAGAGCTCAGTTTAGCAATCTCAGCTGTTTTGGCATCAAGCTGTCGGGTGAGAATATCAGTCAGATCACTTTTCCTGTTTTCAATTATATTCTGCTGTACGCTAATTAGTTGTTTCTCATTCTTTGTTTTGTTCCAGTCGAAGATATTCCATTTTATACTTGCGCCGACTAAATAATAGGTGTCAAACTCATCTCTGAAGAAATCGCTCCCCGGAGGATTTCCGTAGCCCAGAGTGGCGAATCCAAATGCCTTCGGCATCCTC
>Ga0209254_10006264_pt1 | contig 10972 bp, 10 predicted proteins | sample FrelakmetDIP11DI_FD_187148 | JGI IMG/M metagenome (GOLD analysis project Ga0209254, IMG submission 187148) | Freshwater lake sediment microbial communities from the University of Notre Dame, USA, for methane emissions studies - DIP11 DI (SPAdes)... | ecosystem: Environmental > Aquatic >... | reverse complement strand
CGACGTGGTCAAGCTGCACGCCATTTTCGGAGGCAAGAACCCGCACCCCAACTTCGTGGTCGGCGGCGTGCCCTCGGCCATTTCCGTGCATACCAGCGGTGGCGGCCAGGATGCCACGGCGCTCAACATGGTCGGCCTGCAAACGGTGCAGAACGTCATCAAGCAGATGCGCGAATTTGTCGATCAGGTCTATGTGCCTGACACCCTGGCGATTGCCGGCTTCTACAAGGACTGGGGCGGGCGTGGCGAAGGCTTGGGCAACTTCCTGTCGTTTGGCGATCTGCCGTCGAAGGGCTTTTGGGACACCGATTCCTTCCTCATTCCGCGCGGCGTCATTCTCAACCGCGACCTGACCAAAATTCACCCGATCGACCTGGATGCCGATAACGAGATTCAGGAATTCGTCAGCCACTCCTGGTACAAGTACAGCCAGGGTGACAAACAGGGCCTGCACCCGTTCAAGGGCGAGACCGAACTCAACTATACCGGGCCGAAACCGCCTTACGAACTTCTCGACGTCGAGCAGAAGTATTCCTGGCTGAAGTCGCCTCGCTGGCAGGGCAAGTCGATGGAAGTCGGCCCGCTTGCCCGCGTGCTGATGATGTACGCCACCGGCCACAAGCAAACCACAGAGCTGGTCGACTACACGCTGAAGACCCTCGACGTCCCGGTCACGGCCCTGTTCTCCACCCTCGGCCGCACGGCCGCGCGCACGCTGGAATCGAAGATCCTGGCTGACTCCATGCAGGGCTGGTACGACCAGCTCATCGCCAACATCAAGGCCGGCGATGTCAGAACCTTCAACGACCAGTACTGGGATCCCTCCACCTGGCCCAAGCACATGCAGGGCGTCGGCCTGATGGAAGCCCCGCGCGGCGGCTTGAGCCACTGGATCGTCGTCGACGACGCCAAGATCAGCAACTACCAGGCCGTGGTGCCCAGCACCTGGAACGCCGGCCCGCGCGACACACTGGGTCAGCCGGGCGCGTACGAAGCGGCCTTGCAGGACAACCATGTGATGGCCGACCCGAAGCAGCCGCTCGAGATCCTGCGCACCATCCACTCGTTCGACCCCTGCATCGCGTGCGCCGTGCATGTCACCGATCCGGACGGCGAGGAACTGGTGCAGGTCAAGATCAAGTAATCCGGCTGACCGATTGGACCGGATCGATTAAAAACTGGAGAACACGCAATGAAACATTCACGAATCTTCGCCCTGACTGCCTTGTGCCTGTTCGCAGGCACTGCATCCGCGCATACCGGAGGTCATGGGCTCACCGGTTTCGTCAGCGGATTGAGCCACCCGCTGCTGGGACTGGATCACCTGCTCGCCATGATCGCCATCGGCCTGTGGGCGGCGCAGCAGGGCGGACGGGCGCTGTGGGCGGTGCCGGCGGCTTTCGTCGGCACGATGGCATTGGGCGGCGTGCTGGCGATGTCGGGGCTGGCGCTGCCTCAGGTCGAGACCGGCATCGCGGCATCGGTGCTGGTGCTGGGACTGCTGATCGCCACTCGACGCCAGTGGTCGGTGATGGCCGGCATCGCGATTGCCGCCGGGTTTGCGCTGTTCCACGGCTACGCCCACGGACTGGAGATGCCGCAAGCCTCCTCGCCTGAGCTGTATGCTCTCGGTTTCGTGCTGGCGACGGCTTGTCTGCATGGCATCGGTATCGCTGGCAGCCTGGTCGGCCGCTACGCGATGCAGGCAGCAGGCGTCGGGATCGCGGCCAGTGGCCTGGCGATGCTGGTCGGCATGTGAGCCGATGGAAGATCAGCTGCAACGTCTTCTGGAAGCCGAAGCGCGGGCGCAGGCGGTCATTGATGACGCCAGCCAGGCGCGCAAACGCTTGATCGAAGACGCCTTGGCAACCGCGCGTGACGCCGAGGCACATTTCGATGCCGGCAAGGCAGAGTTGCGGGCGCCTTATCTCAAGGAGGCGCATGCACATGCCGAGCAGGCGATTGCCGAACTGACGCGCAAGCACGAAGAGCGCCAGCGCACCCTGCGGGATCTGGCGTCGCGGCACGAAACCGAAGCAGTGGAGGCGGCCCTGAACCTGTTGCTTGACCCGTCAGTATGACTTTGCACCTGCCCTAGACGGGGAAAGCGGGGAAGTTTTTCCGAATACACCCCACGATTTTCATGTCAGCCTATCTCAACACCCGTGTCAGCCTGTACGCCGGCCTTCTTTGGCAGGATGAAGAACTCGACACGCTGTTAGGCATGGCGGATGACGCCTTTGTCGACACCCTGACCCGGCACGGGTTGCACGGGCTGGTCCCAGGTTTTGGCACCCCGGGCCGCCAGCAGGAAACCCGTTCGCTGGAACAACGCATCATTGCCCAGATTCTGGACGAGACACGGGTGCTGATCCGTCCTTTGTCCGGCAATGCCCGCACATTCATGACTTACTGGACGGCGCGCTTCGAGGTTTCCAATATCAAGACGCTGCTGCGCAGCAAGATGACGGGTGAATCGCCTGCCGCAGTGCTGGCCCAGCTCACCCCGATGGGAATATTCGGCCGCCTGGATAACCAGGACCTGGCGCATGCCGAGGATGTCGGCGAACTGCTGCGACGCCTCGAAGCCGGTCCATATGCCAGCATCGTGCGTCATGCCAGGCGCGCCATCGAACTCAGTCACGACCCCTTCAATCTGGATGCAGCACTGGACCGTGGCTATTACGAAGGCCTGATCGCGCGCGGCCAGCCGCTGGAAGACACGGTAGGCTTGCCGTTTCGTGCCCTCATGGCCAACCTCATCGACCGTATCAACCTCGTCTGGTTGCTGCGTTACCGGTTCAACTACAAGCTGCCGCCAGCCCAGGTGTATTACCTGCTGGTGGGTTCCCGTTACAGTCTGACTGGTGCGCGGTTGCAGCAGCTGGCTGCGCTCGACAGCCTGGAAGCGGTGCTGGCGGCGCTGCCCCCACCCTGGCAGTCACGGTTATCCGGCGCCGCTGACATCCCCGATGTGTTCTTCCGCATGGAACGCGCCGCTGCAGAGCAGGCTTTGCGGGTATTGCGGTCCAACGCACCGGATATTGCCCGTGCTTTTGCCTACCTGATTTTGCGTGAGCGCGACCTGCGCGGCGTTCGGGCGGCCCTGCGCGGGCGCCAACTCGGCCTGCCCGACGCCCATGTCCGGCAGGCGCTGCACCGCACACCGGCGGAGGCAAGCTGATGCTGCGCGCCGAACCCTTACTCAGGATCCAATTACTGATGCTGGCATCCGAAGCGCAGGATGCCGCGCTGGCACTGGCCCAATTCGGGGTATTCAACCCGGCGCCCTGCACCCTCGATGCACTGGAGGAATCGCCCGCTGCGGCCTATCGGGAGGCCTGGCTGGAAGCGGAGTCTCGTCTTGCCAAACTGCTGGAACAGTGCGGCGAGTCCCGTCTCCTGCAACTGCCCGAAAATGCCGAAGCCCCGGTGCTGGCCGACCTGCAGGAACTGAACAGGTGGCTGAAAGGCGTGTGGAGTTCTTGCCTGGCCAGCCATGAAAGCGAAGCGCAGATCAAGGACGCACTCAGCCATCTAGACGCGCTGGAAGAAACGCTCACCAAACTGGAGCGACTGAATGTGGACCTGGCGCATCTTCTGCGCCAGGACAGTCTGCTGGTGGTCCATATTGGCAGCCTGCCGTCGACTGGCATGAAGCGGGTGACCGAGGCCCTGTCGATGACCGGCCATCTGGTTTCAAGCTTCGACCAGGTAGGCGAGCAGGTGTTCGCGGTGATTGCCGGCCCGCGCGCCCGCCATGAGGAAGTGCATGGCCTGCTGGCCCAGGCGGGCTGGCGCGAACTGCCGGTACCGGTGGAATTGCGTACCCATCCCCAGGCGGCACGGGCCTGGCTGGAACAGGAACGTGCCCGGCTGAACGCAGAGTCCGGTGCGGAATGCCAGGTCATGGATGATCTGCGCAAGCAGTTCGGCCCGCGTCTGTACGAAGCGCGCCTGCGCCTTGCCCTGGCGCGCCCGCTGGCCGAAGCTGCGTTGCTCGGAGTGCGGGGGCAGGGCGGGCTGGCCGCATTGTCGGGCTGGATCCCGCGCCAGAAACTGGACGTCCTGCGCGAAATGCTGGAAGCGCGTTTTCAGGGTCGCTACATGCTCAACCAGCGCGAGCCTGTTGCCAGCGAAGTGGCCGAGGTACCCTCGCTGGTGCGCTACCCGGGCTGGCTCAAGCCGTTTGTGCCGCTGGTGAAAAGTTATGGCGTGCCGCGCTACGGCGAATTCGACCCGGCGCTGCCATTTGCCGTCACGTATCTGCTGCTGTTCGGCGCCATGTTCGGCGACATCGGCCACGGCGCGGTGATCCTGTTGCTGGCCGCCGCCTTGTACCGGCGGCTCGGACCCATGGCCTGGGTGGGGATTGCAGCCGGTGCGGTGTCGATGCTGTTCGGCCTGCTGTACGGCAGTATTTTCGGCTACGAAGACATCATCGAACCGCTCTGGCTGTCGCCGCTGCACGACCCGATCCGTGCGCTGACGATCGCGGTAGCCTTTGGCGTCGGCTTCATCGTGTTCACGCTGCTGGTCAATGCACGCAACAAATTCATTGCCGGCCATGTCGGCGAGGCGCTGTTCGATTCCAACGGCCTGGCCGGCCTGGTGTTTTATCTGGGTGCGGTGGGAAGCGTGGTCAGCCTCACCGGAGCGGCCGATTTCGGCGAACCGGCCGGCCTGATGGCCGGTGCCGGCATCCTCATGGTTGCAGGATTCAAATGGGTCGAGGCCAAGGCCGGGTTGGGCGAACGCATTCTGGTGACCGCCATCGAGACCCTGGAAACCGGCATCAACCTGTTTGCCAACACCCTGTCGTTCATGCGCGTGGCCGCCTTCAGCCTCAATCACGTGGCGCTGGCGTTGGCGATATTCACCCTGGCCAACGGCCTGGGAACGGCAGGCCACTGGCTCACCATCGTGCTGGGCAATGTCGTCATCATCGTGCTGGAAGGCGGCATCGTTGCCATTCAGGCGCTGCGCCTGATGTATTACGAGGGGTTCTCGCGCTTTTTCAGCGGGGACGGCATCGAGTTCATGCCGCTGCGGCTGTTGCCGGAGCGGGTCAAGAGTTGATCGTTTATTTACTTGGGAGAATGAAATGACCTGGCTGATCGCATTGATGGGGGCGTCGGTAGCCGCGACGATAGGGGCTGGCGCCTGGCTTGAAATCAAGCCACGTATGCTGCCGGAAAGCAGGCTGCTCAAGGGCGGCATGCTCGCAAATTTGCTGCTGTTCGCGATGGGGCTTGCCGGCGTCATGTTGATGGGGGTGCAGGAAGTCCTCGCTGCGGAGCCCGCTGCAGCCAGCCTGATGGAGATCTCCATGGGCAAGGGCCTGGCACTGATCGGCATCGGGTTGCCTACGGCGCTGGCCGCCATTGGCGCCGGCATCGCGCTGGGACCGGTGGGTTCGGCTTCACTCGCGGTGATCGCCGAGAAGCCGGAAATGTTCGGCCGCACCCTGATTTACATGGGGCTGGCGGAAGGGATCGCGATTTACGGACTGGTCATGTCGATTCTGCTGCTCGGCAAGATCTGAGCCCATGCTGCCCAAAGCCGACCCCCTCCACGGCAGTGCCCGGCTGATCGTGCTGGGCAGTGCCGGCCTGGTTGACGGGTTCCGCCTGATCGGCGCCGAAGTCCATGCCGACGCCGACGCCGAAGAGGTGGATGCGGTGCTCGGGGAACTGGTCAGGGATGGTCAAGAAGCCCTGGTGCTGCTGGAAACGCACCTGGCGCACGCAGGGGGTCACTGGCTCGATCGATTGCGCAACGAAGGCGGCCGCATCGTCATTACCGAACTGCCGCCGCTTCCCTCACCGCATGATTATTCGCCAGCGGTGGACGAGGTGGTTCGCGCGGTGCTCGGGCCGGATGCACTCAAGGCGTGACACGGTTATGGCCGACGCTGGCAGCAAGAAATTACATGTATTTCAACCTTTAACTTATTGATCTGGTGATAACAATGGAAGCTGAAGCGCAGGTCACCCAACTCGAGCAGGCACTGTTCCACCAGGCCGAGACGCTGGCGCGCGAGCAGCAGCTGAACGCGGAATCGGCGCGCACGCGCATCCTTGCCGAATCTGCGGAGAAACTGAAACTGGCAGAGGAAAGGGAAATACTGGCGGCCAAGGTCGATGCCGAGCGCCGGGTGCGACGCCAGACCCAGTCAGCCGAAACACGCCTGTCTGGCGAACTGGACCGACTGCGCTGGGCACTCACCGAATCCACTCTGTCCGAGATGAAAGCCGCGTTCATGGAACGGGTGCAGGACGATGCGCGCAATCAGCAAGTGCTCGAAGCCTGGCTGGCTGCGGCTGCTCAGGCATTGCCGCCCGGCGACCTGGTTGCGGAAGTCCGTCCCGAAGATGAAAGGCGCCTGGCACCCGCCTGGGATGAAATCGTTGCACGCGCTGCACCGGGCCGTGCAGTGGCACTTGTCAGCCATGGCCAGCCGAGCGTGGGCGGCATCCGGGTCCGCCTGGCAGATAACCGTGCACAACTGGATCAAACATTCGAAGCCAGGCAGATGCGCCTGGCCGACGAGCTGGCACGGGTGGCGATGGAACGCCTGTTCGCCAGCACTCCCGATCTGGGCACCCTGATTCATGGTTAAGGAAAACAATGGGCAAGATTCTTGAAATCAACGGCCCGCTGGTCAAACTCGAACTGCCGCAGACGGTGATCGGCGAACAGGTGCGGGTCGGGCGCATGGGTCTGGTCGGCGAGGTGATCGGCCGCGACGGCGATACCGCGCTGGCGCAACTGTACGAAGACACCGCCGGCCTGCGACCCGGCGAGGTGGCTGATGGGCTGGGCTGGCCGCTGTCGGTGGAACTCGGGCCGGGCTTGCTGGGGGCCATCTTCGACGGCGTGCAGCGACCGCTGCAGGCGGTACGGGAAAAAAGCGGCGACCGCATTGCGCGCGGCGTCGCGGTACCTTCCCTGCCGCGCGACAAGGTCTGGCATTTCATGCCCGAACCTGCGCTGTGTTGCGGCAGTGCCCTGAAAGGTGGGCATGTGCTGGGCTATGTCCAGGAAACTGAGTCCATCCAGCACCGCATCCTGACCCCACCCTCGATACACGGTGAACTGCTGGAACTGGCGCCAGTGGGAGACTACAAACTGGATGACGTGATCGGACGGGTAAAACTGGCCGATGGCCGCATCGAAAAGCTGCGCCTGTTCCACCGCTGGCCGGTGCGGACGCCGCGCCCGTTCAGACAGCGCGATCATGCGGTGGCACCGCTGATTACAGGGCAGCGCATCCTGGATACTTTCTACCCCTTGCTAAAGGGCGGCAAAGCGGCGATTCCCGGCCCGTTCGGCGCCGGCAAGACCATGCTGCAGCAACAGATCGCGCGCTGGTGCAATGCCGAGATCGTCATCTATGTTGGCTGCGGCGAACGCGGCAACGAGCTCACCGATGTGCTCGAATTCATGCCAGAACTGAAGGATCCGCACACCGGCCGCCCGCTGATGGAGCGCACCCTGCTGGTGGCCAACACCTCCAACATGCCGGTGGTGGCGCGTGAAGCCTCGATTTACGTCGGCATCACGCTGGCCGAGTATTTCCGTGACCAGGGCTACGACGTGGTGATGGTGGCCGACTCCACCAGCCGCTGGGCCGAAGCCCTGCGCGAAGTGGCCGGCAGGTTGGGGCAGATGCCGGTGGAAGAGGGCTATCCGGCCTATCTCGGTTCACGCCTCGCCGCCTTTTACGAACGCGCCGGGCGGGTGGAAACCTTCTCCGGCGATCACGGCTCGGTCACCCTGATCGGTGCGGTGTCGCCGCCCGGCGGCGACTTTTCCGAGCCCGTCACCAGCCACACCAAGGAAATCATCCAGACCTTCTGGGCCCTGTCGAAGGAGCTTGCCGACGCGCGTCATTACCCGGCGGTGGACTGGCTGGAAAGCTTTTCCGGCTATGTCGGCTCCGCTGCGAAGTGGTGGGCGGAAAACGTGGATCCGGGCTGGGAATCGGCTCGTGCCGAAGCGCTCGACCTGCTCGCCGCATCCGAGGAACTACAGCGCATCGTCAACCTGGTCGGCGTCGAGGCCCTGTCATCCGAACAGCGCTGGACGCTGGAAGCGGCCGGCCTGATCAAGGAAGGCTTGCTGCAGCAGTCAGCCACCGACGAGGTGGACAGCTTTGCTTCGCCGGAAAAACAGTTCGCGCTGCTTGCGGCCCTGCTGGAAATCTTTCGCCAGGGCATGAAGCTGGTGAAGCTCGGTGCACCGGCCCGCCGCCTGATCCAGATGCCGCTGCTGGCACAGGCACGGCGCTGGAAAAGCCAGCACGCTTCGGCGGACATCGCCGCATTGAAGGCGAAAATTGCCGCCATTCCGGATGCGTTCGAGCCGCTGCTGCAGGAATACCTACTCACTGCGACACATTCGGGCAGGGGGGGATCCTGACCATGAAAAACATCGAATTCCGCACCGCCACCTCCGCCCAGGGCGGCCTGGTCGTCATGGGCGGCGTGCCCGGCGTGGCAGCTGGCTCCCGTGTGCAATTGCGCGACCACGCAGGCCGGGTGCGTTCCGGCCTGGTGATTCGGTCGGCCGACGATGCCGTACTGGTGGAAGTATTCGAGGGCACCGACGAACTCGACCTGGAACGCACCTGGGTGCGCTTCCTCGACGAGCCGTTCAAGCTGCCGGTGTCGCGCGACATCCTTGGCCGCGTGTTCAACGGCAGCGGTCTGCCGCGCGACGGCCGCCCGCCGATCATTTCTGCCGACCGCCGCGACGTCAACGGCGAGCCGCTCAACCCGGCGGCACGCGCCTATCCACGCGAGTTCATCCAGACCGGCATTTCCGCCATCGACGGCATGAACTCGCTGACGCGCGGACAAAAGCTGCCGATCTTTTCCGGCGGCGGCTTGCCACACAACCGCGTCGCGGCGCAGATCGTGCGCCAGGCCAAGCTGCTCGGCGAGGAATCCGCCGAGTTCGTGGTGGTGTTCGCCGCTTTCGGCGCCTCGCATGCCGACGCGCGCTTCTTCCAGGAAAGCTTCGAGGAAAGCGGGGTGCTGAACAAGGTGGTGATGTTCCTCAACCTCGCCGACGAGCCCGTGATCGAACGCCTGCTCACCCCGCGTGCAGCGCTGACCGCCGCCGAGTACCTGGCTTTCGACCTCGACTACCACGTGCTGGTGGTGATGACCGACATGACGGCCTACGCCGAGGCACTGCGCGAAGTGGCGGTGCTGCGCGGCGACGTGCCGGCGCGCAAGGGTTACCCCGGTTATCTTTATTCCGATCTCGCGGAAATCTACGAGCGGGCAGGGCGCATCAAGAACCGGCGCGGCTCCATCACCATGATTCCGGTACTGTCGATGCCCTCCGACGACATCACACATCCGATTCCCGACCTCACCGGCTACATCACCGAGGGCCAGATTGTTTTGGGACGCGAGCTTTCCAACCAGGGCGTGTATCCGCCGGTGACAGTGCTGCCTTCTCTTTCGCGCTTGATGAAGGATGGCATCGGCAAGAACTTCACCCGCGAGGATCATCCGCACGTCGCCAGCCAGCTCTTCGCGAGCTACGCCAAGGCGCTGGAAGTACGGGGACTCGCGGCCATCATCGGTGCGGAGGAACTCAGCGACGCCGACCGCCGCTATCTGCAATTCGCCGAAGCCTTCGAGCGCAATTTCATCGGCCAGGGCGAGGACGAGGAACGCAGCGTGCACGAGACCCTGTCGATCGCCTGGGAGTTGCTTTCGATGCTGCCGCCCGAAGCGCTGATCCGCGTATCGGAAGAAGAGTTGGCGAAATATCACAAGGGGCGGACGGCGTGAATGCGGCGCAGCCATCATCGTGTTTAATTGTCTTTAAAACATATAGATACGATGCTTTTGTAAGCATTGACTTTAATTATTGGCTTGGCGCAGGCTGCTCATGAAGAAGCGCCTGTCCGTACCGCCCACCAAGAGCGCCCTGCTACAGGTCGGCCGTCAGGCCCGGTTTTTGGAGCAGGGCAGGCAGATGCTGGAGAAGAAGCGCGATCTGCTCACCCGCCTCGTGTACGAACGCCTGGCGCAATACCGCGCGTTGCGGACCCAGACCGTGAACGAACTCGCCGAGGCCTACCGCTGGCTGGGCATTGTGCAAATGCGCATGGGCGCGCAGATGCTGCGTCAATCAACGGTTGGACTGAAACCGGCGGTGGCGATCAAGGTGGTGGCACGCTCCAGCGTCGGGGTGGAGTACCCAAGCATAACGGCCGAGCCGCTGCCGCTGCAGCCGGTTGGCCTGATGTGGACCGATGTCAGCTTCGACGAGGCCCGTCTGCGTCTGCGCGACCTGACCGTGACGCTGGCACGGCTGGGGGAAGCGGAGAATGCCCTGTGGCGGCTGCTGGCTGCCAGCCGCAAGACGCAAAAGCGCGTCAACGCCCTCAAATACAACATCATTCCTCGCTATCAGGCGACGGTTCATCACATCCGTGCCGCGCTGGAAGAGGACGAGCGCAACACCCTGTTCCAGATCAAGGTGCTGCGGGCGCAGAAAAAGGACTGAAGCGAACTCGCCGCAAGCGGGGCGGCAAAGCCAGCAAACGCGGCACCTCTGAAGCGCAGGCCGCTGTGCTGATCTGCAGAGACCGTGCAGGAAACACTGTGGACTTCATGCTGGATAGGCTGACAAGGAGCACATCGGTGCGTTGCTCAAGCCGCTCTTGGCGACTGATGTCATTCCGTTCACCGATGGGGGCAAGGTCTCTGGCAGCCGTCGCCAAAGAGATGGCATCACCCACCGCGCCGTCAATCTGGCACTTGAGTTATTGATTCAGGAGAATACGGCAGATGGGCGCAAGCCGGCGCTATTTGCGCAACTCGTCCCGCACCGTTTTGGAAGTGATCAGGATAAGAAAATCCTTGATTCGCGCATCCGAATCCAGTCTTGCGTAGGTCTCGGTAAAAATCCGGTTTACATCGTCCAGCGGCCGATGGGTTTCGTC
>Ga0209254_10006263_pt1 | contig 10974 bp, 8 predicted proteins | sample FrelakmetDIP11DI_FD_187148 | JGI IMG/M metagenome (GOLD analysis project Ga0209254, IMG submission 187148) | Freshwater lake sediment microbial communities from the University of Notre Dame, USA, for methane emissions studies - DIP11 DI (SPAdes)... | ecosystem: Environmental > Aquatic >... | reverse complement strand
ATGGAGTAAGAACCTCCGGGCGGGGCGTAGGGGCCATGGATGGCCCCTTCCGAGCACAGGGATGTTCTTCGCGTCCCCGCCCGGAGGTTCTTACTCCATGAGCCCGGGACGCCACGCGCCGCCACCAACCATCGACCACGAAGGAGGCACCAGCCCGAACAGGCCTCAGCGCCGCCGGAAGATGACCACATGCTGCCAAGGCAGCGACCGCGCCGTGCGCTCCCACTGCAGCGGGAACAGCGCCGCCTCGCGCTTCACCTGCGCCTCGCTCATCTTGTGCAGCGCCTTGATCGGCACGAACGAATCCTCGGCGCGGTATTCGACGAACACGATGCGGCCGCCGGGCTTCATGGCCTGTACCAGGCTCGCGAGCAGCTCGTAGGGGAATTCGAGTTCGTGGTACACGTCGACCATGATCGCGAGGTCGAGCGCGCCGGCCGGCAGGCGCACGTCGTCAGCCGCGCCGAGCACCGGCATCACGTTGCCGAGCCCGGGGCGCTTCGCGACCTCCTCCAGCATCGCCACCATCTGCGGCTGCACGTCGACCGCATACACCTTGCCCGAAGGGCCGACCCTCGGCGCGATGCGCCGCGAGTAGTAGCCGGTCCCGGCACCGATGTCGGCCACCACCATGCCGGGCTCCAGCCGCAGCTCCTTCAGCAGCTGGCTGCCGCGCTCCTCCTGCTCGCGCTCCTCGCGCTCCAGCCAGGCCGCTCCCTGCCAGCCCATCACATGCGCGATCTCGCGGCCGAGGTACACCTTGCCGATGCCGTCGTAGCTGGCCTCGACGCGTTCGTAGCGGGGCACGGACCGGGCGGCGACGGTTGGCGCAGCTTCGGCGGCCCGTGCCGGCGCCGCGCGGCCCGTGGACGCAGGCAGCAGAGCCACGGCGACGAGCGCGAAGCCCGTCGCAGCCCAGGAAGCGCCGTGCGGGAGAGGTGACATCGACGACTCCGTGGAACGAGGATGCCGAGGGTATCTGAGTCGCGGTACCTGGCGACATGGCGCCGGCGTTTGAACGCCATCGAGGAAGGTCCCCGACAGGCCGAATGCAGCCTGCGATCGCCTGGGGAAGTATCATCGGCCGCATGCTGAATTCCGGATCCTCGACTTTCAGGATGCTCGCCTGGGCGGCGGTTGCCTGGGCTGGCATCGCCGCGTCGCTCGGCGCCATGGCGCCGCGGGCCTGGGCGGCCGGCGCCGGGGCGCCTCGCGAGTTTCGCGACTGCGCCGACTGTCCGGAGATGATCGAGATCCGTCCCGGGCGCTTCCTGCGCGGTTCGACCGAAGCGGAGGCGCTCGCGGAGGGCACGCCGGACCGCGACGCCCGCAACGAGCGTCCTCAATCCATGGTTTCGATCAAGCGGCCCTTCGCGGTCGCCAAGTACGAGGTCACGCGCGGTGAGTTCGCGAGATTCGCCGCCGAGACGCGGCTCGCACCCACCACGGATTGCCTCTCCTGGGATCGCGCCAACGGCCGTTGGGGTCGCTTCCCCGGTGAGCGCAGCTGGCGAAATCCCGGATTCGAGCAGACCGATCGACATCCGGTGGTCTGCATCAACTGGCCCGAAGCCAAGGCGTTCGCGGACTGGATGGCGGCGCGCACCGGCAAGCCGTATCGGCTGCTGACGGACGCCGAATGGGAGTTCGTCGTGCGTGCCGGAACCGCCGGCCGTCGCTGGTTCGGCGACGGGCGCGACCGGGTTTGCGAGTTCGCGAACGTGTCCGACCAAGACAAGGCGCGAGAGCTGCGCCAGAAGGATGATCCAGCGCAGGTCTTTGCGTGCCGAGACGGATACGTGTTCACGGCGCCGGCGGGCCGCTTCGCGCCGAATCCCTGGGGCGTGCACGACCTGTTCGGCAATGCCTGGGAATGGACCGAGGACTGCTTCGCGCGCAGCTACGAGGGCGCGCCGGTCGATGGCTCCGCGCGCCAGCCGGCGGCGGGCCAGCCCTGCGCCGAGCGCGTGATGCGCGGTGGCGCCTGGCACGCGGATCCGTTCTACATCCGCGCCGCGAAGCACGACTTCGCGCCGCCTTCGCTGCGCAGTGCGCGCATGGGGATGCGGCTGGCGCGCTCGCTGCCGTAGGACGCCGGTCGACCGCCAGCCGGGCAGCGGCCAGCCTCGCGCCGTCCCCTGCCACCCCGGGTATCCCTTGGGCATACTGCCCGCCCCCGCAACCCCGCCAGAGACTGCCATGAGCCAGACACCCGCCGACCCGAAGCTCCCGATCCTGCAGCGCGACCATCGCAGCGTGATGGGCAAGGTGCTCTACACGAGCAAGAAGCCGGACCGCATGAACCAGGAGCGCGGGCGCGAGTACTTCCGCATCGACGTGCACGCCGACGGCTCGCGCACCTGCACCGCGCACTGCGAGATCGACGACCGGCCCTCGGTGATGCGCGACATCACCTACACGCTCGACAAGCACTGGATGCCGACCGACTGCTTCGTGCGCATCTCGGTGGCCAGCAAGTTCATGGGCTCGGGCTGGTTCCGCTTCCATCCGAAGTACGCCGAGTGCGAGGCCTGGACCTCGCTCGAGGGCCGCGTCTCGCAGACGATGGACGTCGACACGCCGCTGGTCACGTTCCAGAACCACGCGATCGCCTGCGACGCCTGGCACCTGCGGCTGATCGACCAGAAGAAGCCCGGCGTGGTCCAGCGCATCAACCAGATCCTGCTCTCCTCGCCGGACCATCGCGGCGCCACCGGCCCGATGCTGTACTCGATCGGCATGACGGTGGTGTTCATCGGCAAGGAGAAGGTCACCGTCGGCGCCGGCGCCTTCGACGCGCTGCACTTCCAGTTCGTCACCAATCCCGAGCTGCCGCAGGAACATCCGCCCTACGACGTCTGGTGCACCGACGACGGCGAGTACCTGTTCCTCAAGGGTGGCGTCGCCGGCTACATGCAGACCCACTACGAGCTGGTCGAGCTGTCGACCGGCCCGCACTGGGGCAACTGACGCGGGCACCGCCCCGCTCCACTGGAATCCTCGATGCTCTCCACTGCCAACATCACCGTCCAGTTCGGCGCCAAGCCGCTGTTCGAAGGCGTCACGGTCAAGTTCACCGACGGCAACCGCTATGGGTTGATCGGCGCGAACGGCTGCGGCAAGTCGACGCTGATGAAGGTGCTCGCCGGCGACCTCGAGCAGAGCGCGGGCGAGGTCATGCTGCAGCCGGGGCTGCGCATGGGCAAGCTGAACCAGAACCAGTTCGCCTACGAGGACGAGCGCGTGCTCGACGTGGTCATGCAGGGCCACGTCGAGATGTGGCGCGCGATGAAGGCCCGCGACGCGATCTACGACAACCCCGACTCGACCGACGACGACTACATGCGCGCCGCCGAGCTCGAGTCGCAGTTCGCCGAGTACGGCGGCTACGACGCCGAGGCACGCGCCGGCGCCATCCTGGTCGATGCGGGCATCGATCGCGAGCTGCATGAGCGCCCGATGCGCGAGGTGGCGCCGGGCCTGAAGCTGCGCGTGCTGCTCGCGCAGGCGCTGTTCTCGCGCCCCGACGTGCTGCTGCTCGACGAGCCGACCAACAACCTCGACATCGACTCGATCCGCTGGCTCGAGAACCAGCTGAACGACTATGACGCGACGATGCTCATCGTCTCGCACGACCGCCACTTCCTGAACCAGGTCTGCACCCACATGGCGGACCTCGACTACGGGCAGCTGAAGGTCTGGCCGGGCAACTACGATGACTTCATGCTCGCCTCGACCCAGGCGCGCGCGCTGCAGTCGGCGCAGAACTCGCGCGCCAAGGAGCGCATCGGCGAGCTGCAGGAATTCGTGCGGCGCTTCTCGGCGAACAAGTCGAAGGCGCGCCAGGCCACCTCGCGCCTGAAGATGATCGACAAGATCAAGGTCGAGGACATGAAGCCCTCCTCGCGCCAGAACCCCTTCCTGCGCTTCGAGCAGGAGAAGAAGCTGTATCGCCAGGCCGTCTCGGTCGAGAAGCTGCACTTCACCTACCCGGGCGCCGATGCGCCGGTACTGCAGGGCGTGAACCTCGAGATCGAGGCCGGCGAACGCATCGCGATCGTGGGTGCGAACGGCGTCGGCAAGACCACGCTGATGCGCTGCCTCGCGGGCGAGCTCGCGCCGACCCAGGGCAAGATCGCGTGGGCGGAGAACGCCAAGGTCGGCTACATGCCGCAGGACCCGCAGGCCGACTTCGCCGAGGACGCGACGCTGCTCGACTGGCTCGCGCAGTGGCGCGGCCCGACCGACGACGAGCAGATCCTGCGCGCGACGCTCGGCCGCCTGCTGTTCACGGGCGACGAGAGCCAGAAGTCGGTCAAGGTGCTCTCCGGCGGCGAGAAGGGCCGCATGATGTACGGCAAGCTCACCCTGGTCCGCCCGAACGTGATGCTGATGGACGAGCCGACCAACCACATGGACATGGAAACGATCGAGTCGCTGCAGATCGGGCTCGAGAAATACCCGGGCACGCTGGTCTTCGTCTCGCACGATCGCGAGTTCGTCGGCAGCCTCGCCAGCCGCATCCTCGAGATCCGCGCCGGCGGCAGGCTCGTCGACTTCCGCGGCACCTACGACGAATACCTGACGTCGCAGGGAATCGAGGTCTAGGGAAGCATCGCGTACGCCCCGCCTGAGGCGGGCGACGCCGGAGGCGATCAGCCTGCCGGCACGTCGTCGAGCACCGCGATCGTCTCGATCGGCGCCGGGCCGGAGATGGCGAAGCCCTGCACGAAATCGAGGCCCAGCGAGCGACAGTGATCGCGCATCGCGTCCGATTCGACCGATTTCGCGACCGTGAAGAAGCCGCAGACACGGGCGATCTGCGTGCAGGCGGCCACCATCGCCTGCGAGAACACGTCGGTCCGGGCCGCCGTCGTCAACGCCGGGTCGAGCTTGACCATGCGCACGCCGGGCAGGCGCAGCAGGTCGAGCTGCCCATCGCCCATCGAGAAGTCGTCGATCACCAGGCCGCAGCCGATCGCCTGCAGGGCCTGCGCGACGCGGGTCGCCGAACTGCGGCGCCTGACCAGTGCCCCGGCCTGGATCTCGAACGCCAGGGTACCCGGCGGCAACCCAGCGCGAGTCAGCGTGGTACCCACGAACTTCAGGAACGGCTCGTCCTGCAATGCGGTCGCCGAGAGGTTCACCGAGAACAGGCTCGGACCGTCCTGGACCAGGTCGGGCCGTTTAGCGAGCGACTCGACCAGTTGCAGGATCACGCGCCGGTCGAGCACCGTGCCGAGTCCCTTCTCGTCCGCGCGCTCGAGCAGCGCCACCGGGGCCGCCTTCGAATCGCCGGATTCGTCGAACGAGCGCAGCAGCACCTCGAAGCGGCGCACGCGCGCGGTCGCGCGCAACGGCAACATCGGCTGCACGTGCAACGCGACGTTGAGGTCGCGCAGCATCGCGTATTCATGCTCGAGGCCCTCCGACTCGTTGCCGGGCTCGGCCGGCGGCGCCGGGCTCTTCAGGGCGACATCGGCGTCGCGCGAACGCTTGGCGGGAGCCTTCGGCGCCGGCGGCGCCTTCGGGGCGGTCAGCCGGCCGAACTCGTGGACGATCTGCAGTGCGGGCACCGGCAGGTCGGCGCCCCGCCCCTTCGAGAGCAACACGCGCGAGTCGAGCAGCAGCATCGCGAACCCGACGGTGCGGCCGTCGCGGTCGGCGGCGCGCAGCAGCACGGCGGTCTGGTTGTCGCCGAGGTTGCGATCGACGCGCAGCCGCGCGCCGATGCCCGAGAAACTTTCCAGCGCGTCGCGTATCGCCTCGCGCTGCTCGATGCCGAGCAACGGCTGGCTCGACCACAACACGCCCCCGCTGGCGTCGTGCCACGACACGGCGCGCACCCGCAGGCCGCCGGTGGCCTTGGCCAGGCGCGAGCCGAATTCGGCGAGGTCGAGGGACGGCGCATCGGGCAGCAAGGCGCTCTGCGGCTCTGACATGGGGTTATCCTGCGTGCGGTCGGGCATAGGTCTCCTGCAACATATAGCTCGCGACCGCGCGGGCTGTGTGACCCACGTCATGGAAATCCGAGGTCACGTGAACGCCACGACGGAATTGAGCCTGGGTCCCGCGCGCCGCACCGATCTTGCGCGCGTTGCCGCGCTGTCGCGCGACGCGATCGAAAGCGGCCTGATCCCTGCCTGGACCGAGCCTCGCCTCGAACGGATGCTGCACCACCGCGAGACGATGGTGCTGGTCGCACGCTGCAAGGCGGTTGCCCCGGGCCCGGCCGCGGCGCCGGGGCCGACGGCGCAATTCGCCGGCTTCGGCATCATGGTCTATGGCGACACGCGGGCGCACCTGAACCTGCTCGGCGTCGACCCGCAGTTCCAGCGCCGCGGCGTCGGGCGCCGCATCCTGCGCTGGCTGGAACGCTCGGCGCTCGAGGCCGGCACCTTCGACATCACGCTCGAGGTGCGCGCCGTGAATCACGCCGCCCAGGCGTTCTACCTCGCGCTCGGCTACGAGCCGACTGGACGCATCGAGCGCTACTACCAGGGCGTCGAGGACGCGATTCGCATGCGTCGTGACCTTCGGGTACCGGGCGCGACCTGACGCTTCGCCGCGCGGACGTGCCATAACGCCGGCCCGGCAGCGCCGTGCCTGTGACGCAGGTCTGATTTGGGTGCGCGATCTCCCGATGCCACTCCCGGAATGTGCCGCGTGCCCGGCACCGTCGAAGTCCCGGCGGAACAATGTCAAAGGACTTTCGCCCGCCGGAGCGCGTCATGCCAGCCCCGTACGTCGCGTCCTCCCCCGGGGAGGACGCGACCCTCGGCACCTCATCGAGCACCACCGTCGACTCGACGCGCGCCGACCCGCGCGTGCGGCTCGGCGTGGGTACGCAGCTGAGCATGGGCTTCGTCGCGGTCGCGGTGCTGGGCCTGACGGCCAACCTGCTGCTGCAGGGCGGCAACACGGCGGTTCGCACCCGCGTCGAGCGCATCGCACCGGACAGCTCGCTGTTCGCGCCTGCCACCCTGCCGGCCGTGCCGATGCGCACGCGCACCGACACCGATCGCGCGCCGCCGCGCGCCGAATCCGTCGCGCCGGATGCCTCCGCGAAACCCGCGAAGGCGCGTCCGGCGCGGGTGACGCGATCGGCGCCGAGCCCGGAAGCGCTGGTCGCGACGCTGGCGGAGTTCGACCGCCGGATACTGGCCGCGCTGCCCGGGGCCGAATCGGAGCCGCATTCCCAGGCCGGCCGCACGCCGCTCGAGACGATTCCCGCCACCGACGACGAGGTGCGCGACGCGCTCGACGCGGCGACCGCGCGCTTCACTCGCGACGCTGCGGCGGTCGGCGCGCCCGCCGAGACGCTGCGCCAGCTGTGCAACCAGCTGCGTTCGCACCAGTCCGCCGGCCTCGCGCTGCAGGCGAGCGCCGTGCGCCGCGGCGCGCAGCTCGACGAATACCACCGCAGCCTCGACGCGCTCGAGGCCCAGCTGCGCCAGCCGCTCGACCGCTCGCTGAAGCTCTTCGGCCGCACCTTCGCGCGCGAATCGGTGATCGCGATCAACCAGGGGTTCGACGCGATCCGCCAGGCCGCCCTCGACATCGGGGCCGCGCCACCGCTGTCTCAGGCCGCCGCCGATCGGCTCGCCGAGGCCGAGGCAACGTTCGGCCGACTGCTCGTCGAGCACGACGGCAGCCTCGCGCGTTCACAGGGCCCGCAGTGGACCGCCGGCGTGCGGGCGCGCTACGAGGCGCTGGCCGCGGCGCGCCAGGCACTGCAGCAGACCGACGCCGCCCACGCTGCGACGCTGGCGCATTTCTCGGGCGACGCGCCGGCGATCACCGACTCGATCCGCGCCCTGGCGCGACGCCTCGCCAGGCAACAGGCCGACGCCGCGCTGGGCGCGGCGCGGGCCGCCGCACTCGCCGAGGCGCAGGCAGGCCGCGCCGTCGAAGCCGACGCCATCGCGGCAGCGGCCGCCGCGGCCGCCGCGGAACTCGCCGCCAGCGCCGACGCGGCCCTGCTGCCGCAGCCCGCCGCCGCGCCGCTGGTGCGCACCGTCACCGAGAAGATCACCACCGAGTCCGTATCCTCCGTGTCGCTGCTGTGGGTCACCGGCGGCGTGCTCGGACTGCTGCTGCTGACCACCATCGTCACGGTGCGCGGCGTCACCGGCCCGGTGCGCCGCCTGACGGAGGCGACGCGACGCCTCGCGCGCGGCGATCGCGACGTCCGCGTGCCGAGCGGCGGCGCGCGCGAACTCGACGCGCTAGGCACGGCGTTCAACGACATGGCGCGCCAGCTCGACGCGGCCCGCCTCGCGCTCGAGGGCCACCAGCAGCGGCTCGAGGCGCAGGTTGCCGAGCGCACGCGCGACCTGCAGCACCTCGCCGAGAACGACCCGCTGACACTGCTGCCGAACCGCCGTCACCTGTTCACGCGCCTGACGACCGCCATCGGTCGGGCGCAGGCCAACCGTGGCGGCGTCGCGGTGATGTTCCTCGACGTCGACAACTTCAAGATCATCAACGACAGCCTGAGCCACGAGTTCGGCGACCAGGTGCTGCAGCAGGTCAGCGACCGGCTGCGGGCCGTCGTCGGCCCGGCCGGCTTCTGCGCCCGGCTCGGCGGCGACGAGTTCACCGTCGTCCACGAGGGCGCGATGTCGCTCGCCGCGCTGGGCGACCTCGCGGCGCGCCTGGTGGTGGCATTCGAGCCGCCGTTGCGGGTGCGCGACCAGGAACTGAAGGTCACGATCAGCGTCGGCGTCAGCAAGTATCCCGAGCACGCCGAGGACGCCGAGGGACTGCTGCGCGCCGCGGACACCGCGCTGTTCCGCTCCAAGGAGCGGGGCCGCAACCAGTTCGCGCTGTTCAACCAGGAGATGCTCGAGGAAGCGGCCCGCAAGTTCACGATCGAACAGGGGCTGCACGGCGCGATCGAGCGCGACGAGTTGCGCCTGGTCTACCAGCCCGAGGTGAACCTCGACGGCAATCGCGCGGTCGCGGTCGAGGCGCTGCTGCGCTGGCAGCTCGCGGACGGGCGGCTGGTGCCGCCGGGTGAGTTCCTCGCCATCGCCGAGCAGTCGCGCCTGATCCTGGACATCGGCGACTGGGTCATGCGCACCGCGATCGCCAAGGCAGCCGAGTGGCATCGCGGCCCATGGCCCGGCGTGTGCGTCGCCGTCAACGTCTCGCCGCGCCAACTGCTGGACGGCCGCTTCGTGGGCCGGGTCGCCGGCCTGCTGCGCGAACACGCGCTACCGGCGTCCTGCCTCGAGATCGAGCTGACCGAGTCGGTGCTGCAGACCGGCCCGACGACCGTGCAATCGCTGCGCGAGCTGCGTGAGCTGGGCGTGTCCATCGCGCTCGACGACTTCGGCACCGGCTACTCGTCGCTGGCCTCGCTCGAGCAGCTGCCACTGAGCCGCGTCAAGCTCGACCGCAGCCTGATTTCGACGATCGACTCGAACGAGCGCTCACTCTCGATCGCGCACGCGATCATCGAACTGTGCCGCGGCCTCGGCCTCGCCATCACCGCCGAAGGCATCGAGCGCCCCAGCCAGTTCGCGCTGCTGGCACGCGAGCGGGACGTGACCCTGCAGGGCTACCTGTTCTCCCGGCCGATCCCCGAGCCCGAATGGCTGCTGCTGTTGCCGCAGGTGCCCGGTCGCCTCGAGGCACTCCTGCTCTCGATGCCGCCGACCGCGCCGCTGCGGGTCGTGCCGCGCCGCGTCGGAATCGTCGACGGCCGGCTGCAGGCGACGACTCCCTGACATCGCGGCCGGCGCCCCGCGGCAGCCGCCGCGCGGCAGTCAGCCCGGTGGCGGTCAGCCGAGCGGCGCCAGCAGTCGCGACTCGAGACTCCAGGCCGCAAGCAGCGCCGCCAGGGCCAACCATCCGATCCATGCATCCAGCGTCTTCATGGCGCCATTACCGCAGCGGGGCAAGCCGACGCAGGGGCGGGATCCGGGCAACCGTGGCACGAAAAATGATCAATCGTGGCAGCGCGGTCCCGCGCCTGCCGCAGGCACGTGCCCGGCGATACACTGCCGCCCATGAAGAAGACCATCGCCATCGTCGAGGATGAACCCGCGATCCGCGACAACTATGCCGCGGCGTTCACGCGCGAGGGTCATGCCGTGCGCACCTACGCGAGCCGGCCGCTCGCGCTGCAGGCCTTCGCCTCCCGTCTGCCGGACCTGGTCGTGATCGACATCTCGCTCGGCGACGAGCCCGAGGGCGGCTATGAACTCTGCCGCGAGCTGCGCGCGCGCAGCGCCGAGCTGCCGATCATCTTCCTGACCGCGCGCGACTCCGAGCTCGACGCGGTCTCGGGCCTGCGCCTCGGCGCCGACGACTTCCTCACCAAGGATCTCAGCCTCGCCCACCTGCTCGCGCGCGTGAACGCGCTGTTCCGCCGCGTCGAGGCACTGACGCGGCCCGACGACGGCGCGCGGACCGTGCAGCGCGGCGCGCTGACGCTCGACGGCGAGCGCCTGCAGGTGCTGTGGAACGGCGAGGTGGTGCTGCTGTCGCTGACCGAGTTCTGGATCGTGCACGCGATCGCGCGCCACCCGGGCCACGTCAAGAACCGGCAGCAGCTGATGGATGCCGCCAGCGTCGTGCTCGACGACAACACCATCACCTCGCACGTGAAGCGCATCCGCCGCAAGTTCCAGGCGGTCGATCCCGCGTTCGACGCGATCCAGACCGTCTACGGCATGGGCTACCGCTGGGTCGATCCGGTCGGCTGAGCCGTGCTGATCCGGACCAAGCTGCTGCTGCTCGGGCTCGCGACCCTGACGTTGCCCTGGGCCGGCTGCCAGTACGTGCGCGAGGTCGAGGGGTCGCTCCGGATCGCGGAGGGCCAGTCGCTGCTCGCGGTGGCGCGGACGATCGCCACCTCGTTGCGCGGGCGGCGCGACCTGCTGTTCCGCGGCGTGGATGGCGCGCGATCGAGCGAGCCCGCCGGGCCGTACGACTTCGAGCCGCTGCCGCTCGCTCTGGTGGAAC
>Ga0209254_10006262_pt1 | contig 10976 bp, 10 predicted proteins | sample FrelakmetDIP11DI_FD_187148 | JGI IMG/M metagenome (GOLD analysis project Ga0209254, IMG submission 187148) | Freshwater lake sediment microbial communities from the University of Notre Dame, USA, for methane emissions studies - DIP11 DI (SPAdes)... | ecosystem: Environmental > Aquatic >... | reverse complement strand
GACGACCGCCACGGTCCTGCCTGCCGGTATGGTGAAGCTGACGCCGAAGAGGATCTGGCGGTTCTTCTCGTAGGAGAAATCGACGTTCTCGAAGCGAAGCTCGCCGGCGCCCACCTCGAGCGCGCGCGCGTCGGCCGCGTCCGACACCTCGGTGTTCTCGGCGGCGAGGGTGAACATGCGCTCCATGTCCGCCAGCGCCTGCTTCATCTCGCGGTAGATGACGCCCAGGAAATTGAGCGGAATGTAGAGCTGGATCATGAACGCGTTGACGAGCACGAGATCGCCGATGGTCATCTTCCCGTCCACGACGCCCACCGTCGCGCGCCACATGATGAGCGTGACGGCAACGGCGATGATCGCGCTCTGCGTGATGTTGAGCAGCGACAGCGAGGTCTGGCTCTTCACCGCCGCCGTTTCCCAGCGCTGCAGGCTTTCATCGTAGCGCCTGGCCTCGAACTCCTCGTTGCCGAAGTACTTGACCGTCTCGTAGTTGAGCAGGCTGTCGACGGCGCGCGTGTTCGCCTTGGAGTCGAGATCGTTCATCTGGCGCCGGAAGCTGGTCCGCCAGTTGGTGATCCACACGGTGACCACGATGTAGAGCGCGAGGGCCGCAAAAGTGATGGCGATGAACGTCCAGTCGTAGCGGACGATGAGAATCGCCGATACCAGCGTGATCTCGACCAGCGTCGGCAGAATCGAGAACAGCGTGAAGTTGATCAGCGTCGAGATGCCGCGCGTGCCGCGCTCGACGTCGCGCGTGAGGCCGCCGGTCTGCCGTGCGAGGTGGAAGCGCAGCGACAGCGCGTGCAGATGGCGAAACACTTCCAGCGCGATGGTGCGCACGGCGCGCTGCGTCACCCGGGCGAACAGCAGCTCGCGCAGCTCGGTGAAGAACGTCGTCGACAGGCGCAGAAGGCCGTAGGCGACGAGCAGCGCGAAGGGCACGGCGAGCAGCGCCGTCTCGCGGTCGAGGGTGTCGACGATTTCCTTCAGCAGCACCGGCACGCCGACGTTGGCGACCTTGGCGGCGATCAACGCGGCCAGCGCCGCGATGACGCGGCCTTTCCAGGCCCAGAGATAGGGCAGCAGCGTGCCGACGGTATGCCAGTCGCCGCGGTTGGCGGGGTCCTGCAGCGCGGGCGGGGAAGACGAGGCGTGGTGGCGCATGGGAGCGTGGCGCGGCAAGGGACCGATGCACCCCCCCGGTCGCGCCCATCGTGGCAATCGGCGAGTCTACTCTTCCGCTCGCGGAGGACGCGCCCCCCATTGTCGGCGCCGCGGAGGGCGGAACCACTCGTTGCCGCCATAGCCCAGTAGCCCCATGGCGACGCGAACGATGCCATAGGCGATCCAGACGATGCCCTTGTGCAGCCGCGGCCGCTGCGCCCAGTCCTGGCGGCCGACCTGGTGCGCCCCCGTCTCGATCATCGCGCCGAGCTCGCCGCGCAACTGCAGGGCGAAGTCCGGATCGCGGACCATCACGTTGGCCTCGCGCGCCATCAGCAGGCTGTAGGGATCGATGTTGGAAGAGCCCACTGTCGCCCAACGGCAGTCGACGACCGCCACCTTCGCGTGCAGAAACGACTGGTCGTATTCCTGGATCCGTATGCCGGCCGCGAGCAACTGCCCGTAGAGCGCGCGGCCCGCGTAGTGCAGGAGCACGTATTCGACGCGCGCCTGCAGCAGCAGCGTGACCTGCACGCCCCGACCCGCGGCAGCGATCAGGGCGCGGCGAAAGCGGAGTCCGGGAAAGAAATAGGCGTTGGCGATGAGGATCTCGGACTTGGCCGTGCGGATCGCGGTGAGGTAGGCGATCTCGATGTCGTGGCGATGCCGCAGGTTGTCGCGAATCACGAACTTCGCGGTCTGAGCCCCGACCCGCTGCGCGCGCCGCGGGGGCGGAAACAGCGTCACCTCGCTGCGCTGGAACTGCACCAGCTCGTTCACCGCCCATACCCGCTGCATCGTGCGGACAATGGGCACCAGCACCGGTCCCTCGACGCACACCGCGAAGTCGATCCGCGGCGGCTTCTGGCCGGGCGTGTTCATGTCGTCGATGATGTTGATGCCGCCGACGAATGCGACGCGGCCGTCGACGTGGCAAAGCTTCCGGTGCAGCCGACGCAGGCGATGCGAGCGAAACTGCCAGGGCGCCACCTCGGGCCGATAGATGAGCAGCTGAACGCCGCCGCGCGCGAGGTCGTTCTCGATCGCGGGTGTGAGGTAGTGCCTGGCTCCCCAGCCGTCGACCAGCACGCGAACGACGACGCCGCGCTGCGCCGCGCGCATCAGCGCCTCGGTGATATTGCGCCCGGCCTCGTCGTCGGCGTAAATGTAGGTCTCGAGCCAGACCTCCCGCTCGGCGTGGTCGATCGCGTGGACGAGCGCCGGAAAGTATTCGCTGCCCCCCCTCAGCAGCGCCACGCGATTGCCTGGCGTGAAGCGGTTCATCGCGCCCGCTTCGTGGTCTCGAACGTGGCCGCGAGCGCGGCATGATCGGACATTCGCGATCCGGGAAAGGCGTAATGCACCCGCGCGTCCAGTATGGACAGCCCGCGGGCATAGATGCGGTCGAGATGAAACACCGGCATCAATGCCGGGAAGGTCCGCGCCGGACGGCCCTTGACCGCCTGGAAGACTTCGTCGACGCCGAGCTCGGCGATCAGCGCCCGGCTCACCTTGTTCCGCCAGTCGTTGAAATCCCCGGCGATCACCAGCGGCGCGCCCTTCGGAACGGTGGCCGCGATCCGCTCGCACAGCGCGCGTATCTGCCATTGGCGGCCACGCTCGAACAATCCGAGATGGACGTTGATGCAATGCAACGACGGCCCCGTCTTGCCGAGCCTGATCTCGCAATGCAGCAGTCCCCGACTCTCGAAGCGATGGGCGGAGATGTCCTGGTTTTCGTGCGCCACGATCGGAAATCGCGACAGCACCGCGTTGCCGTGATGTCCGTCGCGATAGACGGCATTCTTGCCGTAGGCGACCTCCTTCCACACGGTGCCCGCGATGAACTCGTGCTGCGGCTTCACCGGCCAGTCGCGATGCCGGGCGGCGTGCCGCTCGTGATCGCCGACCACCTCCTGCAGGAACAGGATGTCCGGATCGAGACCGACGAGGCGTTCACGCAACTCGTGTATCACCATCCGCCGATTGAGTTGCGTGAAGCCCTTGTGGATGTTGTAGGTGGCGATCGTGAAGCGCATCGGATGACTTTACAGCATCGCGTGCGGTCCTGAGTGCCCGTATTGATCACGCAGCCGCAACCAGTTCTCGCACCGTCTCCACCACGCGCGCCACGAATCGCTCGTCGTTGATGTGCGCTGGCACGCGAACAATGCGCCGTTGGTCGGTTTGCTGCGTATGTTCGGCCAGCGCATCAAACAACGCCGCATCCGCATCGGGCCACCAAAAAGGTTGGCCCGGCGCGTCGAGCGATGACACGCCACGCTCGGGAATCAGCAGGCGCACGGGTCCGCGCATCTTGTTCAGCTTGTTGGCGATCCAGCTTCCAATACGGCAATTCTCCTCCGGGCTGGTGCGCATGAGCGTGACGTTGGCGTTGTGAACATGAAAGCGCCGGTCGCTGAATCGCTCCGGCACCGTTTCGCGCGCCCAGAAGTTCACCATATCGAGCGCACCGCATGAGCCAATCCACGGGATCGAACGCCCGATCGGTGCGTCGAGCCGCTCATCGCCGGCGCTGAGTACGCCCCCACACAGCAGGTCTGCAATCTCGGTGGTTGTCAAATCGATCATTGCAGCCAGGTGCCCGTCCGCCGCCAGCTTCTCAAAGCTCCGACCTCCCCTCCCCGTGGCATGAAAGACCAGGCAGTCGAAGTCGGACTGCAGCACCTGTGTTACGCCCTGCACGCACGGTGTGGTCACGCCGAACATCGTCAGTCCAATGGAGGGCCGCACGTCGACCGGGAAGGGCTGCCAGGCGCGCACCATGCCGGCCATCGCATGGGCTGCGTTCGCAAGTACCTGTCGCGAAATGCGGTTGAGGCCGGATACGTCGACCACCGGATAGAGCATTGCGATATCGGCGCCTCCGACGTAGTGCCGCATGTCTTCCCCGGCAAGCGTCGTCACGAGCAGCTTGGGCAGTCCCACCGGGAGACTCTGCATCGCGGGTGCAACCAGTGCGGCGGCGCCCGAACCTCCAGCCCCCAGCACGCCGGCAACGTCGCCGCGTCGGACCAGGAATACCGTCAGAGCCTGCGCCATTGCGTTCACGGCGCTCGCGCGTTCGCCGGTAAACACGGCCTGCACGCCGAGCGGGTGGTGCCCGGCGACTTCCCGTGCGGACACTTGCGCACTGCTGTCGCCGCGGCCGGAGGTCGAAACATCAGCCGTCACGGTGTCAATGCCCTGATTACGCAGACACTTCGCCAGATAGTTGAGCTCATCGGCCTTGGTGTCGAAGGTGCCGATGACCCACGCCGAGGCTTTCACGGCCGGGTGCCGGAGAAGCGCTCGTTCACGCACTCGAAGAACTTGCGGAACGTTCCCTCAACGCGCGCCATCGCTTCCACCTCCTGAAGCGGGTCCACGTCCCATTCTGCCCACCATTCGCCAAAGCAGCGGTTGCCCTCCGTCACCGGCAACAAATGCATCTCGGCCACGTAGTTCTTCCAGTCGGCATCCACTTCGATGATCGTATAGCGACAACGGTGCTCGGCATCGGATAGCGCGAGCAAGCGTTCGCGGACGACTCCGCCGTCGCGGACCTTGAAGTTCCGCACGCAGCCCACGCGGTCCGGTGGGTCATTCCCTTCGATAAACGATTCCTTGAAGGATGGGTGGTAGTTGCCAAGATCACCGAAGTCCCGCAACAGGATCCACGCCTGATCCAGCGTGGCGTTCATGATCGCGCTCACATAGACTCTGGCCATTCGTTGTCTCCCGTGGTTCGTTGTGCATCTGGCGTCAGAACCGGATCTGCTTGAAGCGCTCGACATGAGCCTTGATGGCGATTTCGGTCGGCAATCGCTCCATGCTGCTCGCACCATAGAAGCCGTTGCAATGCACGCTGCGCGACAGGACATACGCTGCGTCGTCAGGCGATGAGATCGGACCGCCGTGCGCGATCACGATCACGTCCTTGCGCACCTTGCGCGCCGCTTCGGCCCATTCGTCGATCAGGCGCACCGATTCGTCGAGCGACTTCGCGCTGGTCGCGCCAATCGTGCCGCCCGTGGTGACGCCCATGTGCGGCACCACGAAATCCGCTCCGGCTTCCGTCATGGCGACGGCGTCGTCCGCGCTGAAGACGTAGGGCGTCGTCAGCAGGTCGAGTTCATGCGCCTGGCGGATCATGTCAATTTCGGTTGCATAGTTGATCCCGGTCTCTTCCAGGCTTCGACGGAAGTCGCCGTCGATGATGCCCACCGTAGGGAAGTTCTGCACCCCCGAGAAGCCCAGATCCTTCAGCTTGCGCAGGAACACCGGCATGATTGCAAACGGATCGGTGCCGTTCACACCGGCGATCACCGGTGTCTTGACGCATACGGGCAACACTTCCCCCGCCATCTCGACGACGATCTCGTTGGCGTTGCCGTAGGCCAGCAGCCCAGCCGACGACGCTCGTCCGGCCATGCGATAGCGGCCCGAGTTGTAGATGACGATCAGGTCGATACCGGCCGCCTCCTCGCATTTGGCCGAGATGCCGGTACCGGCGCCTCCCCCGATGATCGGCTCGCGCCGTTTCACCATCTCGTTGAATTTCTGCAACAGCGCCTGGCGCTCGATCCGTGGCATGGCGTTCTCCTTTGGGTTCTTGTCAGTCGTAACGTTGCGTTGGCGCCCGCGTGTCGTCGGCGACCCGCGCGGTCAACGTCCCCGCGATGCCATTGCGGAAGGTCGTCACGCAGACCATGAAGATGATTCCGGTAACCAGAGTCACCCAACCGCCGAAGGCGTCGAGGTAATACTGCAGGCCCACCACGATCGCGGCGCCGATCGCGGGGCCGAGCACCGACTGCATGCCGCCAAGCAATGACATCAGGACTACGTCGCCCGAGAGATGCCAGTACACGTCGGTGAGCGAGGCGACCTGGAACACCAAGGCCTTGATCGAGCCCGCCAATCCCGACAGTGCCGCCGAGAGCACGAACAGCACGAGCTTGTAACGTTCCACCGGGTAGCCGAGCGAGCGTGCACGGGGCTCGTGCTCGCGTATCGCCATGACCACATGGCCGAAGGGCGAGTGCACGATACGCAGGATCAAGGCGAGCCCTCCGAGCGTGAGCGCAAGTACCAGGTAATACATCGCACGGTCATCACGCAGGTCTACGAGGCCCAGGAGGCGCCCGCGTGGTATCTGCTGCATGCCGTCCTCGGCGCCGGTGAAGGGCAGCTGCAGAAAGAGGAAATAGACCATCTGCGCAAGTGCGAGCGTGATCATCGCCAGGTAGATGCCTTGGCGGCGGATCGCAAGTGCGCCGATCGCGGCGCCCAGCACCGCGGCGCCGAGCGTGCCGGCGAGAATGCCGAGTTCCGGGGTCAGGCCGGCGTGCTTTACCGCCAGACCCGTCAGATAGGCCGCAGTGCCGAAGAAAGCCGCATGGCCGAACGACATGATCCCGCCGAAGCCCAGCAGCAGGTTGTATGCGCAGGCGAACAGCGCCAGGCACAGCAGCTTCATCACGAACACCGGGTAGATGAACTGCGGCAGCCAGGGCAAGACCACGAGTGCCAGCACCACGGCAGCGACGAGGCCTCGCGTGAAGCCGGGCGGTAGCGGCAAGACCTTCATGCTGATCCTTCGCGGCCGAACAAGCCGTGGGGGCGCAGCAAGAGCACCAGCACCATCAGCACGAAGATCACGGTGTTCGACGCCTCGGAATAGAACACGCGCGTCCAGCCCTCCACAACCCCGACGGCAAGCGCCGTCACCATGGAGCCGAAGATCGAACCCATGCCGCCGATCACCACGATCGCAAACACCACGATCACGAGGTTCGAACCCATGGACGGGTTCACGTGCAGGATCGGTGCCGCCAGGACACCCGCAAAGGCCGCCAGGCCGATGCCGGCACCAAACGTCAGTGTGAGCAGCACCGGGACGTTGATGCCGAAGGACTGCGTCAAGCTGGGCTTCTCGGTCGCCGCGCGCAGTATCGCACCAAGCCGGGTGCGCTCGATGAACCACCAGGTGAGTGCGCAACAGGAAAGCGCCGCGGCGATCACCCACACGCGGTACAGCGGCAACACCATGAACCCCAGTTGCGCGGTGCCGCGCAGCTGTTCGGGTACCGGGTAGGGGTGGCCGGAAGAACCAAACATCACGCGAATCCCGCCTTCGAGCACGAGGACCATCCCGAAGGTCAGAAGCAGGCCGTAGATCGGATCCAGGCCGTGAAGCTTGCGCAGCAGGGTGCGCTCGAAACCTGCGCCGACGGCACCCACGATGAGGGGCACGATCACGACCGCGACCCAGTAGCCGAGCCCCAGATAGCGCTGCAGCAACCAGGCGCCGAAGGCACCCGCCATGAAGAAGGCGCCGTGCGCGAAATTCACGATGCGCAGCAACCCGAAGATCAGGGCGAGGCCGAGGCTCAGCACGGCATAGAAACAGCCGTTGACCAGGCCGAGCATCGTCTGGCCGGCCACAACCGCCAAAGGCAGGCCGAAAAGCTCTGTCATGCACGCACTCCTGAGATTATCATTGCTGACCCCACATGCCGCAGGCGCGGCACAGCGCACCGCCATGGCAAGCCGAGCGATCGAACTCACCGAAACCCACATCTGGGGCGATGTCAGCCGTTGCACGCCGGTGCGCGCGGAGAATTGCGCCGCGCTCGCGGCCCACCACATCGCGCATGTGGGCGTGATGGACGCCGCAGCGCCCTACACTATCGTGCGCACCCACCTGAGTGGCGCGTACCTGCACATCTGCCTGGGCGGCGAGGGCCGCACGTTGCTCGACGGACGCTGGTACGCGCACAAAGCCGGCATGACGAGCTTCGCACCCGCGCATGTGTTGCACGCCTTTCATTGCGTACCCAGCAAGCGCTGGCAAGTCTGCTGGGTGCGCTTCATGCCAAGCTCGCCGCGGTCGATCGACGGCGCGGTGAAGCCCGGCATGACACAGTTCGACGGGCACGGCCTCGAGCACGCGATCCTGGGTCTGGCCGCCGAGATGGCCGATACCGCCGACCCGGGGACCTGCGCGATCTGGGTCGACGCGATCGCGCGCTACGTGTCGCGTGTGTTCGAGCCCTGGCAGAGCGAGCCTCGACTGGTTCGCTTGTGGAACACGGTTCGCGACGATCTGTCGCGCATCTGGACCCTGGCCGAACTCGCCCGGCTGGCCAATACCAGCGAGGAACACTTGCGACGGCTGTGCCAGAAGAACCTGGGCCGCAGTCCGGGCAAACAGCTGGCTGCGATGCGCATGGCGCAGGCCGCGCATCAGCTGGCCACGTCGACTGACAAGATCGAGACCATCGCGCTCAGCGTGGGGTATCTGAACCCCTTTGCCTTCTCGAATACGTTCAAGCGCCTCACGGGCTTTCGCCCTTCCGACTACCGCGCCAAGCCGCATTCCCATCCTCCGCATGTTTCAGACCCCGAGCCGGGTCGCGACACGATCAAAATCGCGCGCAAGCGCTGAATGGTCGAAGGTGTCGACCACGCGGCCGGATTCGATCAGGTAGTGCCGATCGGCCAACCGGGCGGCGAAATCCACGTTCTGCTCCACCAGCACGATGGTGTAGCCGCGCACCTTGAGCTTGCCGATCAGCTCGCCGATGCGATCGACGATCACCGGGGCCAGCCCTTCGGTCGGCTCGTCGAGCAGCAGAAGTCGCGCACCGGTACGCAAGATGCGCGCGATTGCGAGCATCTGCTGTTCGCCGCCCGAAAGCTGCGTGCCTGCGGACGATGCACGCGCGGCGAGGTTCGGGAACAGCGCCATCAGCTCGGCCTCGCTCAAGCCTCCGGGCGACACCACGGGAGGCAGCAGCAGGTTCTCGCGCACCGAGAGCGACGCGTAGATCCCGCGATCGTCGGGGCAAAAGGCCACTCCGGCACGACCAATCTCATGGGGCGCGAGGCCGCACAACTCCCGGCCGCGCAACCGGATCGAACCGCTTCGCTCACGGACGATCCCCATCACCGATTTCAACAGGGTCGACTTGCCGGAGCCATTGCGACCCAGCAGCGTGACTATCTCGCCTTCGCGCACATCAAGATCTATGCCGTGAAGAGCCTGACTCGGACCGTACCAAGCGCACAGTTGCCTGATCTGAAGCGTCGCTTCAGACATCACGCGACCGCGATTTCGTCGTCTTGCCAAGGTAGGCCTGCATCACGGCTTCATGCTGCGCGATGCTGGCGTAGTCGCCCTCGGCCAGCACTTCGCCCTGCGCAAGCACGGTGATCCGGTCGCACAGGTTCGCCACCACGGACAGGTTATGCTCCACCATCAACACCGTGCGCCCGAGCGCAGCCGCGCGGATGAGCTCAGTGGCATGTGCGATGTCCTCGCTGCCCATGCCGGATGTCGGTTCGTCGAGCAGCAACATCTGCGGCTCCAGCGCCAGCGTAGTGGCCAGTTCGAGGGCACGCTTGCGCCCGTAGGGCAACTCCCCCGCCGGCCGGTCCGCCTGGTCATCAAGGCCCACTTGTGCGAGCAACTCGTGCGCGCGTGCATTGTGCACGCGCAGCACCCTGTCGCTGCGCCACCAATCGAGTGAGTGCCCGCGACGGCGTTGCAATGCAAGCCGCACATTCTCGAATACGCTGAGTTGCGCGAATACGGCCGAGATCTGGAACGAGCGCACGAGCCCGAGCCGCGCGACCGCATCCGGCGCCAGATGCGTGATGTCGCGCCCCTGGAACACGATGCGCCCGGCGGTCGCTTCGATGAAGCGCGTGAGCAGGTTGAAACAGGTCGTCTTGCCCGCGCCGTTGGGACCGATCAGCGCATGCACGTCGCCAGTGCGTATGCGCAGGTCGACGCCCTGTTTCCCTCCCAGGGCGCGGAAGCCGCTGAAATCGCGTACGAGTCCTTGCGCCTCCAGCGCATACCCGGTGGCGACCTGCATGACGATGGCCTGGCGACGGCTTACTTCTTGACCAGGTAGCAGGTGCTGGCCGACAGCGGCGCGAACGCCTGCTCGGCAGGGATGGTCTTCACGGGCTTCAGGTAGTCCCACGGGCCCTTGGACTCGGCCGGAGTCTTGACTTCCCACAGGTACATGTCATGCACCATGCGGCCGTCGACGCGAATCTGTCCCTTGCTGGTGAAGAAGTCGCTGATCGGCATCTCCCGCATTTTGGCCGAGACCGCGTCGGGATCGTCGGTACCGGCTGCCTGAACCGCTTTCAGGTAATGCATGGTTGAGGAGTAGTCACCGGCTTGGCTCATGTTGGGCATGAGCTTCATGCGCTGCTCGTAACGGCGTGCGAACTTGCGCGATTCGTCGTTCATGTCCCAGTACCAGGCGTTCGTCAGCGTCAGGCCCTGCGCCGATTCGAGACCCAGCGCATGCACGTCGTTGATCCACAGCAGCAGCGCGGCGAGCTTTTGGTTCTTCGTGACGCCGAACTCCTTGGCCGCCTTGATCGCGTTGATCGTGTCGTTGCCTGTCGAGGCAAGACCGATGATCTTGGCTTTGGACGCTTGCGCCTGCAGCATGTAGGACGAGAAGTCGGCGGTCCCGAGCGGATGTCTCGCAGCACCGACCACCCGGCCTTTGGCGCCGCGCACCACGTCGCTGACCTGCTGCTCCAGCCCGATGCCGAACGCAAAGTCCACCGTAAGGAAGAACCAGGTGTCGCCGCCCTGTTCGACGATCGTGCGCCCGGTGCCGTTCGCGAGGGCGTACGCGTCGTAGGCGTAGTGGACCGTATACGGCGAACACAACTGGTTGGTGAGACCGACATTGGAGGAGCCGTTGACGATAATGTGGCGCTTCTTGTCCTTGGCCACGCCCGCGACTGCCAGAGCCACGCCGGAGTTATTG
>Ga0209254_10006261_pt1 | contig 10977 bp, 8 predicted proteins | sample FrelakmetDIP11DI_FD_187148 | JGI IMG/M metagenome (GOLD analysis project Ga0209254, IMG submission 187148) | Freshwater lake sediment microbial communities from the University of Notre Dame, USA, for methane emissions studies - DIP11 DI (SPAdes)... | ecosystem: Environmental > Aquatic >... | reverse complement strand
CGCGCCTGACGACACTCCGAGCCTTTTCTGATTTCATGAAGCCGTGCGAGGCAGCCCAGGCGTTGCCCGAAGTGAACTTTGCCCCGTCCCCAACCCTCCAGGAACCCATGTCCACCATCGCCCCCATCCCCGACCCCGAAAGCAACCCGCGCGTCAAGGCTGTTTTCGACGACATCCGCGCCACGCGCAAGACCGACTTCATCAACAACCTCTGGCAGCGCCTCGCGTTTGATCCGGCGCTGCTGGAGGCCACCTGGGCCGAGGTCAAGCGCGTCATGGCCACGCCCAGCGCCATCGATCCGCTGACCAGGGAGATGGTCTATATCACCGCGTCCATCATCAACGGCTGCAGCTACTGCGTGCATTCGCACACCGCGGCCGCCAAGGCCAAGGGCATGACAGCGCAGCAGCACGGCGAACTGCTGGCCATCGTCGCGCTGGCGGCCAAGACCAACCAGATCGTCACCGGCCTGCAGGTGCCGCTGGACACGGTGTTTGACCAGGGCTGAGGCGTTTTCCGGCCGCACCGCTACCATGGGTGCTTTTTGAAGCACGCCATGCCCCTGGAAACCATCGAGATTCAAACCGGCGACGCCCCGCGCGCCACGGTGCTGCTGCTGCACGGCCTGGGGGCCGACGGGCGCGACTTCGTGCCGATCGCGCAGGAACTGGATCTGTCGGGCGTCGGGCCGGTGCGCTTCGTGTTTCCGAACGCGCCCGAGATGCCGGTGACGATCAACGGCGGCTACGTGATGCCGGCCTGGTACGACATCCTGGGCCTGGACCTGGCGGCGCGCGAGGACGAGCGCGGCCTGCGCGCCTCGCAGGCCGCCATCGAGGCGCTGCTGGAGCGCGAGAAGGCCCGTGGCATACCGGCGAGCCGTATCGTGCTGGCGGGTTTTTCGCAAGGGTGTGCGGTGGCGCTGATGACCGGGCTGCGCCATGCGGAGCGACTGGCCGGCATCGTCGGCCTGTCGGGCTATCTGCCTTTGGCGGCCCTCACGCCCACCGAGCGCCATGGCGCCAACGCGAGCACACCGGTCTTCCTGGCCCACGGCCGGCAGGACGATGTTGTGCCCATCCTGGGCGCGATGGCATCGCGCACCGCCTTGCAGGCGCTGGGCCACGCCGTCGAGTGGCACGACTACGCCATGGGGCACTCGGTGTGCCCGGAAGAAATCACCGACCTGAACCGCTGGCTGCTGCGGGTGCTGGCGCCGGCCTGATGCCATGGCCTTGCTTCGCGCCCCATCCCTCCCTGAGACCGGCGCATCCCCACCCCTGACGGAAAACCCCATGACCCAATCCACGAACCCCACGGCCGGCACACCGGCCCGCACAGCGGCACCCGCCTTTGAGGTGCTTCCGCGCGACTTGTCGCCGTACCGCCAGGGCAACGTCGGCATCGACTACGTGCACCGCTTCGAATCCGGCCGGCCGGGCCCGCACGTGCTGATCAACGCGCTGACCCATGGCAACGAGTTCTGCGGCATGGTGGCTGTCGCGCAATTGCTGGACGACGGCGTGCGCCCGCGGGTCGGCACGCTCACCGTCAGCTTTGCCAATGTAGCGGCCTACGAAACCTTTGATCCGGCCCAACCTTTCGAGAGCCGTCAGCTCGTGCACAACCTCAACCGGGTCTGGTCCGCCGAGTGGCTGGACGGCCCCGAGGACAGTCCCGAGCTGCGCCGCGCGCGCGAACTGCGCCCGGTGGTGGCCGCGGCTGACCATCTGCTCGACATTCATTCGACCAGCCAGGACGTCGAGCCCTTCTGGGTCTATCCCGCGTATGCGCGCAACAGCGCAGCCGCGCTGGCCATTGGCCGCCCGGCGGTGCACCTGGTCATGCCCGGCGGCCTGGGTTCGGGCACGCCGGTGATCCAGCATGCTCACTTTGGCGAGGCCTCGGGCCGGGGCGTCGGCGTGGTGGTCGAATGCGGCCAGCACTTCCGGCAGGCCAGCGCCGATGTTGCGATCGACGTGACGCAGCGCTTCCTGGCCCACTTCGGACTGATCGCGCACGACCCGGCGTCCACGGTGACCGAAGCGCCCCGGCGCTTCGAGTTGCTGCAGACCGTGGTGATCAAGACACCGGAATTCCGGTTCGTGCGGCCGTGCATCGGCTTCGAGGTGTTTGCCAAAGGTGAGCTGATCGCCACCGACGGCCCGGATGAAATCCGCGCGCCCTGCGACGACTGCACGATCCTGATGCCCGCCCGGGCCACGATCGTCGGGCGCGAGGGCGTTTATCTGTCGCGCCCGCTGGCTTGACAGGCTACCCAAGGAGTCCCCGTGCCCCGTCTGAAACCCTTGCCCCCTGAAACCACGCCGGAACTGAAGCCGTTTTTCGACTTCTTCCTGGGCACGCTGGGCTTCACGCCCAACAGCGTGCTGACCCTGCAGCGCAAGCCAAAGCTCGTCCAGGCGCTGGCCCAGCTCAACGGTGCGGTGATGGACCCCGAAGGTGAAGTGGACCTGGGTTTCCGCCGGCTGATCGGCCATGTTGCGAGCAAGGTGTCGGGCTGCCTTTACTGCCAGGCGCACACCCTCCTGGGGGCGCACAATTTCGGCATCAGCGACGCCAAGCTGGCCGACGTGTGGACCTACGCCAGCAGCCCGCACTACAGCGTGCGCGAGCGCCTGGCGCTGGACTTTGCCCTGGCTGCGGCCAGCCAGCCAAACGCAGTGACCGACGCCCAGTTCGCCGAACTGCAGCAGCACTGGAGCGACGGCGAGATCACCGAGATCCTGGGCGTGGTGGCGATGTTCGCCTTCCTGAACCGCTGGAACGACACCCTGGGCACGCCGCTGGAAACGCCCGCCGCGCAAGTGGCGCAGAAAGCCATCGGCGACCAGGGCTGGAGCGCCGGCAAGCACGCTGGTTAGCGCCCCGGTGCCGGACTCGCACACCCTCGGGAAACGCGGCCGGGCGGCCCTGCGGGCGGCGCTGAGCTTCTACGTGCTCAACGGCCTGTCGGCGGCCCTGGGTCTGCTGGTGATCACCAGCGTGATTCACCTGTTCCTAGGCGCCTTTGCGGCGTCGGCGGCAGCGATCGGCGTCATTGTCTGCATTCCGCCCGACCAGCCGGCGCCCAAACGCGGCAAGTTCTGGCAACTCTTGCCGGCGGCATTGATCGGCCTGCCGCTGTTCGTGGGCGTGCAGGTGCTGCATGCGGACCCGCTTCGCCTCGGGATGCTGCTGGTGCCGGCCAGCTTCTTCGCCTTTCTGGCGGCGGCCTGGGGCAAGCGCGGCATTCCACTGTCGGTGTCGATCATGTTTGCCATGATCTTCTCCATGGCAGTGCCAGACCATGCCAGCAGCGCCACCAACCTGGCCACGGGTCTTTTCTTCGCGCTCGGCGCGGGGCTGTACCTGGTCTGGGCCACGCTGGCCAACGCCTTGCTTAATGCGCGCTACCGGGGACAGATGCTGGCCGACACCCTGTTTTCGCTGGCCAGCCTCATGCGCACGCAGGCGCTGCAGTTCGCGCCTGTGGCCGCCGGGCCCGGGGGTGAAGGCGCACCCTTGATCGGCCAGTTGATCCGGCAGCAGGCCGCGCTGGCCGACCAGCTGCAGACCGCGCGCAACATCCTTCTGGAGGCGCCGCGCACGCCGCGCCGCCAGCGCCTGGCCGGCATGCTGATGGGCCTGCTCGAAATGCGCGACCACCTGCTGGCCTGCGAGCTCGACCTCGACACGCTGAAATCTTATCCGGGCCATGTGCCGGTGCTGGCCGCGCTGCGCGAGGTGCTCGACGAGCTCGCCGCCCGGGTGGAGCGCCTGGCCGATGCGCTGCTGTTGGGTCGCACGCCGGCATCCTTCGAGCCGCAACGGCCCCGGCTCGCCGCGCTGCGCTGGGCGGATGAAGTCTCGCAGGTGGGTGGCGTCGCCGGTCCGTCGCCCGCCATGCTGGCGCGCGGGCTGGCCAGTCGCGTCGGGCACATCGACGACGAGGTGCTGCGCCTGCTGGCGCTGGCGCGCGGCGAAGCCGAGCCTGATCTGGACCTGGTGCGCGCCACCTGGCAGATGTTTGTCAGCCCCACGGCCTGGTCCTGGCGCCCCTTCGCCGGGCTGTGGCGCTGGGACGCGCCGCCCTTGCGCCATGCGATCCGCGCGGCACTGGCCATCGGCACCGCCTATGCCATCGCGCTGGCTTTGCCCTGGGGCACGCATGACTACTGGATCTTGCTGACCATCGTCGTGGTGCTGCGCGGCAGCCTGGCGCAGACGCTGGAGCGGCGCAACAGCCGGGTGGCCGGCACCCTGCTGGGCTGCCTGCTGGCCGCGGCGCTGCTGGCGGCGAAAGCGCCGCTGGCGGTGCTGCTGGTGACGCTGACCCTCGCCCAGGCGCTGGCGCATGCCTTCGCGATACGTCGCTACCTGGTCACGGCCGTGGCCGCCACCGTGCTGGGCCTGCTGCAGTCGCACCTGCTCAACGCCGGCACCAGCCCGACCTTTGACGTGGTCGAACGTTTGGCCGACACCTTGATCGGCGTGGCCATCGCCTGGGCCTTCAGCTATGTGCTGCCGTCGTGGGAGCGGCACCAGATTCCGGCGCTGGTGGCGCGTACGCTGGCGGCTCAGGCCCGCCACGCGCGCGTGGCGCTGGGCCTGGGGCAGCTGCTGGCGGTGGACAACGAGCCCGAACTGGCCTGGCGGCTGGCGCGGCGCGAGGCCTATGACAGCCTGTCAGCGCTGGTGCAGGCGACGCAGCGCTCGCTATCGGAGCCGCGCGCCGTGCGCCCGCCGCTGGAGCCGCTGGGCCGCCTGCTGGCGCACAGCTACCAGCTGCTCGCGCAGCTCACCGGCATCAAGACCATGCTGCTGCTGCGCCGAGAGCGCCTGAAGCCGGCGCAGATTCGCGCCCCGCTGGCGCGGGCCGCCGCAGGCATCGAGGCCACGTTGACCGGTGATCCACCTGCGGCGGTGGGTGGGCCTGGCCTGCACGGTGTGCAGGAGGGTCCGATCGCCTTGCCCGATCCTTTCGAGAACGACCTCAGCCCTTGGGTGCTGCGCCGGCTCGACCTGGCCTGTGGCATTGCCATGTTGCTGCGCGCTGATGCCGAGGAGGTGCTGCGACCCCCTGTGCGTTAGGCGGCCAGGCTGTCCCCATTCAGCCAGGCGACCACGCTCTGGTTGAACGCCTCGGGCTGGTCCACCATCACCCAGTGCCCGCTGCGAAAGCCCTGCACTGCGCTGCCGGGTCGGGCAGCGATCCGCTCGAGCCACTGCGGTGAATGGAACATGAAGGGCTTGCGTTCGCCATAAAGGTAGAGCTGGGGGCACGCCGGGTCGATCGGCGCCGCGCCGCGAAAGCCGCCGAGCAGGCCGAACCACAGCATGGCATACGGGTAGTTCATGGTCCAGCGGATGGATACGGGCGCGGTGCGGCAGCGCATGCTGCGTGCCATCGAGCGTGTCATGCGGTCGCCCAGCGTGCCACTGAGCGTTCGCCCCAGCGCCCACGCCAGGGCCAGCCAGCACTGGTAGGCAAAGATCTGCCACTTCGCCTTGGCCGTGAGTGAGCGCTTGAGCGGGCCCGAATTGTGGTCGCCGATGTCCACCGCCACGATGCGCGCCACCTGGCCGGGGTGGCGCGCCGCGAATTCGTAGCCAAAGATGCAACCCCAGTCGTGCAGCAGCAGCGTGACCGGCTGGCCCGGGCTGACAGCTTGCACGATGGCGCTGAACAGGGCCGTCATGTCGGCCAGCGAGGTCGCACGCGGGGGCTTGTGCGGGTCGAAGCCCGGCAGCGTGAAGCGCACGCAGCGTTGCTGGTCCTTGAGCGCCTCGACCGTGGCGTCCCACAGGCGGTGGGTGTCGGGCCAGCCATGGATCATGAGCACGGTTTGTGGGCCGACGCCTTCGACGAAGACCTCGATGCCTTGGAGAGTGAGTGCGGGAGTGGTCATGAATCCGTGGGTGAAGCCGCAAGGACCTAGAGTGGAGAGTTCGTTTGTAGCACGCATTGCCCGGGCGTCGGCTGGACGCCCATGCGGATTTTCTGTGACCTTCTTTGAACTACTAAATAGATAGCTGTTTATGTCCATTCGACGCTGGGATAATGGCAATTTTGTTCTAAAATTGAAACGTTAGGACGCCCGTGGTCACTACAGCCCGATGGCGCCGACAGCCCAGCATCCGTTTACCCAACCCTCGAAGGAATCCCATCATGCGTAACACCCTGTTGCCCGTCGTTCTGGCCTTGTCAGCGCTTGCCGCGCCGGTATTTGCCCAGCAGGCGCCCGCTGCCGCGCAAGTCACGGTCAATGAGCCCGGAAAAGTCGGCGTCGCCGAAACCGTCAAGCTCACCGCCGGCGTGGTCGGCATCGACAAGGCCAGCCGCACGCTCACGCTCAAGACCGCGGCGGGCAAGACCCTGGACCTGGTGGCCGGCGATGAGGTCAAGAACTTTGACCAGATCAAGGTGGGCGACCAGCTTGTCGTTCAGTACGCCCAGGCCCTGACCCTGCAGGTCAGGAAGGGCGGCGGCATTCGTTCCAGCACGTCCACCACGGACACGGCCCAGGCCAAGCCGGGCGAGAGGCCGGCTGCTGTCGGCGCCCGTGAAGTGACCATCCTGGCGAATGTGCTCGCCGTTGACCCAAAGAAGATGACCATCACCGTGCGCGGCCCGAAGGGCAACATCGTCGACCTGAAGGTCCAGAACCCGGAGCACTTCAAGGCCGTGAAGAAGGGCGACCAGATCGAGATGGTGTATGTCGAGGCGGTGGCCATTGCTGTCGAGCCAGCGCCGAAGAAGGCCGCGAAGTAAACAGAGGCCTGGCTGAACCCGGCGGCGAGCCTGGTTGCCGCCCCGAACGGGATGCGTACAGCATCCCGTTTTTTTTGTTGGCGCGGGCCGGCGATGCCTCATCTCGGCCTGGCGCTGGCGCGCCGGTTACCGTTCAAGCCGGTCAGAACGCGCGGCCCAGGAAGAAGTAGAAACTCTGGTTGCCGTCCACCGCGCGCCCATACGCCAGATAGGCCGGGCCGATGGGCGTGTCCGTACCGATGAAGAGGCTGCCCGAGGTCAGCAGTCCCGTGGGCGCGTTTGGTAGCAGCGGCACACCATAACGCCCCAGTTCCAGCGACGCGCCGCCATAGGCGCCGTCGAGCAAGGACCCTTTCCATATCCGGTGGTAATACATGAGCCTGCCGAAGGCCAGGTTCTCTCCGTAGAGCTGGCCGGTCTTGTAGCCCGACTGGTTCAGGAACCCGCCCCACTGGAACCAGTTGTAGAACGGAAGTCTGTTGCTGCCGATCTTGCCGCCTGCCTTCAATGAAAGGTTGACGGTGTGCTCACCAATCGAATAGGCCGCCATCGCATCGATGGCTCCCTTGTTGTAGCTCTGGTCCGCGCCCAGCGCCGTGTTCGAGCTGAATACATTGGCGCCGAGGCGCCAGCCCGAGCGCGGGAAGTGGGTGTTGTCCAGCCGGTCCAGCAACAAGCTGGCATTGACGGCCCCCTGGGGGATTCTCTCGTTGTCCGTGGCCAGAAAGACCGAACCGGTCTCGAGGCTTGGTTTGAGGCTGCCGCTCAACAGGCCGACCCGCAGCTCGCCATATTCCTTGAACTGGGTGCCCACCGCCAGCCCGACGAGGCCTGAATTCAGCGTGTAGCTGGCAACTCTGTTGGACCCGTCGTAGAGGTACACGGGGAGCGTCTGGAAACTCACGTTCGGTGCCACGAAATAGGTGCCCTCCGGGTTGAGCGGCTGGTAGAACTCGCTCACCACAGCATTGTTGTAGCCAAACTGCACCCCCGTCCGCCAGGAGGCGCCCAGCGAGTTGATCCATGTCTTGCGATAACTGGCCGCCAGATTGAAGAAGGAGGACTGGCTGGTGAAATCGCTGGACAGGCCCAGGCCGAATCGGAGGTAATCGGGCCCCCAGGACTTCTCGACCGCCTCCACCGCCAGCACCCGTTTGCCGGGTTCGTCGATCAGGCTGTAGTTGATGTGCTCGAAATCCCCCGTGCCGTAGATGCGGCGCAGGTCTTTGTCGAGAATCTCCTGCTCGATCGGCTGGTTGACGACGGTCTCCATCAAGGCCTGCACGGATTCAGGGTTGACGCGTTTCAGGTTGTCGAACCGGATTTCATCGACGGGTATCAAGTCCGGCGCCTGTGCCACCGTCTGGCGCTGGCGCAGCGCGGCATACTGGTCGGGCGGCAGGGAGAGCTTTTCGAGCTGCGCCGCGACCTTCTCGGCGGCAGGCTCTCCCACGAGGGCGATCTTTGCCAGGGCGTCAAAGTCCGCCGTCGTGTAATTCCCCAACTCTGGCGAGATCAGGATGTCCGAGGGCTTGAGCAGGCCCAGCGAAGTCTGCACGTTCTGCTCGGTCAGGATGCTGACCATCTGCCCCGCCACGCCGAAGATGCTGTCGAGCTGCCCGCGGGTGAGCAGCGGCGTGCCCACATTCACCGCGATGATGACGTCGGCGCCCATGGCCCGGGCGGTCTGCACGGGCAGGTTTTCCGTGAGCATGCCGTCGACCAGGATCATGCCGTTCAACTCGGCCGGTGCGATGGCGCCAGGCACCGACATGCTGGCGCGCATGACGTTGGCCAGCTCACCCTCCTTGAAGATCACGGCCTTTCCCGTCACGAGGTCGGTGGCCACAGCACGGAAGGGAATGGCCAGCCTGTCGAATCTCTGGTAGCCCTTGACCTTGGAGAGCTTGCGCAGCACGGTTTCCAGCTGCACGCCGGTCACCACGCCTTTGGGGAATTTCAGGCTGGAGCCGACCAGGCCGATCTCCGGGCCGAACAGCAAGCTGTAATCCTCCGCCTTGCGCTGCATCGAAAGCTCTTCGCGTGGCGGGCGCTCCTTGAACAGCAGTTCGCTGGTGATCTCGCTCGTAATCGCGTCCATTTCGGGGATGCTCATGCCGCTGGCATAAGCCGCGCCCACCAGGGCGCCCATGCTGGTGCCGGCGATGCAGTCGATCGGCACCCGGTATTTCTCCAGCACCTTGAGCACGCCGATGTGCGCCGCGCCGCGGGCGCCGCCGCCTGAGAGCACCAGGCAGATCTTGGGTCGCTTGCCCGTGCTTGCTGCCTGTGCCGGCGCTTCTTCCGTCGTTGCGGACCAGGCGCTTGCCGCCGGCAGGGCCGCCAAAACAAGTCCCGCCCAAAGCAGGCTGGCACCGCGCAGAAATCGCATCGTTGGGGCAGGTTTCATGTCGGATTCTCAGGAGAAAGTTCGTTCAAGGGCACGGCAGCATGCGCCTGCCAGCTTATTGAGCCCGGCGTATGTTCTGTGAAAAATTGGCCGTGATGCCGGCGCCATGCGCGCGGTCATTGACGTGCGCCCGGCGCTGGAGTTCCGCAAAGGGGCGGCCGGCATCGTCCAGCCCGCCGTTCTCGTAAATGAACTCGGGGACGTGGCCGCTGGCCAGGATCTTCCAGCTGAACGGAAGATGGCTAGGGTTGACCCGCGCATTCATCCAGATGTTGGTGGTGCAGTTGGTCGTCAGGCTGTTGTAGAACTCGGGCTTGTCCTTCAAGGCGTTGATCTGGTTGATGTATTCCAGAAAGAAGCGCTGGCGGCCCTGCGGTGTGCTTTTCAGCCGGTAGACGTAGACATCCTCAGGCGGGTCGCGGCGATAGTTGGTGCGCAGCCCGATGACATCGCGCTCATCGGCCACAACGTAGTAGAGCTCGTACTGCCTGAAAAAGCCCTTGACGGTGGAATAGCCTTCGCCTTTCTCGGTGCGGGTCTCGATGGACACGGCGAGATGGTCACCGCCGGCAAAGGCAAAACTGACGAAGACATGGGCGATGTCCGGCCCCATCCAGTAGACCGCGATCACATCGATACCTTCGAGTTTGCTCAGATCGTAGGACTTGTCGTACCAGGCCGGCGTGAAGTCGTTTTCGCTGCGGTAGGTGAAATTGCGGATGTTGTGCACCGTCACGATGTTGCCTTCAACGCTGGCCCACGGCAACCTGGCCACGTTGGGCAGCCAGTCGCGGTCGTTGGACGGTCGCAGGGTCGCCCACCATGCCAGCACGCCCAGAAACAGCACGAGCCAGGCCGACAGCGCGCGCCAGCGCCGGCGGTTCAGGACGATGGCCACCAGCACTGCGACCGAGGCCAGGGCGAAGGCCGCCGCCAGGAGGGTGCGCAGGGCTTCGGGTTGCGGCCCGGAAATGGACAGGGCGAGGGCGCCCCAAGCCCCCGTCGCCGCGATCACGACGGCGAGCAGGAGCCAGCCTGTGGTGGTGGCTATTCCGATCATCGGGGCGAAGCGCGTTGCGGACTCACGTCGGGAACGTCACGCTGCCTGTAGCGAACGCACGCTTACCAGCGGAACGTGGCGGCGACCAGCGGACCGTTGAGATTCAAGCTCTCGATCGGCTTGCCGGACTTCATGTTGTAGTCGATGTAGCGCCACATGGCACTGAGCTCGCCCCAGCCGAAGCGATAGCCGACGCCGGCAGCAGCTTGCCAGGTCAACTGCGACTGGCCGGTACCCACGTCGAGGTAGTAGGGCACAAACCACTCGCGGTTGGCGCCGAAAGCGTACTTGCCCTTGACGCCGATGATGGCGTCCCAGAAGGTGTCGCTGACCTCGACCGTGCCGGAGCGCCCCGCCAGAGCGTGTTGCCCAATAGTTCCGGAGAACGAATAGCCGAGCGTGTTCGTCATGCTCAACATGCGGGCGCCAAAGAGCAGGTCGTTGGTCCATGCGGGATCGATGTTGTAGAGCCGGTACTCGCCCGCGACCGTCCAGAGGGTGCTTTTCATGTCAAGGCTCAGATCCGCCGTCGCGCTGGCTGGAATGATGCCGTTGATCAGCGAAAAGTCGCGGGTGGCGGACTTTGAGTTGCCGATATTCAGATACATCACATCGTTCCACAGGCCCCACTGCCCGTTGTGAATGTCGAGCGAGCCCATGAAGACCATCTTCAGGTTGTCGATGATGGTCGATGCATCGACGCTGAGGCTCGGGCTGGGGTTGCCCGGCAG
>Ga0209254_10006260_pt1 | contig 10977 bp, 11 predicted proteins | sample FrelakmetDIP11DI_FD_187148 | JGI IMG/M metagenome (GOLD analysis project Ga0209254, IMG submission 187148) | Freshwater lake sediment microbial communities from the University of Notre Dame, USA, for methane emissions studies - DIP11 DI (SPAdes)... | ecosystem: Environmental > Aquatic >... | reverse complement strand
ATGGTCTGATTCTCACCAATGGGCAGGGGATTGTCGTTATAGGCCTGATCCATCATGGCTTCTTCCACAAACAGATGGCGGGGAACCGCTTGCATCACCTTCAAGAGGTGTACATCTTTGACCCCTCGGGCGTGGATCTGCGTATCCACCATCCTCATGCGTTGTTTTGTATATCTGTCCATCAGTCATCCTGCAGATGTTTTTTTCGCGGCGGTACACGGTAGTGCTGGTCCACCCAATGATGCCGCCTCATTCCCATCGCTTCACGGGTGACGATCAGATAATAGAGCCTCATCAGGGCATATTCGCGAGCTCCGTTGAATCTGCTGATCTCCCAATTGATTTCAGCAACTATCTGACGACGTAATTGGCTCAGGCTGCGGACATCGGTCAAATCCTGCGAGACAAGCCGTTCAATCTCCGCCAGCCGGTCCATCCTTTCCTCCAGGCTGTTTTCAATGCTGTGCAATTTTTCGAGAGCCCTGGAAACACTATCCCCTGCCCGACCCAAGACAGCCGCTCTTTCCCGAAGAAACTCTTCCTGAAGGACATCTTCAGTACTCTTATTTTTGTTCAATGCCATAAATCAAGGAAAGGAGGCCTGCCGGCAGAGGTCATCCCGCAATCAACAGGACACAAATAATTTTACGTATATCATTTAAGAGCCCAATATTCAAGTGAAAAGGCTTTCCTGTCGGCTCAGCCAAGTTTTCCTTTACAGTTTTTCGTCATTTCATTATACGGAAGGTTAGGAAAGGAGCCCGGCTATGGATATCAAAATAAATAACGCCACTTTATCCCTCATTCAGGGTGATATTACCCTGCAGGAAACGGACGCTGTCGTCAATGCCGCCAATACGAGGCTGGCAGGGGGGGCCGGCGTGGACGGCGCCATTCACGCAGCCGGAGGACCTTCCATCATGTCGGAATGCCGCAAGATCGGCGGCTGTCCGACCGGTCAGGCCGTGATCACCGCAGGCGGCAGCCTCAAGGCCCGATACGTCATTCATACGGTCGGTCCCGTCTACCAGGGCGGCGGTAGCGGAGAAGCGGCCCTGCTCAAAAGCGCTTATCTGGAAAGCCTGAAACTGGCGTCCGCCAGAGGATTGAAAAGCCTGGCTTTCCCCGCGATCAGCACCGGCGTTTACGCTTATCCGCTCGAGGAGGCGGCCCGCATTGCCCTGAGGACCGCCATGGACTACCTCGGGGAACACGGCGATCTTGATCTGGTCCGCTTCGTGCTGTTCAGCCGGAAAATGTACGATGTCTTCGCGGGGGAACTGAAAAAGCTGATTCAACAGCCATGACGGCCCCCTTACCGGGCATAAATCCGGTAGTCAACCACCGCCACACCCCGTTCATAAACCAGAATCGGGTTCAAATCGATCTGGTCGATCTCCGGATGGTCCTTGACCAGATTTGACAGGGCTTTCATGATCCCGATCAGGGCCTTCTCGTCCTTCGGCTGCTGGCCGCGAACGCCGGAAAGCAGCGGATAACCCTTGATGCCTCTGATCATGCGCCGGAACTCATCAACCGTACCCGGCAGCAGGCAGAACTGCACATCCCTGTAAATTTCCGTGAAAATCCCGCCCAGGCCGAACATCAGGGCAGGCCCGTACTGGGGATCCCTGATGACGCCTAATATGATCTCTAGCCCGTCCGGATCTGCCATGGGTGAAACCGTAACACCATCAATCCGCGCGCCCGGCGCCTTCCTCCGGACACTTTTCACGATATCTTCAAAGGCGCTTTTGACCTCCGACGCTTTGGCCAGATTGAGACGGACCCCGCCGACATCGGTTTTGTGAGCCACATCCGGGGAGGCAATCTTGAGAACCACCGGTTTTTTATATTTCCTTGCCAGCACGACCGCATCCTTTGACGACGGCGCCGGCTTTGCGTCCACGGCGGAAACCCCGTATTTCTTCAGCAAGGCGGCGGCCTTACGGGCCGGCATGAGGTTCAGAGCCGTTTCCGGTGCGGCCGCATGAGGGGTTTTTTTTGCAGGCCGGGCTTCATCGAAGCGGACAAGCTGGTAGAGGGCCCGAATCCCTCGCTCCGGCGTCGGATAGACGGGAATCCCTTTGCGATGCAGCAAAAGAGTTTCCTCACGCTCCACGTCGGCGCCTCCGCAGTAAACGATCAGTTCACCTTTTCCGGTGACAATGTCGGACGCGCCGTGAATGGGATCGCCGAAGATCACCACGCTGGTGTCATAATCCGACTTGGCGGCGGCTATGACTTTGGCGTAAAGGCTGGGATCAGAGATGGCGTCACCCGTGAGATCGATGGGATTGCTGACCCCGCAGTGGGCCGGCAGGAAGGCTCGCAACCGCTGCTGCAGCACTTTCGACGGCGCCGGATTTTCGAATCCCAGTTTCTCCGCCTCGTCGATGGCCAGAATGGCCGCGCCGCCGGAACTGGAAATATTGAGCAGGCGTTTTCCGGAAGGCTTTTCCATATACGCCAGGGCCTTGGCAAAATCGTATAGTTCTTCGAGGTTGTCGGCCCGATACACTTTGTATTTATTGAAAATGGCCTCGTAGATGGCGTCATCGCCCGCCAGGGATTTCGTGTGGCTTTCCGCCGCGACGCGGCCGCGGGCCGTCCGCCCGGCCTTCAGGATCACGATGGGCTTCGTCGCCCGTTCAAGGGATTCCAGAAATAAGGCAGGCCGCTTGACCCCTTCCATGTAGATGGCGATCACTTTGGTGTCCGGATCGTCATTGAAATACCGGATGCAGTCCGCCTCGTCCACGTCCGCCCGGTTACCCAGGCTGACAAATATGCTGAAACCGATCTGATCCTGGCTGGCCCAGTCGATGAGCGCCGCCCCGACAGTGCCGCTCTGTGAAACAAAGGCAATCTTGCCCCTGGCGGTAATCAGGGGCCAGGAGGCGCAGAGATGATGGTGCGGGCTGTTGATCCCCTGGCAATTGGGACCGACGACGCGAACACCATAGCGGCCGGCGATGTCCGCCAGCTCCTTCTGGAGCTTTTCTCCATCCGGCCCCGCTTCGGCAAAACCGCCGGTCACGACGACGGCCGCCTTGATCCCAATTATGCCGCATTCTTCGATGGCTCCCGAAACCATTCTTGAAGGAATGACGACAACGGCCAGATCGGGAGGCGCCGGAAGGGAGGCGATATCCTTGTAAACTCGCAACCCGAGAAGCTCATCCGCCTTGGGGTTGACGGGATAAATGGGCCCGCCGAACCCGGCATGGATCAGATTGTAGAGAATGTCATGGCCGAGTTTCCCGGGGCTGGCCGAAGCGCCGATCATGGCTACGCTGCGCGGTCTGAAGAGTGCATCCAGATTGCTGATCGATTTCATCTTTCCCTCCTTTATTATCCTTACTGAGCGCTTGCATCATAGGAGCCCCGTCGGTATTGGGGCAGCTATGGATTCATAGCATGGAAGGCCGTCATTTTCCATGCATAACTGCTGGTTCATCCGACTTTTACATGCTTGCTGGAAATGTATTTCTTGCTGATTTATTCTAATTTATTGTATTTACCGTGAGGAATAACCTCATCCGGATTATTTCAGCACGAGACATGAATTGCAAGGAAAGAGAGGCGTATCAATACCATGAAAAAAATACCTAAATTCAAAACTGAAGCCGAAGAACGTGAATTTTGGGCAAACGCTGATTCTTCCGACTATATTGACTGGTCGAAGGCAAGGCGGGTTTTGCTACCCAGCATCAAGCCTTCTCTCAGAACGATTTCTTTGCGTCTGCCGGAAATCATGCTTGAAGAGTTAAAGCTCATTGCCAACAAGAGAGATGTTCCATATCAGTCGCTCATCAAAATATTTTTACCTGAACGTCTCTCGAAAGAATTAAATGCCTGATCTGGCACATGCTATATTTTCATAAGCCACGAACATTCACTTAAAAATACAAAAGTTGCAATTTTGGTTATCAAGGTATACTACTGAATCCTGGGTGAAATGTGGCATTTTCGGGGGATGATCGGGGTTGAGATGTGCTTCCTGAAATGTAGTAGCCAGCAATTTTAGTGGATATGCGTCCTTTCAAGAGGTTATCAATAAAATATTACCTTGACTTCTCAACTCATTAGGGCCACAAAGAGACACATTTGAAAGAGGCATTGTCAATCGGTTAACAACCAATTTGAACCCCTTTTAAAAAGGGTGATGCCATGGAGAGATTATTGAAACCCTGTTTCTGAAAAGAGGCGGGGTTTTGTGTTTTTATCAAGGAGGCATCATGAAAAAAATTGTTTTGACGATTGTTGTCATTTTGCTTCTGCTGGCCGCTTATCTGACGTTATGGCCGGTGCCGATTAAGCCTGTCATCTGGAATGCGTCCATGCCGCCTGGTTATACCGGCCCACACGCCGTCAACACAAAGCTTGCCAATCTCAAGATGATTTCATTGGGTAAAGAAGAAGGGCCAGAGCATATCGCCATCGGCAAAGACGGCAAGCTTTACACGACAGTAACCAGCGGCAACGTCCTGCGAATGAATCCGGACGGCAGCTCGCAGGAGGTGTTTGTAAACACCGGCGGGCGGGTGCTGGGTTTTGACTTTGACAGATCCGGAAACCTGATTGCTGCCGACGTCAACAAGGGGCTGTTGTCGATCAGCCCCGACAGGAAGATCATGACGTTAACCGACAAGGTAAACGGAGATCCTATCCGCTATGCCGATGCTGTGGTGGTGGCCGAGTCCGGCAAGATCTATTTGAGCGATGCGTCAACCCGCTTTGCACCCAAAGACTGGGGCGGGACATTTGAGGCCGGCATTCTGGACATCCTGGAACAGGCATCAACCGGCCGTATTCTGGAGTACGACCCGGAAAACAAAACGACCCAAGTCGTGGCGAAAGGATTTAGTTTTGCCAACGGTATCGCCCTGAGCCGGGATGAACAAATGCTGTTCGTCAATGAAACCGGTAAATATCGAGTGTGGAAAATTTCTGTGAACGCGAGAGATTTGGATATTTCTACCCTGAGCGATCAGGCCAAAGTGTTGTTTGACAACCTGCCCGGTTATCCGGACAACCTGATGCGCGGACTCGACGGGAAAATCTGGCTGGGCCTCATGAAACCGCGTAACCCCACCATCGACAACCTGGCCACCAAGCCGTTCATGCGTAAGCTCACGCTTCGCCTGCCGCGTGCGATGTGGCCGGTTCCAAAAGCCTATGGCCATGTGATGGCTTTTACGGAAGACGGCAAGGTCGTGGCTGATCTGCAGGACCCAAGCGGTGCCTACCCGGAAACGACGGGAGTGACGGAAACTTCTGACCGGCTCTACATCCAGAGCCTGCATGCCAAGGGGTTGGGCTGGATGCCTAAATGAGCGTTCACTTTAAAGATGCATTACGTCCTGACCACATGGGGGGATTAAGATAACATGATCAATTTGAGGTGAAAACCGAGGCTATTATTCTCTTTACTTTACATTCTCATAAGAGCATTCGACAAGCGTACTTTCTCTTATTAGTTCAGTAAACTCATTAACCTTCCCCTTAACCTTCTGGAATCAGATGTGAAAATGATTTATCGAAAGGTGCCGATATTTCGGCTTCCACGGAGGTAACTATTCCTCTATGGGAGCTTACGTTTTACGGTACTCAGAGAATCTATTTTCATAAAGACAAATTCGGGCATTCACCTGCCTTTAACAAAGGAGGTAAAGAAATGGTTACCATCGGAACGGTTGCTTTTCCCACGGAAAGTGGAAAGGAGATGGGCAAGTGTTTTATGAGTTTACCCACTCTTCCTCCATACATGACCAGAAAAGGACCCTATGTGGGCAGTGCATTAGGGGTGGGCATTAAGACCATCTCCATCTTTGAGTATGACCCCTCAAAAAAGGCAGAAGCCGATGAATTTATTGGCAATTACTATGCACATTTCATCGGCGTACCTGGTTTTACATATTCGATGGAAACATGGTTTGATATCACCGAGGCCTTTAAGATGATTGGATTGGCTTAATATGCCTAATCCAGCGGATGATCACAACGGCGAGGGATTGTGGAATGATGCACAGAGATCAAGAGAAGGGAGGTTATAGAAAATGGCAAAATTCTTGGTGGTTCACCCGGTTGGCAAGGAATTGACCCTGGAAGTCACTGCGCCCATTGCCAAGGCCATAAAGGCAAATCTCACAGTTGATGCATACTGGACTCAAAGCAAGTATGTACGCGAGGAAGGTAAACTATACTGTGAGTGGGATGCGAAGGATGCACAGTCGATACAAAAAGTCATTGATAAAGCGGCGCCGGGCTTTCCGACTGAAATCTACAAACTGGATAATGCGTTCATGGTGCAATCAGAAGACTTCAGATAAGTAACCGACCCGCAGGATGCTTCCTGTGGAGCCGGATGATCAGAAATATGATGATCCGGCCCCCAAGGCAAGGTTGCTATTGCTTGCAGACAGCTGGGGAATCGGCTTGTTGCACTTCAACAGTCTATAAGGCCAAATCAAGAGGAGGAAAAGCTATGGGAAAATATCTGTATCTTTGGGAAATTGACCGGACAAAAATACCCATGGATCCAAAAGAGCGTGGGGTTGGTTTCAGTATGTTACTGGAGATGGTCAAGCAGGATATAAAAAAAGGCATCACCAAGGATTGGGGAGTATTTCCTGGCGAGTTTAACGGATATTCAGTCGTTGAGGGAACGGAGGTAGAAATTATGAACCAGGTACAAAAGTACACTCCGTTTGTCTATTTCAAGGTCTATCCCATTGCTTCAGTAGCTCAAGCAGAGGAAATGATAACAGCCCTGACCAAGTGATTATGTAAATTCACTCAATTATGTAGAGGGGTCGGTGCTGTCAATGATATTGGATCGAGGCACGGCCTCTCTACAGATAGTGAAGGAGAAGAAATGAGCAACGACATTTATGAAAGGCTCAGAGAATTTTTGGACACATTACCGACAGGCTTTCCGGCGACACCTACGGGGGTCGAAATAAGGATCCTAAAAAAGCTCTTTACCCCGGAAGAAGCTGAGTTGACAATGAAACTTAAGAACGAACCGGAAGAAGTCTCCCTGATAGCGGCACGTATTGGAATGGAAAAGTCTGAACTCACCGCGAAGCTAGAAGAAATGGTCATGAAGGGGCTTATTTTTAGAGTCCGGGATGGTGGCCGAAGGCTTTATCAGTCCTACCAGTTTATGGTTGGTATTTATGAATTCCAGTTGAAAAATTTGGATAAGGAATTCTGCACATTGTTTGAGGAATACCTACCCTATCTCGGCATTTCCTTGGCTTCCGTAAAGACGAAACAACTGCGCGTTATCCCGGTTGAGTCGGCGGTAAACACCCTTAACTGTGTGGCCCCATACAATCAGATCAAAGAACTGGTCCGGCAGCAAGAGCTGATAGGGGTTGGGGAATGCATTTGTCGCAAAGGGCAGAAACTGCTGGGCAATGAGTGCGATCGCCCGAAAGAGACTTGTCTGGCGTTTGGGGATTTTGCCAGATTCTATATTGATAACCAATGGGCGAGGCAGATTACTGTTGAAGAAACCATGAATATTTTGGATTTAGCGGAGGAGTCTGGTCTGGTACTCTCTCCCACCAATACGCAGAAGTTGGAGGCTATTTGCTGCTGCTGTCCATGCTGCTGTCCCATCCTAAAAACCGTGAAGTTAGTCAACAAATCTAAGTATGTGACAGTGTCCTATTATCATGCCAAGATCGACTCCGATCTTTGTCTGAGTTGTGGTCTTTGTGTCGATCGATGCCAGGTGGTCGCCATTAAGGATCAAGATGGGTGCTTTGAGGTATTGAATGAGAAATGTATCGGCTGCGGACTTTGCGTCAGTACCTGTCCTGAGCAAGCTATTTCATTAGTGGAAAAGCCAAAAATGGAACCTCCCCCCATGGATTTCCGTGCGACTTTGAGAAAAATTGAGACTGAGCGGCTTGCAATTCAACATAAATCCTGATTTTTTTTCATGGGCAAAGAGCCCATGTTGCCCTGGGAAGAACGAAGGAATGCTATGTTCAAGAGCCTGGTCGTTTACTTCGCCGCTAAAAGAGCTGATTGCGCTCCTTCTTTAAGGGTGATGACATAAAGTGGCGATTATACTGATGAAAGGATATAACAATGGGAATCAACATATATCCAATACATCTAGGCTTTGATTGTTGCTACCTAATTCAGGATAAAGGAATCATTATTATCGATGGCGGGGCGCCCGGAAAGATAAAGGCCTTCCTGAAAGGGATTAAGAAGCTATCCATAAAGCCCGAACAGGTAAAACTCATTATCATTACCCACGGTCACTGGGACCATATTGCCTCCGCAAAAGATATAAAAGAAAAGACCGGTGCAAAAATCGCCCTACACAAGAATGAAAAGGAATGGCTTGAGAAGTCTTTGAAGCCGCTGCCGCCCGGAGTGAACCGTTGGGGAAGAATCTTAGGTAAGGCAATGACCCTGTGCATACCGTTTATAAATATTCCAGCCACCACGGTGGATGTGGTCATTGGTAATGATGGACTCCCTCTGACCGAATATGGAATTTCGGGCAGGGTGATCTACACCCCCGGCCATTCGTCTGGGTCCGTCAGCGTTTTATTGAACACTGGAGATGCCTTTGTCGGGGATATGGCAATGAATGAGTTCCCTCTGACACTTGGGGCTGGACTTCCAATCTTTGCTGAGGATTTCGATAAACTTAAAGAAAGCTGGTGGATGCTTCTTAATCAAGGTGCCAAGACTGTATACCCATCTCATGGAAAACCTTTCCCGGCATCTATAATTCGAGGTTTGTTGTCATAGGGAGAGGATAAGGGAGTGGCGTTCATAGCCAGCTATTTTTTTCTACAATTGCGCATGCACAGTGAGGGTTGAAGGGGGAGGTGAGCATGGAAGAGATAAGCACAAAGACACAAATGGCTAAAATCCGGTCCTTCGAGAAGGGTTTCATGGCTACCCACCTGATCAACTTGGGTGCCGAACTCGGCATATTTACAGCCCTCAATGAAAACAAAGAGGGTCTGACCGTATCGGAGTTGGCTGTAAAGCTCAACCTTCATGAACCGTATCTAAAGATCTGGTGCCAGACCGCCTATCACTTCGAAATTCTCGATGCCGATGATCAGGGTCGGTTCAAATTACAGCCTTTTCTCGATGATATCCTGGGAGACAAAACGAATTTCAAAAACTACCTGGCCAACATTTCGCTGGACGTCAAGGTCGGTGAAATGATGAAATTAATGAAGGAGTCTTTACAGACAGGGAAGCCTGTTGACAGTTATAATACGCCCGAGTTCTCAGAAATGGCATATGAACCTACGAGGAATATCCCCCTGGCTTTCCTTTTCATGATTCTTCCGAAAGCCGATCATTTGAAGCGAAATCTTGAACAGGGTATCCGGTTCCTCGACATCGGCTGCGGAAACGGTAATTTGATAATCCAATTGGCTCAAGCGTTTATAAACAGCACTTATGTGGGTATTGGCCTCGATGCTTACGGCATTGAATCAGCAAAATCGACTATCTCTCAATTGGGTTTGGGCGACCGTGTCGTTGTAGAATATATGGGGGGAGAAGTCATGCCGTACGAAAATGAATTTGACATGGCAAGCATGGTATTGACACTCCATGAGACCAGACCGGATGTACGAGAAGAAGTCGTCAAGAAAGCCTATAAGGCATTGAAAACAGATGGATATTTTCTCGTTCTCGACTTTCCCTATCCCAGCAAATTGGAGGATTTTAGAAATCCCATATTCGACATGGGCATTTCCGATCAGTTCTTCGAATGCAGTGGCGGGTTCTTTCATCTCGATAATGTAAAACAGAATGAAATCATTATGAATGCCGGGTTCACAAATATCCAGCGCATGCCCATTGGCAAGGGGATGTTGGATTTCGTTACGGCCACAAAATGAAACGAATTGTGAGTTTGAGAGGATGTTAACTTTTACCCAAAGCCCTTGTCGGGATACTATGATCACAACGTCATGAACTGTGCAGGCCAAGGGGGTCAGTTTAAAGGAGGGAAAGTCATGTCGAAAGATATTAGTGTTCGGTGGAGCTGGCTCAAGGGAATGTATATTTATACTATCATTGGCGCAGGTGGATTTGGGCTAGGAATTATTAATCACATAATGGAGGCACTTGGGTAAAAAACTGAATGCGGTTTAAAGTGCTCAAATGCCTGACGGCCGATTCCCCTTTCGTATATAATCGGACTGTTCTTTCTTCAAAGGCAGGGTCAATTGACTCTGCCTTTTTTGTTTGTTTCATTCTATAATCATTGACTCCAAGATAAACTTATTATTGTGGACTTGTAGGTGCACAAAATAACCAGCGATGTCTTTTTTGTTAAGCACTTCGGGTTGTAATCTGCTACACAAACGCATCAGCCTCCCTCGTTGACTTAAATGAATGACCTGTCGGTAATATCAAGGATGCGTATAGGTGAAAGAGAGCTGTGGAACGATTCATACATTTCATTCTTTTATAAATCAAAAGTACGCATCACCGGATGAACCTGACTTCTTTTGTGCTTGCGATGACAACGGATATTGACTATACATACGACCGAAAACCTATATGAACCTGCAGGGGGTGCGCGCCATGCGATTTCGCAAAGCGGGAAAAATCACGGATCATTTCTGGTATCTCGGCCGGGAGGAGTCCGGGGTCTATTGCCTGGAGGGCGCCGACGGCGCCATGCTCATCAACGGGGGCCTCACCTTTATTCTCCCCGATGTGCTCAAGCAGATGCAATCATTCGGAATCGATGCAGGAAAAATAAAAAAGTTTCTGATTCTGCATTCCCACTTCGACCATACGGGAATCGTGCCCTATATCAAGCGGGCCTGGCCCGACATTGATATTCTGGCGTCTGCGCCGGCCTGGAAGATCCTCGCCATGCCCAAGGCCATCGAGATCATGAACACCTATGGCCACATGAGTGCGCAGATGGCGGGCGCCGGAGACGCCCTCAAGGCCTATGAC
>Ga0209254_10006259_pt1 | contig 10979 bp, 8 predicted proteins | sample FrelakmetDIP11DI_FD_187148 | JGI IMG/M metagenome (GOLD analysis project Ga0209254, IMG submission 187148) | Freshwater lake sediment microbial communities from the University of Notre Dame, USA, for methane emissions studies - DIP11 DI (SPAdes)... | ecosystem: Environmental > Aquatic >... | reverse complement strand
CAGTTTGCCGTTGCGGGCATCGTTTCTGTAGCCGTACCATTTAACGAACATGTTCTCGATTACAGCGGATGCCTTTTCGTTGTCTTTGAAGCACGCGAGCAGGATTTCAGGGTTTACGTTTCCGCGGGATCTGGCTTCGGTTTCAATGCGGTCCAGGCTGTCTTTCAGTTCCTGCACCTGCTCGGTTTCGATTCCCTTCCGGTAACGCTGGACAACCTCCAAGCGGAACCGGCAGGCCAGGCGGAAAAACGTCATCAGGACAGTCAATTCCTTAGGAATGTGCTGGGTCAGCGAACCTCCGACTTCTTCGAGAAACAATACGGTAAAGGAATCGATGGTTCCGTCGTCGCCCCGGTCGAGCGAATGCAGATGGGGCCGGAACAATTTCCCCGAGTTCAGGCCTTTGAACGTGGCCTGAATCGGCCCGAACGAATTTCCGCTGGCCGCCTTCTGTATGGTGGCGCTGAGCTCCATGACCCAGCGCTTGTCCGATGCTTCGGTCGCGATATTCTCGATCAATGCGCCCCAGGTTTCCGGCTTGCTGATTTTTCCAAAGAGGGAAAGCGTCACGTTGTCGACATCGAGCAGTTCGGCGCCGTTCAAATCCTGCCAAGCGAGCAGTTTCTTCGGGTCTCGCACCCTCAGGGAAACATGTCGGTCCAGGCGGTCATGGGTCAACCGCTGCGATCTCGGTTTGATCGCCTGGATGATGGTTTCACAAATGGACGGTATCTTGCTTTCGACATCCGGGTTTAGCGCCTTCATTCCCGGGACGGGGTTGTCTTTTAGAAACACCATTTTCAAGAAGCCGACCACCGCCTCTTTTTCAGCCTTTACCGCCTGCAGGTCGTCTATCTGCGGCGGCAGTTCCTTCTGCTTGGGGTGGTGCAGACAGATCAGCTTGTGAATCTTTTCGGACAGTATGCGGTTGCGGAACTGCCCCGTTTCATAGAGGCACCAGTCCCAATCCATGGACGGGTCGGGCAAGAGCAGAATGAACCAGTGCGCTTTCTTGATTCCCTCCCGTATCCTTTTGCCCCATTTGGCGCCGGCAATTTCCTCGGAAAATTCACTCGCAAAGGTGATTCGCAGTTTTCCGCCGGCGTACGCCCGCAGCTCATTGACAATGGTGCGGGCCGCATCCGCATCCTGGCTCTTGTAGCTGAAAAAAACATCGATATAGCCCTGTATGATTCCTCCGGCGGCATGTTTCAGCGCGGCAACGGCATCTTCCAGCTCCTTCAATTCCGAATCTTCGGACAATATCCTGGCGGCTGCTTCGATCTGTTTCTTGAACTTCGGATTCTCCCTGATCATCTCCTTGACCGGCGGTTGTTTCAGGAGGTCGCCCGCGTTCCAGGTCCGATCCAGGAGCGCGGCGTCAGTTTCTTTGGATGATCGCCTGTCTTTCATGGCAACTCTCCTTTGGTTGTAGAACCGGACTGATGCGTGGATGGGTCCTGCGCCATGACACCCTCCTATGGCAGAAGGTTTGGCAGAGTCGGGATCGGAAAAGCGCGGCTGAAAAGAAAATGTATAATGATTTTGATGAATAATACCCCTTTTGCTGCGTAAAAATCAAACGAAATGTGGGGCCATGGGCGGCATCACGTTTGCCGAGGCTCGATCGGCTGCCGGCCGCGCCATGCGGCAGCGCCAGTCCGCTTGACCACCCGCCCGGCGCACTGCCGCTCATGTTTGCAGTTGCACCGGCGAAAAAGTCATCCTAAAATCGCCCCTATTTCAGATTGAGCGAATCCATTCGCAACCTCAACCCGCCAATTCCGGATGGAACAGCGGCAGAAGGGCCGGACACGCTATGCATTTCCCTCTTCTCTTTCAGCCCATTCGCATCGGGCGCCTCCAATCCAAGAACCGGCTCCTCATGTCCGCCATGAGCATCCACTTCGGCGTGGACGAGCGGGGCCATGTGACCGAGCAGCTGGTCCGCTACATGGAGACACGCGCTGAAGGCGGCGTGGGCATGATGCTGGTGGGCGGCGGCGGGGTGCATCCCACCGGGGTGGAGCTGCCGCATCTGCCCGCCATGTGGGAGGACGGCTGCATACCGGCCTTAAGGAAGCTGACGCAGGCGGTGAAGCCGCACGACGCCCGCATCGGGATGCAGATCATGCACGGCGGACGGCAGGCGTACCATGACCAGAAAGTCGCCCCTTCCGCCATTCCGGCGCCGGCGCTGGCCAAGGGGACCCCGCGCGAGCTGCGGGCCGACGAGATCCCGGTGCTGGTGGCGGCGTTCGGGGATGCCGCCCGCCGCTGCCAGGAGGCCGGCTTCGACTTCATCGAGGTCCATGGCGCCCACGGCTACCTCATCAGCCAGTTCCTGGCACCCAATTCCAACCGGCGCACCGACATCTGGGGCGGGAGCTTCGAAAACCGCACCCGCTTCATGCTGGAAGTGCTCAGGGACATCCGCGTCAAATGCGGCCCGGACTTCACCATCGGCATCCGCATGAACGGCGAGGATTACATCGACGACGGCTGGGGCCTGGACGAAGCCCTGCGTCTGGCGCCGCTGCTGGAGCAAAACGGGGCCGATTACCTGCACGTCTCGGCCGGCGTCTACGGCAGCCGGCAGCTGACGATCCCGTCCATGTACGTCGAGCACGGGTGCTTCGTCCACCTGGCGGAAGCGGTCAAGAAGAAGGTTGCGATCCCGGTGATCGCCGTGGGCCGCATCAAGAAGCCCGAAATGGCCGAGGCGATCATCCGCGACGGGAAGGCGGACATGGTCGCCCTGGGGCGGTCGCTGCTGTCCGATCCGCAATGGCCGAACAAGGTCAAAAACGGTTCCGTTCGGGCCATTCGCCCCTGCATCGGCTGTTGCCTGGGCTGCATTCATGCCGTCTTTCAGCTGGAACCGGGCGGCTGCGTCGTCAATCCGGACGTGGGTCGCGAGTACCTGTTGCCCAGTGGCATCGAACCGGCCGCCGACCCCAGGAAGTGCCTGGTGGTGGGGGCCGGGCCGGCCGGGCTGGCGGCTGCCCGCATGCTGGCCCTGCGCGGGCACGCGGTCACCGTCTGCGAGCAGCAGCTCGAGATGGGCGGCGCCCTGCGGCTGGCGTCCAAGCCGCCCGGCCGCTCCGAGCTGATGGACATCCTGAACTATTTCGCCGAGGAGCTGGCCGGTCTGAAGGTCGATGTCCGTCTGAACTGTGCGGTGAGCGAGGAGCTGCTGCGCCAGATCGATCCGGACGAGGTCGTTCTGGCCACCGGCAGCCTTCCCGATATGCCCATGATCAAGGGCCTCTATCAGACGCACATGCAGGTCTGCACGGTAACGGAGCTGCTTTCCGGGGCGGTCGACGTCGGGCGCCAGGTTATGGTGTGGGGCGGGAATCAGGCCGCCCTCGTGCTGGCCGACGACCTCGCCACGCGGGGCAAGAGCGTCACGGTTCTGAATCGAAAAGCGCATTTCGCCGAGGAGATGTCCAGCAACGACCGCTATTATCTGCGCGAGCGGCTGAAGCGCGGCGGGGTCATGCTCTACAAGAACGTTCACGGCCTTGCGTTTAGCGCCGACGGGGCCCGGTTCCGCGCGGCGGAGCAGGCGGCGGAGCTGAGCGGCTTTGACGCCGTGGTTCTCGCCGACACCTTTGTCAGCCTGCGCGAGGCTGCCAACCTGGCGAAAGGGCACCGCGCGCGCGTGCATTTCATCGGGGATGCCAAGCAGCCCCGCCACCTGATGTACGCCATCAGCGAAGGGGAGGAACTCGGGAGGGAGCTGTGAGCGGCAGCAGACGGAAAGGCAGCTCCATAAGAATTTACGCGCGGATGGGCAGGCGTAAACGTTCAGCGTGCATTTTTCACTACCACGCGTTTGCCGAATAGCAGCCAGCCGCCGAGGTCGACGAGGATCGGCCGAGCCGGTTGGGCGGGGCTGACCGTGCTTGACTTCCAGACGGTGATTGCGTCGATCGCGATCTTATCGAATCGCTCACCGGCTCTGGCCGCGGGTTTTCCCATGCGGACCGCAGGGATTTGGCGGCTGCCGCATCATTTCGAGAGGGTCTGAGAATAAAGCGTCAGGTCGCCGCCGCGTTCGGCGATGTAAGCGGCGGCCCTGGGCGTGACATGGATCATGATAGCCTCCCGATCGTTCGCTTTTAAAAAAGCGCGCTATTCGTCTGCATCCGCCACCCGTCCGCGCGCGGCCTTGATGCGCCCGCGCCTGTCCTTCTGCTGCAGGCGTCGGGCCCGGGATCCCGGCGTGGGCCGCGTGGGCCTGCGCTTGCGGCGCACGACGACCGCCTTCGCAACCAGCACCTGGAGACGGTGCAGCGCCTCCTCCCGGTTCTGCTCCTGGCTGCGCTGGCCCTGGGCCTTGATGACGATCACCCCTTCGCGGGTGATGCGCCGGTCCTTGATCCCCAGAAGGCGCTGTTTGAGATCCGCCGGCAGGGAGGAGGCCGGGATGTCGAAGCGCAGATGAACGGCGGTGGCGACCTTGTTGACATTCTGGCCGCCCGCCCCCTGGGAGCGGACGGCGCTGATGTCGATTTCGTGCAAAGGGATCGCTATGTCGGCGGTGATCGTCAGCATCGTGCGCGCCCGCCCGGTCGTCGGCTGCGGGCCCGGATCGGTTCATCGTTCGCTGGGCAGTTTGACATTAATCCCCGGCAGCGGTCAAGCACGATCGGGAAATTGCGTCCAGGCGTCGCGAACGCTAGGATGGCCGTGTCCCCTGCCGGCGGGCGCAGCGCTCTTCAAACGTCACACGAATCCTTATTACGGGTATTCAGGAAAGGAGGATGCGATGATTATCAGGCAGCTAAAGCTCGGGGCGATGGACAACTTCAGCTATCTGGTCGGGTGCGAAAAGACGCTCCAGGCCGTGGTGATCGATCCGGGCGCCAACGTGAAGCGGATCCTGTCCGAGGCCGAAAGGCAGAAGCTGAAGATCGCCTTCATCGTCAACACTCACGGGCACGCCGACCACACCGCCGGCTGCGCCGAGCTCAAGCGTCTTACCGGCGCCCGCGTCATCATCCATGCCCTGGAGGCCGACACGGTCCCCGACGCCGACATCCTCTGGGCCGACGAAAGCGAACTGAAAGTGGGCGAGCTGACGTTCAACGTCTTGCACACACCCGGTCACACGCCGGGCGGCATCTGCCTTTATGCCGAAGGCAACCTCTTCACCGGCGACACCCTGTTCGTCGGCGACAGCGGCCGGACCGATCTGCCCGGCGGCCATCGCCCGACCCTGGCAGCCTCCATCCGGCGGCTGATGCAGCTGCCCGATGCAACCGTGGTGTGGCCCGGCCACGACTATGGTCCCACGAAGTCCTCCACCCTTGCCTGGGAAAAGCGCCACAACGTGAACGCCAGGGAATACGGCTACTTCGTCAAGAACGGGGGGTAACCGGTGCCGCGAACTGCTTGAGGAATTCCGCAGGCGTCAACGCCAAAGCGCGTCGTCCCCTATCCTGCTCTCGACGACCCGCAGCGCCTTCGTGAAGGACCGCCTGGCCTCCGAGGCGTAACGGTTGTAGCGGTGCATGTCCTCGAAGAGCTGCCAGGTGTCGTGTTCAACGACCTCGAGGATGCGCAGCAGACGCCGGTAGCCTTCGGTGTCGATGTCCTGGGGTTTGGCGCCCATCCCGGCCAGGCTCCTGCCGATGAAATGCGTGAGTGCCAGGCTCACGGCGATCTGGCGGTCGTGCTCGGCGGCGCTGGTTTCGATGACCACCAGGCCTTTGGCGGTCAGATAGCGCCGGATGGCCTCGCAGCGCGCCGGCGCGATGCGGACCGGACAAAGCACGATCTTGCGTCCGACGAGCGATTCAGCCGCGCTGTCCGGTCCGAACATGGGATGGGTTGCCAGGATCGCGGTGCTCGCGGGCAACAGCTCCAGCAGCCACTGCACCGGCGCCTCCTTGACCGAGCATACGTCCACGACGAGGCTTTCAGATCCTAGATGCGGCCGCACCTGCTCCAGCGCCTGCCGAAGACATGAGATCGGCACGGCCAGGATGACCACGCCGCAGCGCGCGGCGGCTTCCAGCGCAACCGGCTGCGCTCCGATCGAGTCCACGTCCTGAGCCGGAGCGCCGGGGTCGTAGACCCGCACCGGGCAGTCGACGGCCAGGTATTTCGCCGCCAACCGCCCGAAGCGCCCGAATCCGACGATCCCGATGGCGGGATTCTCTTCCATTGCTTCTCGCATCACGTCATTCTCGGCGCAACGCCCGCATCCATTTGGAACTTGAATTCCAGACCGGCTTTTGATATTCGCTGCTGGTAGTCTCAACCCGCAACCGGCCCATCCCGCAGCGCCCCTGTAGCTCAGTGGATAGAGCAATGGATTCCTAATCCATTGGCCGCGTGTTCGATTCACGCCAGGGGCACCAGCAATTCGACCGCGGCCGAAGACTAATACGCCCCGTAGGGCCGCACCACGCTCTCCCGCTTCTCACGGTCTCGGAACTCGTTGGCCTGGGCCTGTGCGTCCTGGCGATTGGGATGGTCTCCGATCCGCACCGTATGCCAGTCGCGGCCGCTGGGATCGGTGGTCTGCGTAACTCTGGCCGCGTATCCCTTGGCCGTGAACTGGTCCGCCACCTTCTGAGCGTTTTCGGCCCGCAGATAGGCGCCGATCTGCACCGAGTGGGTCATGAGCGGCGGTTTTGAGACTTCGGCCGCCGCTGGAGGTGGTTCTGCTGCGGGAGGGGCGTCGGATTCCGCCAAGTCCGGTGCCGGCGGCACCGCTGCGGCGGCTTCGACGGAGGATGTTGCCGTCGCGAGGCCTTCGTCGGCGGGCGGAGCAGGGTCGGCTTCGGCAGGAGCTGACGGCGCTGCGGAGACGATCTCGACGGGGGGCGGCGGGGATGGGGGTTCTTTGGGCAAGGGGGCTGCGGCCGCCTGAGGTTCGGAGGCGACCAGTTCCGGCACCGCGGCCGGAACCGGCGGGGCGGTTGCGGGACGCAACGCGAAAAGCGCCAGTGCCGCCAGAAGCACAAGCGATCCGCAGGCAAGCGACCATGCCGGCCAGCGGCGCGGCCCCGGCCTGCCGACGGTTGCACCGTCGAGGTGCCTGAGCTCTTCGACCACGGCACGCGCCAGTTCGCCGGTGATCTCCTTCTGGCGCGCCTTGAAGGCGGCCGACAGGATCGCGCCGCAGGCGATGTTGATCCGGCGGGGGTTGCCGCGGGCATGCCGGCAGACTTCCCGGATCGCTTCGCGGCTGAAGCGCGTCGGAGGCCCTGCCGACGCGACGCTCAGGCGGTGCTGGATGTAGGCCGCCGTTTCCTCCGCCGTCAGCCCACCGATTTCATAGAGCACCGACACCCGCTGGCCCATCTGGCGCAGCTGGTGGGAATTCAGAAGCTGTGCCAGAACCGGCTCGCCGATCAGCACGATCTGGATCAGCTTCTCACGCGTCGTCTCGAGATTGGAAATCAAGCGGATCTGCTCCAGCACCGCCGGCTCCAGAACCTGGGCGTCGTCGATGAGCAGCACCGCTTTTCGTCCGTCCAGGCGCGCCTGCATGAGAAAACCGTTCAACGCATCGGTCAGCTCCGGGAGGGTCTGGGCGCTGGCGGGAATCCCGAAACTGCGGTTCAGCCGCTGCAGAAGCTCTTTCGGCCCGGTGATGGGGCTCGACAGAAAGGCGACGGCGGCTTGGCCTCTCAAAGGCTCTATGAAGGCCCGGCAGACCGTCGATTTGCCAACCCCCTTCGCTCCGGTAATGACGGTGAACCCCTCGCCTTCGGCCACCGCGTAGCGCAGATGCGCCAGCGCCTCCTCATGATGCTTGCCCAGGAAAAGGCTGTTCACATCGAAGGTGAGTTTGAACGGGTTGTCTTTCAGGCCGAAAAACGGATAATACATGGAACCATCCCCGACTGGCGGCTTGCGTTTGGAATTAAGATCTCCGTTTGTAAATGCCCCAGTCGGCTGGATATGTCAATCTTGACGACTGCGCCGAACCGCCGATCCCAGCGTTGCGCAGTGAAAGGCCGCAGACCGGTGTTCGCCTATCAGCTCGACCCGCAGTATTTCGCCCAAATCGCCCAGGGCATCGAAGACTTGGGCGCCGCAGAGCTCGCGCGCCTGGGAGCGGTGGACGTGCGGCCCGCTTTCCGCGGGCTGTACTTCAAGGCGGACAAGGCGGCCCTGTATCGCATCAACTACCAGTCGCGTCTGGTCTCGCGCGTGATCGCGCCGCTCAGCGCATTTGCCTGCTACGACACCGATCGGCTTTACCGCAACGCCCGGCGGGTCCCCTGGAAGGAGATCCTGCGGGTGGAGCAGACCCTGGCGGTGTTCGCCAACGTGTCGCATAGCAAGATCCGCCATTCGCAATACGCCGCGCTCTGCCTGAAGGATGGCATCGCCGACTATTTCCGCGAGGACTGCGGCCGGCGGCCGAGCGTTCAGCGCACGAACCCGGATGTCTGGATCAGCCTCTATATCGAGAACAACCGCGCAGTCATCGGCCTGGACACCTCGGGGGGCTCGCTGCATCGCCGCGGCTACCGTCAGGAGGGCGTGGATGCGCCGATGCAGGAAACCGTGGCGGCCGCCATCGTTCAATGGAGCGAATGGGACGGAACCCGGCCGCTCGTCGACCCCATGTGCGGCTCGGGCACGCTGCTCAGCGAAGCCCTGATGCACCACTGTGGAATCCCCGCCGCCTTTCTGCGCCCTCGCTTCGGCTTCGAACAGCTGCCGGATTTCGACCGCGGCCTGTGGTCGACCGTTAAAGCCGACGCCGATCGGGCGATCCGTGCGCCTTCCGCAGGCCGGATCAGCGGCAGCGACATCGCCCCCGGCGTCGTGCAGATCGCCCACGCCAACCTGCGGCGGCTGCCCCATGGCTCCTCTGTCCGCATCCAGACGCGTGATTACCTAAAGCGCAGCGATCTTGCGGGCCGGGTGATCATCTGCAATCCGCCCCATGGCATCCGCCTTAAACCACAGGGCGGCACGGAGGCCTTCTACCGCGAACTGGGGGATTTCCTGAAACAGCGTTGTACCGGCGCGACGGCTTTCATCTACTTCGGCGATCGCGAGATGCTGAAGCACATCGGATTGCGGCCGTCCTGGAAGCGCCCGCTGGCAAACGGCGGGCTGGACGGAAGGCTGGCGAAGTTCGACTTGTTTGCATGAAATGCTATTTCCAGATGCCGCCCGTGCGAAGGACCGACGCATCAGCGCCAGATGACGTAAAGGACTCCTGCGGCCGCCAGCGCGGCAGCGACGTAAAGCCACGAACGCCCGGCTCCCGAGAGCAGCCGGCTCGCCGCTGCGTGCAGTGTCTCCGCCGGTGCGGCTGGGAGCGTCGATTCCAGCGGGCGGTCCTGGGGCGGCTCCTCCAAATCCAGCGCTACGCTCAGGTCGCGGCTGCATTCGCGGATCACCCCGCCGTCGATCATCTGCTGATTGGCGCCGTAGCCGTATAGCAGGGCATGATCGCAGATGATATTGATCAGGCGCGGCAGCCCCTTCGACAACGCGTAAATCGCCTGCAGCGCCGCAGGGTCGAACAGCGGCTGCTCCCGCCCGGCCGCTTTCAGCCGGTGCGCTATATAGGCATGGGTGTCGGCTTCGGTGAGCGGCTCCAACGAACAGCGCACGGCAATCTTCGGCAGAACCCCTTCGGCCGCCGCCGAGTTCGCCGTGGAATCGAGGTCGAGTGCACCCACCAACAGGAGCTTCAGCAGGCATTTTCCATTCGTCGTCAAGGCGGCCAGGCCGGCCAGATCCTTGAGCGCCTCCCGGGTGAGACGATGCGCCTCGTCGACGACCAGCACCGCTTGTTTTCCGGCGCTGGACGCCTGCATCAGCACCCGCGACAGCTCGCCAGCGAACTCCTCCGGCCGCGCGAAATCGAAATCCATGCGCAATTCGGCCGCCAACAGACGATGGAAGTCCTGCTCCTGCAGTTCGAGACCGCTGGCCGTAAGAAAAATGACGACCAGATCCTGACGTCGGGCCATCCGCTTGACGAGGGCGGTCTTTCCGGTGCCGATGTCCCCGGTCAGAATCAGGCAGCGCTCATGGTCCAAAAGGCCTTTTTGCAGAGTTTCGATCGCATCGGCATGCCGGTTGCCCAGCCACACGAAATCGGGATCGGGGACGGCACCGAAAGGCTCCTTTTTCAGCTGATAATGATCGAGATACATCGCGATCGGCAGCTCCTTCCTGACACCGTCCGCGCTGTGCGTGCGAATCTCGGCACACTTCGCGGGAAAAAGCATGATCGCCGGCGGCGGGCCGGCCTGCCCGACCCGCGGTCCCGGCGCAAATTTTTGACCTGGACCTCATTTTATACTAAGCTGGCTTGAAATGCACTCGAAACCCTCTATCGACTTCGGAAGCATGCCATGACATTCAAGCGCAGCACGGCATCGGGCGAGAAGGCGAGTGAACGCCGTTCGGGCATGAACCGGCGCTGGATCAAGACGCCGTACCAAGGACCGGAACGCCGCAGCGGCAGGGATCGGCGGGGGGAATTGCCTCCTCCTGAGGCCGTTACGCCCGACGACTCGGCCTCGGAGCGGACGGAGTCCCTCGAGCATCTGGTCCTTTCCACGACGGTGCGCCTGGAGGCCCTGGCGCGCCTGCTCGTTGCCAAGGGGCTGCTGAGCCCCAAGGAAATCTCCGACATGCTGCAGACCCTGCAGTCCGAGTACCGGCATCCGCAGATCAAGCGCGATTGAACGGATGCGGGACCGGCCGCGCCGCAGGAGGTGCGAATGAGCTCAACGGCCAAGACCATGGTGCTGGCCTCCTTTGCCGCCGATGCACTAGCCCTCGGGGCCCACTGGATCTATGACGTGCGGCAGATCGCGGCCAGGTTCGGACGGATCGAGGGCTTTCTGTCGCCCTCCCCGCCCACCTACCACCCGACCAAACAGCGCGGGGACCTGACCCACTATGGCGATCAGAGCTTGCTCCTGCTGCAATCGCTAGCCGATTGCGGCGGTTTCGACGCCGTGCGCTTCGCCCGA
>Ga0209254_10006258_pt1 | contig 10982 bp, 9 predicted proteins | sample FrelakmetDIP11DI_FD_187148 | JGI IMG/M metagenome (GOLD analysis project Ga0209254, IMG submission 187148) | Freshwater lake sediment microbial communities from the University of Notre Dame, USA, for methane emissions studies - DIP11 DI (SPAdes)... | ecosystem: Environmental > Aquatic >... | reverse complement strand
GCTTCGTCGAGCGTCGGCGCCACGCAGGTCACGTGGCCCATCTTGCGGCCGCGCCGCGCCTCGCGCTTGCCGTACAGGTGCAGCTTCGCGCCCGGCACGGCCAAGACCGACAACCAGTCGGGCTCGCGCTGCGACTCGCCGTCGTACCAGGCGTCGCCGAGGACGTTCAGCATCACCGACGGCATCGCCTGCGTGGTGTCGCCCAGCGGCAGGCCGGCCATCACGCGCGCCTGCTGCTCGAACTGGCTGGTGACACAGGCGTCGATGGTGTAGTGGCCGGAGTTGTGCGGGCGCGGCGCGATCTCGTTCACCAGCAGCCGCCCGTCCGCGAGCACGAAGAATTCGACGCACAGCACGCCGACGTAGTTCATCCGCCCGGCGATCGTCACGGCGGCGGAACACGCACGTTGCGCGAGGGCGTCCTCCACCCGCGCCGGAGCGATGGACACGGCGAGGATGCCGCCGCGGTGCTCGTTCTCGGCGACCGGAAACGTGGCGGTGGCACCGTCGCGGCCGCGGCACACGACGACAGACACTTCCAGATGTAACGCCAGGCGCTGCTCTAGCACGCAGGCCACGCGGCCCATGCGCTCCCAGGCGGCGCGCGCGGCGTCGACCGTGTCCACCCGTTCCTGCCCCTTGCCGTCGTAGCCGAGGCGGGCGGACTTCAGGATTCCGGGCAGCAGCGCCGGATCGAGCGCGTCGAAGTCCTCCGCGCGCTCGATCACCGCGTGCGGCGCGACGTCGATGCCGCACGACGCGACGAAGCGCTTCTCGGCGATCCGGTCCTGCGCGATCGCGACGCTGGAGGCTTCAGGGCTGACGTTGCAGTGCTCGGCAAGGAACGAAAGCGCCGCGGCGGGGACGTTCTCGAACTCGGTCGTCGCGGCGCGACAGCGCGCGGCGAGTTCCGCCAGTCCGGTGCGGTCGAGGTAGTCCCGCGCGATGTGATCGTCGGCCACCGCGCCCGCCGGGCTGTCCGCTCCGGGATCGAGCACGCAGACCTTGTAGCCGAGCGACTGCGCGGCCATGCAGAACATGCGGCCCAGCTGCCCGCCGCCGAGCAGTCCGAGCCAGGAACCGGGAGGAATCGCCGCGCCGCGCATGCCGCGCCCCTTTGCGCTCAGAGCGGCAATGTCATGTTGCGCGCCTTCTCCGTCTGCGTGGCGCGGAACTGGGCGAGCTTCATCGCGAGGTCACCGTCGCCGGTCGCGAGCATCGCGATCGCGAACAGCGCCGCGTTCGAGGCGCCGGCCTCGCCGATGGCGAAGGTCGCCACCGGGACGCCGCGCGGCATCTGCACGATCGACAGCAGCGAGTCCTCGCCGCGCAGGTACTTGGACGGGATCGGCACGCCGAGCACCGGAATGACGGTCTTGGACGCCAGCATGCCCGGCAGGTGCGCCGCGCCGCCGGCGCCGGCGATGATGGCTTCGAGGCCGCGCTCGCGCGCGCTCTCGGCGTACGCGAACATTTCGTCCGGCATGCGGTGCGCCGACAGCACCCTCGCCTCGAACGAAACGCCGAACTCCTTCAGGATCGTGCAGGCGTGCTGCATCACGTCCCAGTCGGAGTTGGAGCCCATGACGACGCCGATCGACGCCGAACCGCTGCGAGAGGTCATTGTGGGTGGCCGTTCGGCGGCCGCGCCAGATGGTGCGGCCCGCCGGAAAAGGCGCGATTGTAGCGAGCGGAGACGCGGCGCGCGGCTCCGTCGGTTGCAGCGCTAATCGAGTTCCTTGCCGGTGATCCGGCGCAGCGCCTCGCGGTACTTGTCCGCGGTCTTCTCGATCACGTCGGCGGGCAGCGCCGGCGGCGGCGGCGCCTTGTCCCACGGCTGCCTCTCGAGCCAGTCGCGCACGAACTGCTTGTCGAACGACGGCGGCGACTGGCCCACCGAGTACTCGTCGGCCGGCCAGAAGCGCGACGAGTCGGCGGTGAGGACCTCGTCCATCAGCCGCAGGTTGCCGTCCTTGTCGAGCCCGAACTCGAACTTGGTGTCGGCGATGATGATGCCGCGCGTGGCGGCGTACTCGGCCGCGGCCCGGTAGAGCGCGAGGCTCACGCTGCTGATCCGGAACGCCAGCTCGGCGCCGACGATCTCCTTCATCCGGTGGAAGCTGATGTTCTCGTCGTGGGTGCCGAGCTCGGCCTTGTTCGCGGGAGTGAAGAGCGGCTCCGGCAGCTTGCTCGCCATCTGCAGCCCGCGCGGCAGCTCGATGCCGCACACCTCGCCGGTGCGCTGGTAGTCCTTCCAGCCGGAGCCGATCAGGTAACCGCGCACGACGGCCTCGACGGGAATCGGCTTCAGCCGCATCGCGACGACCGCGCGACCGCGCACCTGCTCCGCCTCGTTGGGCTCGACGACGCTCTCGGGATCGATGCCGGTCAGGTGGTTGCCGATCACGTCCGAGAGCTTCTCGAACCAGAAGTTCGACATCGCGTTGAGCACGCGGCCCTTGTCCGGGATCGGCTGGCTCATCACGACGTCGAAGGCCGACAGCCGGTCGGTCGTGACGATCAGCAGCTTGTCGTCGCCGACCGCGTAGCTGTCGCGCACCTTGCCGCGGTACACGAACGGCAGCGATCGGATCGTCGTCTTGTAGATGCCCGCTGCCATCGTTCCCTCGCCCTTCGTGCCGGCCCGTCCGTGAAGCCCGCGATTTTACGGCAGCGCGTCCGTCGCTCAGAGGTAGTGCGACCCGAGGATGGTGACCCAGGTCATGCCGGCGATCAGCAGCACGATCGTCACCGCGGCGCTTCCATAGTCCTTCGCGCGCTTGCCGAGCGGGTCGATCCGAACGCTGTCGCGGTCGACCGCCGCCTCGACCGCCGTGTTCAGCAGTTCGACGAGCAGCACCAGCAGCAGCGAGCCGATCAGCAGCACCTTCTCCACCGCGGCGACCGGCAGCAGGATCGCCACCGGGACCAGCACGGCGCACCCCAGGAGTTCCTGGCGAAACGCGCTCTCGTGCCGCCAGGCCGCGACGAGGCCGTCGATCGAGTAACGCGTGGCGTTCATCAGCCGGCGCAGCCCGCGCTTGCCCTTCAGCGCGGTGCTGTCGCCCGGTCCCGGTTCGTGAGCGTCTGGCATGCGCCGCATGATACGAGGCGAGGGAGAGTGCTCGCGCAGTGGCGTGGCCGCCAGGCAGCGGCTGTCGCACGCTGCCATGAATCTATGATGGCGCCCTCTCATCGAGCCCCGCGACGCCATGCCCGCCATCGACTACTCCCGCTTCTATCGTTACGACGACCTGATGGCGCTGCTGCGCGGCTTCGCCGCCGAGCATCCCGGCCACGTCGCGGTCGAGTCGATCGGGCGCAGCCACGAAGGCCGCGACATTCCCCTCGTGACGCTGACGAATGGCGCGACCGGCGCGGCGCAGGACAAGCCCGCGTACTGGATCGACGGCAACATCCACTCGGTCGAGCTGACCGCGTCGACCGCGTGCCTGTATTTCATCGACTGGATGCTGAAGGGCAAGGAAAGCGACGCCGACATCCGCCGCGCGCTCGACTCGCGCGCCTTCTACATCTGCCCCCGCATCAACCCGGACGGCGCCGAGTGGGCGATGGCGGACCGGCCGAAGTACGTGCGCTCGTCGACGCGCCGCTATCCGTTCGACGAGGAGCCGGTCGAAGGGCTCGTGTCGGAAGACATCGACGGCGACGGCCGGATCCTCCAGATGCGGATCGCCGATCCCAACGGGCCGTGGAAGAAGCACCCGCTGCAACCGCAGCTGCTCGTGCGCCGCGATCCGCTCGATCCGCCGGGCGGCGACTACTACCGCGTGCTGCCCGAGGGCCGGGTCGAGAACTACGACGGCGTGTCGATCCGAGTGACCGGTTCTGCACAGGGCCTGGACCTGAACCGCAACTTTCCGTCGAACTGGCGGCAGGAGCACGAGCAGTTCGGCGCGGGTCCGTATCCGACGTCGGAGCCCGAGGTGCGCGCGGTGGTCGACTTCATCGCGAAGCACCCGAACATCGGCGGCGGCACCAGCCTGCACACCTTCTCGGGCGTGCTGCTGCGGCCGTTCGGCCACCTGCCGGACGACAAGATGCCGGCCGAGGACCTGTGGACCTACGAGAAGCTCGGCAAGACCGGCGAGCAGCTGACCGGCTATCCCGCCATCTCGATCTGGCACGAGTTCCAGTACTACCCCGGCGAGTTCATCACCGGCGCGTTCGACTGGATCTACGAGCACCTCGGCATGTTCATGTGGACCATCGAGATCTGGAATCCGAAGAAGGAAGCCGGGATCGACAACGACGAGTGGATCCACTGGTTCCGCGATCACCCGATCGAGGACGACCTGAAGATGCACGACTGGGCGCAGCGCGTCGCGCCGGGCGAAGGCCACGTCGAGTGGAAGCCGTTCGACCATCCGCAACTGGGCCGCGTCGAGATCGGCGGCTGGAACCGGATCGCCGTGTTCAGCAACCCGCCGCCGGCCCTGCGCGAGAAGGAAGTCGCGCGCTTCCCGAAGTGGCTGCTGTCGCTCGCGCTGGTCTCGCCCAGGCTCGAGCTGCGCGCGGCCGAGGTCACGCGGGCCGGCGCCGACACGTGGCGGGTGCGGCTCGTCGTGCAGAACAGCGGCTGGCTGCCGAGCTACGTCAGCAAGATGGCGGTGAAGCACAAGGTGGTGCGCGGCGTCCTCGCGGAGATCGCGCTGCCCCCGGGCGCGGAACTCGTGAACGGCAAGCCGCGCGAGGAACTCGGCGAGCTCGAAGGCTGGGCCTACATGCACACCGGCGTGTCGTTCTGGCCCAACCGCACGCCGACCGGCGACCGCGCGCACGTCGACTGGATCGTGCGCGGGCCGGCGGGGACCGAGATCGGGCTGGCCGCGTGGCACGACCGCGCCGGACGCGTCGACACACGGGTCGTGCTGGGCTGACCGCGCCGGCGCCGCGAGCGCGCCGGCGTTGACGGTTCGCACTCGGCCGACCGACCGCAGCGCAGCAGAACGACTTCGTGCGCGCCGGGCGCGGCGTTCCTATACTCGTCGCACAACGACACGAAGGAGACACTGATGGACCGTCGCACTCTTCTCGCCGCTGCAGGTGCCGCCGCTGTCCTTCCGCACGGCATCGTCCGCGCACAGGCCTTCCCGTCGCGCCCGATCTCGATCTACGTCGCCTTCCCGGCCGGGGGCCCGACCGACCAGTTCTTCCGCGCGATCGCGGAGTCGGCTTCGAAGGCCCTGGGCCAGTCCGTCATCGTCGAGAACAAGCCGGGCGGCGGCGGCACGCTGGCGCCGATCGCCATGAAGAACCAGAAGCCCGACGGCTACGTCGTTTCGCAGATGCCGCTCGGCGTCTTCCGCGTCCCTCACATGCAGAAGAGCCCGCAGTTCGATCCGATCAAGGACTTCACCTACATCATCAACCTGACCGGCTACACGTTCGGCCTCGCCGTTCCCGCGAATGCGCCGTGGAAGACGATCAAGGACTTCGTCGAGGACGCGAAGCGCAACCCCGGCAAGATCGACTACGGTTCTACCGGCACCGGGACCACGCCGCACATCGTGATGGAGGAGTTCGCGCAGAAGGCCGGCATCAAGCTGACGCACGTGCCTTTCAAGGGCAGCGCCGACATGATGGCGTCGATTCTCGGCGGCCACATCCAGTCCGCCAGCGATTCCACCGGCTGGGCGCCGCACGTCGAGTCGGGCAAGCTGCGGTTGCTCGCGACGTTCGGGCCGAAGCGCACCAAGCGCTGGCCCGACGTGCCGACGCTGACCGAACTCGGCTACGACACGGTGTCCGAGTCGCCCTTCGGGCTCGCCGGTCCGGCAGGCATGGATCCCGCGGTCGTGCGCACGCTGCACGACGCGTTCAAGAAGGCGCTGGAGGACCCGAAGATCACGGCCCTGCTCGACCGCTTCGACCAGCCGATGGTCTACATGAGCGCCGAGGACTACACGAAATTCGCACGGCAGACGTTCGAGGCCGAGCGGACGACGGTGGAGCGGCTGGGGCTCAAGGGAACGATGTAGTCGGTGATGTGCCGCGGCAGGCGGGGCGCGGCGGGCGCGACTTCCGGGGCGGCGAGCAGCGCAGGCCCGAGGTCGGCGCGCGCCAGCGCGCTTCGTGTCTGACTTGCCGCGGCATGTCTGAGCGGAGTTCGCGCAGCGAACGCAGCGAGTTCCGCGGCACGACCTCGGGCTGAGCAGCGCAGCGGAGTCGGCGCGAACGCGCCGACCGCCCCGGTGGAGCGCCGGCCGCGCCCCGCCTGCCGCGGCACCGCGCCGAAGCGACGCTCAGTGCACGTGCTGCGACAGCTCGCCAGTCTGGTACTTGTGCGCAACGGTCGTTAGCGGCACCGGCGTGATCTTGCTGCCCTGCCCTTCGCAGCCGAACTGGACGTAACGCTCCTTGCAGATCGCCTTTGCCGCGGCGCGCGCGGGCTTCAAGTAGTCGCGCGGATCGAAGTGGCCGGGATTCTCGTGCAGGAACCTGCGGACCGCGGCGGTCATCGCGAGCCGGATGTCGGTGTCGATGTTGATCTTCCGCACCCCGTGCTTGATCGCCTCCTGGAGCTCCTCGACCGGAACGCCGTAGGTCTCCTTCATGTCGCCGCCGTACTTGCGGATCTCCGCGAGCAGGTCCTGCGGCACGCTCGACGAGCCGTGCATCACGAGGTGGGTGTTCGGGATCCGGCGATGGATCTGCTTGATGCGCTCGATCGCGAGGATGTCGCCGGTGGGCTTGCGCGTGAACTTGTAGGCGCCGTGGCTGGTGCCGATGGCGATCGCCAGCGCGTCGAGTTGCGTCTTCTTCACGAAGTCGGCGGCCTGGTCGGGATCGGTCAGCAGCTGGTCGCGCGTCATCGTCGACTCGGTGCCGTGGCCGTCCTCCTTGTCGCCGCGCATCGTCTCGAGCGAGCCGAGGCAGCCGAGCTCGCCTTCGACGCTGACGCCGAGCGCGTGCGCCAACTCGACGACCTTTCTGGTGGTCTGCCAGTTGTAGTCGTAGTCGGCAATCGTCTTGCCGTCCTCGCGCAGCGAGCCGTCCATCATCACCGACGAGAAGCCGAGCTTGATCGCGCCCTCGCACACCGCCGGCGACTGGCCGTGGTCCTGGTGCATCGCGATCGGCAGGTCCGGATAGCTCTCGACGGCCGCCTGGATCAGGTGCTTCAGGAACAATTCGCCCGCGTACTTACGCGCGCCGGCCGAGGCCTGCATGATCACCGGGGCGTTGACTTCCTTGGCCGCCTCCATGATGGCCTGCACCTGCTCGAGATTGTTGACGTTGAAGGCGGGAACGCCGTAGCCGTTTTCCGCCGCGTGATCGAGCAACTGCCGCATCGAGACCAATGCCATGTCGTATCTCCTGTGATTCCGCTGAAACCGATTTTCGAAGCCCGCCTGAACCCGGCATTTTAGGCGAGCGGCGGCCGGGGCCCGGTGAGGCCCCGCACCGAGGCGGGCTGGGGCGACGGACGTTCCAGCAGCGCGCGCTCCGCGGCCTCCAGCGCGAGGTCGCGCCCGGCGCGCAGTTCCGGAAGCCTGGGCGGCATGTAGATGGTGGGCGGCAGGGGCTGGCCCTCCATGCGCCGCCCGCGGGCGGACCGGAAGCCCGTTTCGGACACCCGCACGCCGCCGCCGCCGGGCAGGATGTACTCCCAGCTCACGCCCACCACGCAGCCGCAGGTCGACTCGCCCACGATGATCGCGTCGCGCTGTTCGAGCAGGGCGACCGCGGTGAGTTCGGACGCGCTGCCCGACCGACGGTCGGTCAGGACCGCGATCGGCTTCAGGTAGGGCTGCTCCGCCGGAGAAAGCCGAACGGGGCGCTCGCGCACTTCGTCACCGACGCGACTGAGCTGGGTCATCACGTGGCGCTGCTCGGGCAGGAACTGGCGGACCAGCCAGACGAACTGGCTGTAGTCGCCGCCGCCGTTGCCGCGCAGGTCGAGCACCAGCGCGCGCGACGTGCCGGCGGAACGCAATGCGCGCTCGATGTCACCGCGGTTCTGCACGGAGAAGCGGTTCAGCTTCACCACCGCCACACCCGAGGACAGCGTGGTCGCCGTCACCGTCGGCGGGCGCACCAGCGGCTCGGGTCGCACCACGACCTCGATGGCGGAGGCCCGGTCACGACTGATCGTCACCCGCTGCGCGCGCGGCGGCTCGTCCGGCTTGCGTTGGAGGGCCCGGCGCACGGCGCGCAGCTGGGCGAAGCGCATCGCCTCGTCGGCCCGCGCCGGCTGTGCCTCGGGCGACGTGACGTCCTCGCCGGTCAGCGGCAGGTGTCGGGCGGCCGCGAGGAACATCGCGTCGAACCGATGCGAGTCGATCGCCAGCACGACATCGCCGCGCTTCAGGCCGGCACGCGCTGCCGGCGAGTCCTGGTCGACGTCGATGATGACGAGCTGGTCGTCGATGACGTTGAGGGCGGCGCCCGTCGCCAGGGCCGCGAAGCGGCGGTGATCCGCGCTCTCGCGCGGCGTGACGACACGCGTGTGCGAATCGTTGAGCTCGCGCACCATGGACTTGAGTGCGAGGTAGAACTGGGCATCGGTCCTCGCGCCGGCCACGCGCGGCCGGTACTTGTCGCGGATGGCCGGCCAGTCAACGCCGTTCAGCCGCGGGTCGTAGTAGCGCTCCGCGATCACCTTCCACGCGCGCTGCTGCACGTCGATCCGCTGGACCTCGGTGGCGAAGTCGTCGCTCAGGCCATCCTGCGACACGAGCGGGACGTCCTCGGTGAGGTCCGCCACCATGCCCCCCGCCGGACGCGCCGGGAGGGACGCGCACGCGGCCAGCGTCGCCAGTGCGGCGGCGACGAGTAACGGGCGCAGGAGTTTCATCGCTGCTCGGACGGAGGAACGGAGGCGGCTGAGTGCGAGGCTATCGCGGAGCGCAATCGCCGGCACGCCGCCCCGGGGTCGTGCGGTCAGGCGCGCTCGCCGACACGCACGATACCGGCTCCGGCCTCGCCGAAACCGTGCGACCGGGAGTTCGTCTCACGCATGTTCGCCGACGCGCACGATCTTCAGCGTGTTGGTTCCGCCGGCCTGCCCCATGGGTTCGCCGACGGTCAGCACGATCAGGTCGCCCCGCCGCACCACGCCCCGCTCGAGCAGGAGCCTCTCCGCCGCCGCGAGCGAGGCGTCACGGTCCGCGAGCGTCGGGAAGTGCAGCGGACGCACGTTCCGGTACAGCGCCAGGCGGCGCGCCGTGGCCACGCTCGCGGTCAGCGCGTAGATCGGGATGTCGACGTCGTGGCGGCTCATCCAGAGGGTGGTCGAACCCGACTCGGTCAGGGCGCAGATCGCGGCGCAGCGCAGGTGATACGCGGTGAAGAGCGCGCCGTAGGCGATCGACTGGTCGACCCGGTCGAACGTCCGGTTGACGAACTGCAGGTCGAGCTCGACCTGCTCGGAGCGGTCGGCCTCGGTGACGATCGACGCCATCGTCTCGACGACCTCGACCGGATACTTGCCTGCCGCGGTCTCCGCCGACAGCATCACCGCGTCGGTGCCGTCGAGCACGGCGTTCGCGACGTCGCTGACCTCGGCGCGCGTCGGCGACGCGTTGACGATCATCGACTCCATCATCTGCGTCGCGGTGATGGCGAGCTTGTTGCTCTCTTTCGCCATCTTGATCATGCGCTTCTGCAGCGCGGGCACGGCGGCGTTGCCGACCTCGACCGCGAGGTCGCCGCGCGCGACCATGATGCCGTCGGCCGCGTCGAGGATCTCGCGCAGCAGCGGAATCGCCTCGGCGCGCTCGATCTTCGCGATGATCTGCGGCTTGATGCCGTGCTTCGCGCCGGCGATCGTCGCCAGCTGGCGCGCCATCTCGACGTCGGTGCGATTCTTCACGAACGACACGGCGACGAAGTCGGCCCCGCACAGCATTGCGGTGTCGATGTCGCGCACGTCCTTGCCGGTCAGGGCAGGCGCGGACAGGCCTCCGCCCTGCTTGTTGATGCCCTTGTTGTTCGACAGCTCGCCGCCGATGCGCACGATGGTGTGGATCTCGTCGAGCGTCACGCGCTCGACGTCGAGCACGATCAGCCCGTCGTTCAGCAGCAGCGTGTCGCCCTGCCTGACGTCCTTCGGCAGGTCCTTGTAGTCGAGGCCCGAGCGTTCGGAGTTGCCGAGTTCGTCCCTGGCGTCCAGGACGAACCGCGCGCCCGGCTTCAGGGTGACCCGGCCGCCTTCGAACTTGCCGACGCGGACCTTCGGGCCCTGCAGGTCAGCCATGATCGCGACGTCGATGCCGATCTTCGCGGACGTCTCTCGCACGAGCTGCGCGCGCGCGAGGTGGTCCTCGGCGGTGCCGTGGGAGAAGTTGAAGCGGACCACGTCGACGCCGGCGGTCAGCATGCGTTCGAGCACCAGCGGATCGCTGGAAGCGGGGCCGAGGGTCGCGACGATCTTGGTGCTGCGTGCCATGGGTCAGATCCGGTGTGTGCGCGCGCGGACGAGGTCGACTTCGTACGTCGTCAGTTCGATCGGGTTGCCGTCGCGGTCGTTGAAGTAGAGCGACAGCGACAGCGCGTGGTCCTGCAGGTGCGGCGGCGACGGACGCCGGCGCTTGTCGAACAGCGGCAACTGCGGGGCCCGCTTGTGGAAGTGGACGAACGCGGTGCCGTCGACGCGCAGGGCGACCGTCGTGGCCTTGCCCGCGCGCTTCGCGTCTTCGAACAGCGCGAGGTGGGTCACTCCGTCACCGGCAGTCAGCGTCAACGGGCCGCCGAGTTCCCGCGCCCAGCTCCCGAACCGGGCGTCCTTGCGGAACCCGAGCACGCTGCCGTACCACTTCGCCGCCTCGGCACGGTCACGCACATAGACGTGCACGTGGTCGAGCCCTTCGACGCGAAAGCGGGTCATGTTGTCTCGCGCGCGCTCACTGGACTGCCCTCGCGCTGCGCGCTCGGGATGAGCGCTTCGGAGCGGCCGTGCGCGCTCATGCCGCGCGCTGCTGGAGGATGTCGATGGCGGGCAGGCCCTTGCCTTCGAG
>Ga0209254_10006257_pt1 | contig 10983 bp, 11 predicted proteins | sample FrelakmetDIP11DI_FD_187148 | JGI IMG/M metagenome (GOLD analysis project Ga0209254, IMG submission 187148) | Freshwater lake sediment microbial communities from the University of Notre Dame, USA, for methane emissions studies - DIP11 DI (SPAdes)... | ecosystem: Environmental > Aquatic >... | reverse complement strand
AGGATCGGCACGAGGTGCAGCGGGGCGAACGCGTAGTCGTGCACGCGCCACGCCAGCAGCGCGACCGGCGCCCAGAGCGCCGCGGCCACCAGGGCGACGAGCGTCATGAACGCCGGCCCTCCGGTTGCTCGCTTGAGCACATAGTTCCAGGCGGCGTGCGCGGCCGCGGCGAGCAGGACGAGCGCGAGCGCGGTGCCGCTCATCTCGAGCGAAGTGCCGCCCCGGGCCGCGCGCAGGTCGCGGCGCGATTCCGGAAGGGGATGTCGGCAGCGGCCATGGAGCGGATGTCTCTTCGCAGCGGTCGTTGGCTGGCCGAGGCCGCCGACTCTACACTTGCCTTCCGGCGCGCGACTGCGCCCGCGGCGCGAGGGTCGCCGAGCGCGCGCGGCCAGCGAGTGCCGCCCCTCGACAATCGCAAACGCCGGCGGGATCCGAGGCTTTCGGGCACCGGTGTGCGCCAACCAGAGGAAACGCGATGGACGAGATGGTCGTGCGCGCGATGCAGAAGTGGCCGAACGTGCCGAACGTGTACGGCTGGCTGCGGCTCGACCGGCGCGGGCAGTGGCTCGTGAAGTCGCGCGCGGGCGCCGACGGCGCGCCGGTGTTCGAGCGCATCACCAACGCCGCGGTGTGCGAGTTCATCGGTCGCAACTACGAGCACGACGCCGCCGGGCGGTGGTTCTTCCAGAACGGGCCGCAGCGCGTCTTCGTCGCGCTCGACTACACGCCGCTCGTGTACCGGCTGCGCGCCGACGGGCGCTCGCTCGAAGCGCACACCGGCGCCGTGCCGAAGACGATCGAGCGCGCGTGGATCGACGACGGCGGCATGCTCGTCTTCGCAACCGAGCTCGGCCCCGGGGTGCTGCTCGACCGCGACCTCGCGACGGTGCTGCAGCACATCGCGCCTGCCGAGGGCGCCGGGGAAGACGCGCTCGCGGCGCTCGAGTCCGGCGGCCATGCCGCGGGTCTCGAGCTGCGCCTGTCGCGTCCCGTGCCGCTCGCGCCGATCGCCGCCGCGGAAGTGCCCGGGCGTTTCGGGTTCGATCCGGCGCCACGGCCGCCGCCGGGCGCACCGGAGTGTTGAGGCGCGCCCGCGACAACGGTATCTTCGCTCGCGCGCCGGCAATCGCTTGCCGCCGCGATCCCTTCCCCCCTGCTGCGGATGGTGCCCGTGATGCCTGACCGTTCCTTTCGCCTGCGTGCCGCGGCGGCCGTCGCGGCGTGCGTCGCATGGGCCGGCATGGCGGGCGGGTGCAGCTGGTTCCGTTCCGAGCCATCCACGGGCGTCGAGCCCAAGCTCCCCGCAGACGCCGTCGCGTACAAGTGCGACCAGAACAAGCGGCTCGTGGTCCGTTACCCGAGCGGCGGCAAGTACGCGGTCGTGATGCTCCCCGATCGGGAGTTCCGGCTCGACGCGGTGGCGTCCGCCTCCGGCGCGAGGTACGGGAATGGCCGCACGACGCTCTCCACCAAAGGTGACGAGGCGTCGCTCGAGGATCAGGGCAACCTGCTGTTCGCCAACTGCGAGGCAGTCAGCGCGAAGAAGTGACCGTCACTCGAGGCGCGGGTCGCAGCGGAGCGTCATGCCCCATCCTGTTGCGCGACTGCAACACCTGTTGCGCAGCGGCGGACACGCCTGAAAAGGTTTGCTATCCTGCTCGAAGAGTGCCTCAGGGCTAGGGGCGCTTAAGGACTTGCTGTCGCCGGGCGTGCCGTGAGGCACGGGGAAAGAGAGCGGCGGCGGGATGTGGCGAAGTTTCCTCCCCAAGGGAGCCAACGTGAAAATGAAACGCTTTGCAGTCAGCGTCGCCGCTGCTGCGGTGGCCGCCGCGCTCAGCGCGCCGGCCTTCGCGCAGACGACGACCAGCACCAGCAACTGGATGGACCCGACCGGCGCCCGTTATTCCGGGTATGCGTACAGCCCGTACAACAACCCCACCTGGTACGGCATCCTCAACGGGACGATGACCATCCCCGACGGCGGCTGGCAGACCGACCACGGTCCCGGCTGGGGTGCCGGCGGCAAGCTCGGCGTGCCGCTCGCGCCGAACTGGGACGTGCAGATCATGGGCAACTGGTCGCGCTCGAGCAAGGGCGGCAACGATGCCGACCAGACGCTCGTCGGCGTCGACTTCCTCTACCTCTTCAACCGCAGCCAGCTCCGCCCGTTCCTCGTGTTCGGCGGCGGCGGCGAGTACGACAGCATCTCCGGCACCCGCAACAACAGGGGCTACTCGGAGTCCGGCTGGGCGCCCTACCTGAACGCGGGCCTCGGCCTCCAGTACTACTTCACCGACCAGTGGTTCACGCAGGTCGACGCGCGGTACAAGTACTCCTGGATCAACGACAAGTTCTTCTTCGACACGGCCGGCGACTGGTACTTCAACCTCGGCATCGGCTACCACTTCGGCAAGCCGCCGGCGCCGCCCGCGCCGCGCGTCGCGCCGCCGCCGCCCCCCGCGCCGGTCGTGGTGCCGCCGGCGCCGAAGCCCCCGCCGCCCCCGCCGCCGCCGCCGCCGGTGCGCAAGTTCGACCTCTCCGCCGACGCGCTGTTCGCGTTCGATTCGGCGACGCTCACGCCGGAAGGCAAGCGGCGCATCGACGAGGTGCGGGCTGCCCTGCAGCAGGCCGGTGTCGTCGCGACCGGGGACATCCTGGTCCGTGGCCACACCGATCCGATCGGTTCGCTGGCGCACAACATGCGCCTCTCGGAGCGCCGTGCCGAGGCGGTGGCCAACTACCTGAAGAGCCAGGGCGTCACGGTGCCGATCCGCACCGAGGGCGTCGGGCCGAAGGAGTTGCTGGTCACCGAGGCGGACTGCAAGGCGAAGGGCCAGGCGCGCACCAAAGCCGCGCTGATCGCCTGCGTTGCCCCGGATCGCCGCGTGACGATCCAGGCCACCGGCACGGTCAAGCAGTAAGCCTCACCGCCGAAGCTCGACCCTCGAGAACCCTCGCGCCGCAAGGCGCGGGGGTTTTTTTGCGCCTGACCCGACCGGCGCAGGCGCACGAACCTTAGCGGCAGGCCGCACGCACCTTTGGGGCAGGGGTCGCACGCAGCTCCTTCCCCCTCTCAGGGGGAAGGCCGGGATGGGGGTTCGGCGATCACGATCTCACGAGGACCAGCCGGTCCTGCTCCTTCGCCATCTCCTCGGCCGCGAGCTTGCGGATGTAGGCCGCGAACTCGGGATCTTCACTGCGCAGGAGGTCGGGCAGCAGATCGCGGAAGTCCTCGCGGCGGCACCACTCGCGGATCCAGTCTTCCCACGTGCGCCAGCGCCGCAGCGCCCTGCCTTCGAGGTGCTCGTCGTAGAGCACGATGTAGGCGCGCTCGAAGAGGGACACCAGCTCGTCGAAGATGAGCAGCATCCGCTCGTGCTGCTCCGGCGTGAGGTTCGGCGTGCGCTTGAGCGAGCGGAGCTGCAGGTCCGGATGCTCGAGCACGAGCTCGAGGAAACGCGCGTAGGCGTCGGAGAGCTGCAGGTAGCCCGCCTCCTCTTCGTTCTCGCGCTCCTTGCGCTGTTCGTAGAGAAAGATGCCGAGCGCGACCGGCAGGCCGATCACGGTGACGACGTAGGAGGCGAGCTCCCAGAGCTGCATCACCTCCACGGGCGCGCCCCCGCGCCGGTCAGCCCGCGCCGGTCTCGATCACGACCTTGCCGACCACCTTGCGGTTCGCCATCGCGGTGAGCGCGTCCGCGGCGCGTTCGAGCGGATAGGTCGCCGACACGAGCGGCTGCAGGCGGCCGTTGCCGATCCAGGTGAGCAGCTCGCCGAGGTTGCGCGCGTTCGCGACCGGGTCGCGGCGCGCGAACTCCCCCCAGAACACGCCGACGATGGAGCAGCCCTTGAGCAGTGTCAGGTTGAGCGGGATCTTCGGGATGTCGCCGCCGGCGAAGCCGATCACGAGGTAGCGGCCGCCCCAGGCGATGCTGCGCAGTGCCGGCTCCGCGAAACGGCCGCCCACCGGGTCGTAGACGACATCCACGCCCTTGCCGTCGGTGAGCCGCTTCACCGCTTCGCGCAGGTCCTCCTGCTCGTAGGCGATGGTCGCGTCCGCGCCCCGCTCGCGGCACACGGCGAGCTTCTCCGGCGTCGACGCGGCGGCGATGACGCGCGCGCCCACCAGCTTGCCGAGCTCGACTGCGGCGAGGCCGACACCGCCGGCGGCGCCGAGGACGAGCAGCGTCTCGCCGCTCTTCAGCTGCGCGCGGTCCTTGAGCGCGTGATACGACGTGCCGTAGGTGAGGATGAACGACGCGGCGATCTTCGCGTCGATGCCCGGCGGCACCGGCGCGACGCGCTCCGCGTCCACGAGCACTTCCTCGGCGAAGCCGCCCCAGCCGAGGAACGCGGCCACGGTGTCGCCGGGCTTCACGTGGCGCACGCCTTCGCCGACCGCCTTCACGGTACCCGCGACTTCCGACCCCGGGGAGAACGGCAGCTCCGGCTTGAACTGGTACTTGCCCTGGATGATGAGCACGTCGGGGAAGTTCACGCCCGCCGCCTTCACGCTCACCACCACCTGGTTCCTGCCCGGCAGGGGCGATGGCAGATCCTCGATGCTCAACGACTCCGGGCCGCCCCAGGCCTTGCACAGCACGGCTCTCACGAAACGCCCCTCCTGTCCGCAGTGTCCGCCTTTCGCGTCGGTCGCAGCGCGGTTCGGCATCCGCCATGGCAACGACGCACGACTCGTCCATCGTGCCATGCAATCGCCGTCGCGCACCGAATGACGCGCTGCCGCGAGTCGTCCTGCGCGCCGGCCTCGTGGCCCTCCGCGGGGAAGCCGCGCTCGTCAGACCTGTGGGCGGCAGTCGAGGGGGGATGTTTCCTCTCTCTTCGGCAGTTAGGCGCGCCCCTCTAGTCCGCAGGCCGGGTGATTGCACGGCTTCTCCGCCAAAGGCTACCATGCCGCTCTTCCCGCTCGCGCCGTCCGGCGTCGCGACCGCGGTGATGCCCCGAGGAACTTCATGGATCTGACCTACACCGCCCACGAGGTCGCGTTCCGCGACGAGGTGCGCGAGCTCTGCAAGGCGCGCCTGCCCGAGGACATCCGCCGCAAGGTGCTCGACCACCGGCACCTCGAGAAGGGCGACTGGATGCGCTGGCAGGACATCCTCGCCGAGTGCGGCTGGCTCGTCGGCCACTGGCCGAAGCAGTTCGGCGGCCTCGGCTGGACGCCGACCGAGCAGCACATCTTCGACGAGGAAACCGCTGCGGCGGGCGCGCCGCGTCTCATGCCCTTTGGCCTCAACATGGTCGCGCCCGTGATCATGGCGTTCGGCTCGCCGTGGCAGAAGGAGCACTACCTCGCGCGCATCCGCGAGAACAAGGACTGGTGGTGCCAGGGCTACTCCGAGCCCGGCTCCGGCTCCGATCTCGCCTCCCTCAAGATGAAGGCGGTGCGGCAGGGCGACCACTACGTCGTCAACGGCCAGAAGACCTGGACGACGCTCGCGCAGTATGCCGACATGATCTTCTGCCTCGTGCGCACCAACAGCGAGGCGCGCAAGCAGGAGGGCATCAGCTTCCTCCTCATCGACATGCGCACGCCGGGCGTCGAGGTGCGGCCGATCATCATGCTCGACGAGGGCCACGAGGTGAACGAGGTCTGGTTCGACAACGTGAAGGTGCCGGTCGAGAACCTCGTCGGCGAGGAGAACAAGGGCTGGACCTACGCGAAGTACCTCCTCGGCCACGAGCGCACCGGCATCGCCGGCGTCGGCGCGTCGAAGCGCGAGCTGCACACGCTGAAGGAGATCGCGGCGAACGAGAAGCGCAACGGCAGGCCGCTGATGCAGGATCCGGTCTTCGCCGCCAAGGTCGCCCAGGTCGAGATGGAGCTGATGGCGCTCGAGATGACCGTGATGCGCGTGCTCTCGGCGCGCACCAAGGCGCCCGGGCCGGAGGCGTCGATCCTCAAGATCAAGGGCACCGAGATCCAGCAGACGATCTCGGAGCTGATGATGGAGGCGGTCGGCCCCTACGCACTCGCCTTCGACCCGCACTGGACGCGGCTGGAGCACATGAGGGAGGCGCCGGGGCCGGAGTACGCCGCGCCGCTCGCCGGCCACTACTTCAACCTGCGCAAGACGACCATCTACGGCGGCTCCAACGAGATCCAGCGCAACATCATCGCGCAGATGGTGCTCGGCCTCTGACCGCGGGAACACGCACATGAACTTCTCGCTCGCTGAAGAACAGCAACTGCTCGCGGACGCGCTCACGCGCTTCGTCGAGCGCGACTACGGTTTCGAGACCCGCAAGGCGATCGTCAAGTCGAAGGAGGGCTGGAGCCGCAAGGCGTGGAGCCAGCTCGCCGAGCTGGGCGTGCTCGGGCTGCTCGTGCCCGAGGCGCACGGCGGCTTCGGCGGCACGTCGGTCGACGCGATGATCGTCATGAACGCGCTCGGCCGCGGCCTCGCCGTCGAGCCGTACCTGCAGACGGCGGTCCTCGGCGCGACGCTCATCAACGGGGCCGGGCACGAGCCGCAGAAGGCGGCGCTGCTTCCGGGCATCGCCGGCGGCGAGCGCGTGTTCGCATTGGCGCACTTCGAGGCCCACGGCGCCAGCATCGACACGCAGGCGAAGCGCGATGGCGACGAGTGGAAGCTCACCGGCACGAAGCGCGTCGCCCTCCATGGCGGTCAGGCGGATACGCTGATCGTCTCCGCGCGAACGGATGCCGGCCTCGGCCTCTTCCTCGTGGATCCGAAGTCGCCGCACGTGAAGGTGCGCGACTATCGCACCATCGACGGCCTGCATGCGGCGGACATCGCGCTCGACGGCGCAGTGGTCGCGCAGGACGAGGTGCTCGGGGAGCCGGGCAAGGTCGACGCGGCGCTCGCGCTCGCGCTCGACCGCGCCACGGCGGCGCTGTGCGCGGAAGCCGTGGGCGTGATGGAGGAGCTGAACCGGCAGACGCTCGAGTACATCAAGACGCGGCAGCAGTTCGGGCAGCCGATCGGCCGCTTTCAGGCGCTGCAGCATCGCGCGGCGGACATGTTCATCGACGGCGAGCAGTCGAAGTCGATGGCCTATCTCGCGGCGATGAAGTGCGCGAGCCCGGACGCCAGCGAGCGCGCCCGTGCGGTGTCCGCGGCCAAGGCCTACATCGGCCGCAGCGGGCGACGCGTCGCGCACGAGGCGATCCAGCTTCACGGCGGCATGGGCGTCACCGACGAGCTGCCGGCGAGCCACTACGCCAAGCGGCTGCGCATGGTCGACTTCTGGCTCGGCGACGCCGACGCGCACGTCGAGCGCTTTCTCGCGCTCGGCTAGCGCGGTCGACCTCCCTCTCCTCAGCACGGAGCCGCGCGATGCCCGTGAACCGCCGCATCGTGCTCGCCTCGCGTCCGGCCGGCTGGCCGACCGAGGCCAACTTCCGGCTGGTCGAGGCCGAAGTGCCGCAGCTGCAGGACGCAGAGGTGGTGGTGCGCAACCATTACCTCTCGCTCGACCCCTACATGCGCGTCCGCATGGACGACGTGCGCTCCTATGCGAAGCCGGTCGAGATCGGCGGCGTGATGGAGGGCGAGACCGTCGGTGAGGTGATCGCTTCGCCCAGCGAGCGCTTCAAGCCCGGCGACTTCGTGCGCGGCCGCATGGGCTGGCAGGAGTACGGCTGTGCTCCCGAGGCGCTGCTCACACGCGTCGATGCGCAGCGCGCGCCGCTCTCGCTCTACCTCGGCGCGCTCGGCATGCCGGGCGTCACCGGCTGGGTCGGCCTCGTCGACATCTGCGCGCCGAAGGCGGGTGAGACGGTCGTGGTGTCGGCGGCCTCGGGTGCGGTGGGGAGCGTCGTCGGCCAGCTCGCGAAGAAGCGCGGCTGCCGCACGGTCGGCATCGCCGGCGGCGCGGCGAAGTGCCGCTACGTCGTGGACGAGCTCGGCTTCGACGCATGCGTCGACTACAAGGCCGGCCGGGTGCAGGAGGACCTGCGGGCCGCGCTGCCTGCAGGCTGCGACGTCCTGTTCGAGAATGTGGGCGGCGAGGGGCTGGACGCGATGCTGCGGCTGATGACCGCCCACTCGCGCATCGCGATCTGCGGGCTCATCTCGCAGTACAACGCCACGGAGCCCTATGGCTACCGCAACCTGCGCTCGGTGCTCGTGAACCGCATCCGCATGCAAGGCTTCATCGTCTCGGACCGCATGGAGCTGTGGAAGCCGGCGCTCGCCGAGCTCGGCGAACTGCACGCGCAGGGCCGGCTCAAGTACCGCGAGAGCATCGCGGAGGGGCTTGCAAGCGCGCCGCGCGCGTTCATCGGCATGCTGCGCGGCGAGAACTTCGGCAAGCAGCTCGTGAAGCTCGTCTGAGCTGCGGATACGCGAGCGCTCGCGATGACGCCCGAATCGACTGTCCCCCCGCCGCCCCTTCCTGCCGCCGAAGCCGAGCCGGCGCCGCCCGCGGCCGCGTCGCAGCCGGCGCAGTCCGCGTGGCCTGCGGGCGTCGAATACGTCGGCTTCCTGCGGCGCGCCGGGGCTGCGGTCATCGACCTCATGATCCTCGGCCTCGTCACCATGCCGCCGCTCTACGCAGTCTACGGCGAGGACATCTTCGAGGCGGACCGGCTGCTGCTCGGGCGGTTCGACTTCTTCGTCACCTACCTGCTGCCCGCGCTCTACGTCGTGGCCTTCTGGCACTACAAGCAGGCGACGCCCGGAAAGATGGCCGTGTCCGCCATCGTCGTGGATGCGCGCTCCGGCGGGCACGTGCCGCTGCCCCGCCTCATCGGCCGCTACTTCGCGTACTTCATCTCGCTCGCGCCGTTCGGCGTCGGCTTCCTGTGGATCGCCATCGACAGGCGGAAGCAAGGTTGGCACGACAAGCTGGTCCGGACGGTGGTGATAGAAGAGCCATACTGAAACGGCGGCCGGGGCTCGCCCGGCAACAACGACGAGGCACGAGAACCGAGCATGCAACACGCACGCACGATGATCGACGTCCACAGCTGGCCGACGCCGAACGGCCACAAGGTGCACATCCTCCTCGAGGAGACGGGGCTGCCGTACCGGATCATCCCGGTGAACATCGGCGAGGGCGACCAGTTCAAGCCGGAGTTCCTCGCCATCAGCCCGAACAACAAGATGCCGGCGATCGTCGATCCCGACGGTCCTGACGGCGCACCCATCGCGATCTTCGAGTCCGGTGCGATCCTCATCTATCTCGCGAGCAAGGCGGGACGCTTCCTGCCGGAGAGCGTGCGCGCCAAGTACGACGTGCTGCAGTGGCTGATGTTCCAGATGGGCGGCGTCGGCCCGATGCTCGGGCAGGCGCATCACTTCCGCATCTACGCGCCGGAGAAGATCGACTACGCCGTCGAGCGCTACACGCGCGAGGCGAACCGTCTCTACGGCGTGCTCGACCGCCAGCTCGCGAAGCACGAGTGGGTCGCCGCCGACGAATACTCGATCGCCGACATGGCGATCTTCCCGTGGCTGCGCTCGCACAAGAACCAGGGCGTCGACCTCGAGCAGTATCCGCACGTGAAGCGCTGGTACGACGCGATCTCTGCGCGACCGGCCGTGCAGCGCGGCCTCGCGGTGCTCGCCGACGTCCGCCGGCCCCCGCCGAGCGATCCGAAGTGGCGGGAGAACCTGTTCGGGGCGAGCCAGTACCAGAAGCGGTGAAACGGACGGACAACGATCTCACCGCAAAGACGCGAAGAACGCTAAGGGCCGCAAAGGGTAGGCAGCAGGAAGCATGAGAATCGCGTCGCGCCCTCGATGGACGAAGTTATCGTCGCTCTCTTGCGAAGCCGGTCTTTCTCTTTCCGCGCCTTCGCGCCCTTTGCGCCTTTGCGGTGAACGCTTTTCCCTCGGCGTGACCGAATGCGTCCTCTGACAGGCAAGGTCGCATGGATCACCGGCGCCGGCAGCGGCATCGGCCAAGCGTGCGCGGTCGAGCTCGCGAAGGCCGGCGCGCATGTCGTCGTCACGGGTCGCCGCGCGGAGATGCTGGAGGAGACGCGCGCGAAGGTCGCCGCTGCCGGCGGCGCGGTCGAGAAGCTGGCACTCGACGTGGCTGACCGCAGGCAGGCCGAGCACGGCGCGCACACGATGCTGGAGCGGCTCGGCCGTTGCGATATCCTCGTCAACAGCGCCGGCATCAACGTCGCCAGGCGCTTCTACCGCGAGCTCGCGGCCGAGGACTGGGACCGCGTCGTCGCCATCAACCTCAACGGCGCGCTCTACTGCATGCTCGCGGTGCTGCCCGGCATGCGCGAGCGTGGCGAAGGTCTGGTGGTCAACATCGCCTCATGGCTCGGGCGCTGGCCAGCCTATCTCGGCGGTGCCGCTTACGCCGCGACCAAGCACGCCATGGCCTCCATGACGCACCAGCTCAACATCGAGGAGGGCGTGCACGGCATCCGCGGCTGCGTGGTCTACCCCGGCGAGGTGGCGACGCCGATCCTGAAGAACCGGCCGGTGCCGCCGTCGGCGGAGGAGCAGGCGCGCATGCTGCAGGCCGAAGACCTCGGCCGCGCGGTGCGCTTCGTCGCCGAGTCCCCGCCGCACGTGTGCATCAACGAGCTCGTCATCACGCCGACGTGGAACCGACTCCTCATCGGCGGCGAGGACATCCGGCTCACGCCGCCGCGGCCGTAGCGAAGTGCTCATGACCCGGGCTGCGTGCCCGGACGAGGAAATCGCCGAAGGGCGGTCATGCGGATCTCTTGCGCGGGTTTCGTCGCATCCGCGAAAACTCGCGAAAGCGCGATTACAAGAAGAGCCATGGGCCCAACTTCGTTGCGGCGTTTCGCCGAGGCTTTAGCGGAGGAGTTCCGACAGCTCGAGCTGCACGTCGCGAAACGCGGCCGGAGAGGCGGCGTCGCCGCGCGTGAGCTCCCGGGTCTCTCCATAGCTGCCGTCCGCGCGCGTACCCTGCGCCTTGTCGTCCCCGGAAAAGCGAAGGCCGCTCGCGGCGGTTCTCGCCGCGAGCGGCCCCAGCTGTATCCGTTTGCCGCCTCCCGACGGC
>Ga0209254_10006256_pt1 | contig 10984 bp, 13 predicted proteins | sample FrelakmetDIP11DI_FD_187148 | JGI IMG/M metagenome (GOLD analysis project Ga0209254, IMG submission 187148) | Freshwater lake sediment microbial communities from the University of Notre Dame, USA, for methane emissions studies - DIP11 DI (SPAdes)... | ecosystem: Environmental > Aquatic >... | reverse complement strand
AGCATCAGAGTCGGGGCTGTTTGTCGGCGATGATCCATGAGGTGAAGCGGTTGCCGCTTTCGATCTGTGCGGAAAACCCCTCGGCTGCGATCATATCGACGATGTCCGTCATCGGATGAATACGGCTGCGCATGAGGACCGTTCTTTCGGCAACCGCCAACATTTTGATGATCCAACGCCGCCGGTCCGGCTCCTCGATCACGAGGCGCCCCCCGGGTTTCAGCACGCGATTGAATTCCCTGATCGCCGCCGGCTGGTCGAAAAAGTGATGCAGGGCGTCAACGACCATCACGCGGTCAAAGGCGCTGTCCCCGAAGGGAAGCTCTTCGGCCCGCGCTTGCGCCAGCTTCATTCCCCCCTTGGCCTTAGCCTGCCTGAGCATAGGAAGTGAAAAATCGCAGATGACGAGATGGCCGACCAGCGGGCGCAGATGGAACGACGACCGGCCCGTGCCGCCGCCGGCGTCTAACAGGATGCCGTCGATAGGCAACTTCAGCGCTTCCGTCAGCCGGGCGGAAACGGCGAGGCGAACGATCCTGTCGTACCAGGGGGCGATAAAGTCGAAATGATCGAACATATTCAGCGATTGTCCGAAAGCACAATTTCGGGATAATTGGTGAAGACGCCGTCCACCCCCATCGTCCGCACGCGCCTGAGGTCATCCGGATGGTTGACGGTATAGACGAAAACTTTGAGGCCGCGCCGGTGGGCGTCATCTGCGAAGGCCCGGTTGACAAGGGCAAGGCTGGTGTGAACGGAAACGGCGCCCAGGTCCTGGGCAAATTTGGCGTGCGCAGGCGGGAGGCCGAATCCGAGTGCGCCGATCGCAATGTCCGGATTCAAGGATCGGAATTTGGCCAGTTCACGATGATTGAAAGAGGAAACAAGGATCTGCCCGCTATACATGCCCAAAAAGGCTTCGTATTCATCAATGAGTTTTACGACGGGTGCCGCTGTTTCGGGTCCCTTCAGCTCCACATTGACGCCCACGCGGCCTTTAGTCAGCTCGAAGACTTCGCGCAGCAGCGGAATTTTCTGGCCTTTGCCGGCATCGAGCGATCTCAGGTAGGACAGGGAGCATTGCATCACATGGCCGGTCCCGTTGGTTGTCGTTTCGAGCCGCTCGTCATGAATGACGACCAGTTCACCTTCCACGGCAAAAACGTCGATTTCGATCCAGGGTGCGCCCATCGCGACGGCCTTTTCGACGGCAGACAGCGTGTTTTCCGGTTCATGGCCGCTCGCGCCCCGATGTGCGATACAGATGAACCCGGATGAGAACAGACCGGCAGGTTCGCTTTGCATCTCCGCATGCAAATTCTTGTTCATGGCTTCTTCGCAGCTAAGGATTCTTTTTTACTTCCGGCATGATCCTGTGTCAATTTGGCTGGCCGCCTCAAATGCTTTTCTTTCGGCCATGCTCCGAAATTCTGCACAGGGAATGCCCAGCAGGAGATTTGTCAGATCCCCGGGCAGGGTCCACATGGGATGATGGCCGGTATGCAATTCATGGTAGCCCCATCCCGCGGCTCTGGCGCGCTCGGCGGACCGGATGATACCCTGTCCACGCAGGCCCATCTCGGCTTTATCCGTACAGAAGATGAAGGTGCGCGGCAGGGCCTTTGCCGCCTCGTTTTTCAATTGCAGGGGATGGACAAAGGTCTTGAGGGGGTGCGCCGTAAATCGCGTGTCTTCGGCCAATGCTGCGTCTTCAGATCTGCCTTTGCCGCCATTCAGATAGTGTTCGGCCAGGGCGTTAGCCACCGGGGGATCATAGAGATCCTTCACGGCCTCGCCATCCTGCGGCACAAAGGCGTCGAGATAAACCATCTGTGACAGCCTTTCCGCAGCCCGTTCGGCAACGCCGGTTATGACAGCGCCGCCGTAACTGTGTCCGACCAGAATGACATGATGCAGATCCTCAAACATGAGGACATTGAGGACGTCCAGGATATGGGTTTCCATCGAAAGGTCCGGATGGAACAGATGCCGGCGTTCTCCGAGTCCCGTCAGGGTCGGGGTATAGACATCCTGTCCCGCCTCCCGCAGAAGCGACGGGACGGAGCGCCAGATCCAACCTCCGGCCGTCGCGCCATGCACCAGGACAAATGTTGCCATGGAAATTTCTCCCTCAATCCGATTGGTAAATCCCTCTCACGGGACCAGGAGCTTGAAACCTGTTTGGGAATCCAGGATCCGCCTGCTCGTTGAGTCTATCAACTCAAAAAGGACGATCTCCATGACATGCCAGACCTTGACCCCGGTGCGGATACAGCCGGTGACGGTCTCCGACTGCCGGCCGCAGGCCATATGCATGTGAAGGATGGGGTTGCCCTCGTCGTCAGGAAAGAGGGCGCCGACGCCGGATACCTCGTGGACGTCGCCTAGGATATGCTGCATAGGAATAATTGGTTTTGTGCGTCCCTCTTCCGGTCCGACGACTATTTTGCTGCCGCCGTCCGCGCCGCCCAGAATGATGAGCGCCGCCGCTCCGATATTCCGGTCACGCGCAAATTTTTCGATGGCCTCGTGAACGATATCTCCGTCTTCCAGGCGGATCACAAAAATCCGCCCCGGTTTGGCTTCGCTGTATTTCATGCGCGTGAAGTTAGTGGATTCAGGTCAAGCTGTCAAGGAGTTTCCGGGCCACGCGGATCAGGCCCGGAATGACAAAAGGGGTTGACAGAAGCGAGCGGTTCTGATTTAGGGATGCCGTCCGGCAGTGACGGTTCATTGCAAAAAACGCAAGAAGGAGACAACTCATGTTCAGGACAGCCATTACCGAAATGTTCGGGATCAAATATCCCATTATCTGCGGCGCCATGATGTGGCTCTGCAAGCCCGGCTTCTGCGCCGCCGTCTCCAACGCGGGAGGCATGGGCAATCTCACGGCCGGCAACTATGAGACGGAAGCGGAATTTCGCGCCGCCATTGAGGAAACCCGGAAACTGACGGACAAGCCCTTCATGGTCAACATTACGCTGCTGCCTTCGCTGCGCATCACGCCGGAGCACCACCAGATTTACATTCGGATCTGCGCCGAGGAAAAAGTGGCCGGCATCGAGTTTTCCGGGACCCCCGTGGATAAGGCCGCCGGCATGGAAGCCATTCCGCTGCTTAAAAAAGCCGGCGTAAAAATCTTCCATAAGGTCGGTGCTGTCCGTCACGCCATTCATGCCGAGCGTGTGGGGTATGACGGCATCTATGCAGCCGGCATTGAAGAAGGCGGCCATCCGCTCAACGACGACGTCACAACCATGATTCTGACGCCCCGGATTGCGGATTCCGTGAAGATTCCCGTGGTGACCGTCGGAGGCATCGCCGACGGCCGGTCTGTGGCCGCAGCGCTCGTACTCGGGGCCCAGGGGGTCATGATGGCCAGCCGTTTCATCGCCACCCGGGAGTGCGAGGTGCACGACAATATCAAACAGGAGCTCCTCCGACGGCAGGAGTATGAAACCACGATGTTCGGCAAGTCCATCGGGCTGCAAGGGCGGGCGCTCAAAAGCAAGGTCATTGAGGAGGTCTGCGCCATCGAAGAGCGGGGCGGCGGCTTTGAGGAACTCATCCCATTGCTGTCCGGCCAACGGATCAAGGACGCCTGGGAAACGGGCGATGTGGACTACGCCCCCCTGATGGTCGGCCAGTCGATCGGGCTGATTCAGGATATTCCGACCTGCCGGGAATTGCTGGACAGGATGGCCAGAGAGGCCATGGAGCATCTTGAAAAAGCAGCCCGGCTGGTTCAATAAACCTCCGAACCATCAGTAACCTCCATTGCTTTTATTGATGCATGCGGGAAAGATGATTTCGTCGGAATTTGATATTGAGGGAATATAGATCAATGTAGTGAGGACGAAACGGTATGATCGATGAGAAATACGAAGCCCTGGCGCTTTTTGTGGAATCGGGCATCGAAGGCATCGGGCGAACGGGCTTGAAAGTTCTTTCCCTGCGTGACCGTTATGTGAAGCTCCTGATGCCGCTTCAGGGAAATGTCAATCACGTGGGGATCATGTATGCCGGCTCCCTATTTACCATCGGCGAGGTCATGGGCGGCGCCATTTTCGGCGCATCCTTTGACATGAGCCGGTATTATCCCCTCGTCAGGGAGGTGCATATCCGCTTCCGGCGCCCGGCCCTGACAGACATCACGCTGGAAACCGAACTGAGCGAGGAACTGGCGGTCCGGATCCGAGCGGAACTCGAAGAAAAGGGAAAGGCGGACTTTACGCTCGATCTTGAGCTGATTGATGCTCGCGGAGAGGCTGTCTCGCTGGTACAGGGAAGCTGGCAGGGACGGAAAATGACGCCGGAGCTTACCGCGCTCCTGTCACAGATTTCCGGGTGACAGGCTGAAGTCATGATGTCATATACGGTATACTGAACGGATTAGCTTAATCATATGAGGAGACTCTATGTCGAAAGAACAAAGTGCCATTCGGGAAGAGACGGACAGAAGGTTAATGGCGAATAAAATTTCAAGAGGTCAGATCAGCGAAAAGCAGCTTGCGCAATATCTGAAGACGCTGCCCGATGTATCGGAGAATGCCGAAGAAGTGGTTGTCGTCATGGAAGAAAGAAAATAGGCCTCGAAAAGGGCACCTGATGCTGATCGATTCCCACGCCCATCTGGAAATGCGGGAGTTTGACCTGGACCGCGGCGAAGTTGTGCGCCGGGCGAAAGAGGCCAGCGTTGACGCCATCGTAACCGTCGGAACGAATCTCCGGGATTGCCTGAAGGCTCTGGCCATTGCCGCCCAGTATGAATTCGTTTATGCCGCGCTGGGCGTTCACCCCCATGACGTCAAGGGCATTGACAAAGAAACATACGGCGCCATCCGCAAGCTTGTCTGTCAGCCGAAGGTCGTCGCCTATGGGGAAATCGGTCTGGATTTTTTCCGCAACCGTTCGCCGCGGGATGTCCAGATCCGGTGCTTCGGCGAACAGCTTGAGATGGCTGACGAATTCAACCTGCCCGTGATCATTCACGATCGCGATGCCCATGCGGAAACCCTCAATATGCTAAGGGCCTGGAAAGGGAAAAAACGCGGAATCGTTCACTGTTTTTCCGGAGACGCCGCCATGGCAAGGAAGTGTCTCGATCTGGGCTTTCATATTTCCATTCCGGGACCGGTGACCTATCCCAAATCGGAGAAACTGCTCGAAGTGGTCCGGCAGGTTCCCCTGGAGCGAATGCTTGTGGAAACCGACGCGCCTTATCTGACGCCGCAACCGCACCGGGGCAAGCGCAACGAACCCGCCTACGTGGTTCATACCGCGAAAAAAATCGCCGACATCAAAGGTCTCACACTGGCGGAGGTCGGCGCCGCGACGTCGCAAAACGCGCGGGCTGTTTTCGGCATCAAGTAAGCAAGCCACTATTTTAATTGACACACACACTCTTTCTTCGTACATTCCCTTATCGAAAAAAAGTCCCTGTTGCGCCAAACGCCACTTCCTTCGAGGAGATACCCGTATGAATATGAAAATATTCGAGAATATGGAAGCGCCGGAGCTGAAAAATTATATCGCGTTTCTGCTGTGGAACTTCCGGGTCGTCGACGCCTTCTGGTTTCTCTACACGGCGGAACAGTTCGGCCAGCCCGTGGCCGAGCGCATCAATGAACGCGTCTGGGATCGTGTTGGCGGCATGGCGGCCAAGGATCTGGTCAAAAGATTCCCCCTTGAAGAAAAGGGCTTGAAGGGATTCGTCAAGGCCCTGAGGTTCTTCCCCTGGGCGATCCTGATCGGATATGAGATTCTCGAATCTGATCACGAGGTGATTCTGACCGTGCCGTCCTGTCCGATACAGGTTGCCCGGCTCAAGCGTGGAATCGGCGAGTTTGTCTGCAAGGATATGCACCGGGGGGAATTCGCCAGCTTTGCCGAGGTCATCGACGAGCAAATTCAAGTGGAATGTCTCTTTGCGCCGCCCGATCCGCACCCCGCAGAGGCCTTCTGCAAGTGGCGCTTTTTTCTCAAGGAAGGGAGCTGATTCCATGCACTCGCTCATCGATAAAAAAACCGTGGAGTCGATCCGTGAAACGGGCAATGCGGACGTGAACATGACCAATCGCGTCGAAATACTGGAAAAATGGGGGCTTCCCTACGACCGCCGGGCCGAGAACGTTGTCATCTCAGGCTGCCAGATCCCCTTCCTGATCCCGCATGTCCTTCAGCAATATGCCCGGATTCTGGATCGCTGCAAAGTGAGCTACACGTTCCTGTCGAAGGAGTACTGCTGCGGCAATTATCTCTACCGGCCGGCGATCAAGCAACGCGACGAGCAGGCCCTGGCTGAATGCCGGTCGCTTTCGCAAGCGTTCATCGGGATGAACCTGGAACTGGCCCGGGCGCTGGGCGCAAAAAGGACCGTGATTTTCTGTTCGCCCTGTTACCCCATCTTCAGGCATGCTTTCCCGGAGGCGGACATCGTCTTTTATCCCAGGCTGCTGGAGGAGGCGCTCCCGACGATGCAGTGGCGTGGAGCAATCGACTACTATGCAGGCTGCTATAGGCTACATAGAAAACTCGCCCCGTCCCCCATGGACCTGAAATCGACCAACGCCGTCTTCGACAAAATCGAGGGGCTCTCCGTCAACCGCATCGGCGCCCCGGCCTGCTGTCACACCGAGCAGGGCCTGAGCCACATGCTAGCGAATGTCAGGACGAATTACATGGTCCATGTGTGCAACGGCTGCTACATCCGGGCGCGCGAAAACATGCCCGCAAACAATCAGGCGGAGATTCTGCTGCTGCCGGAATTTATCTGCAAGATCAACGACTGGGAAAGCCCTGATCCGGCCGGCTATTGAGATGTTGGAGAAGATTCGCCGCCCAACACCAGTTGCGTTCATTGATTTCCGATCGAAGTGTGCAACTGGTTGACAGCTTCATTTTAGAAACGACCGTGTTTCCCTATTCCCTGCGAAAACTTCTTCACCCCTGCCTGCAGCTCACCTGCAGCAATCACCTCCATACCCAGGCGAAATTCCAGATCCGTTGCCTCATCCATCGGCAGATCAAATCCCCTATATACGGACTGACGGTCACTGCGCATGCATGACTGGGGGAAGGCGGCGATCTGAAGAGCCAATGCTTCCGCTCCCTCTCTTACTGTTCCCCGTTCAACGAGCCGGTTGGCCAGTCCCATGACAAAGGCTTCCTCACCACTGACAGGGCGTCCTGTGAGAATCATGTCTAACGCGCGGCTCATCCCGATCAAACGAGGAAGGCGTTGCGTGCCGCCATCGATGAGAGGGACACCGTAGCGCCGGCAAAAGACCCCGAAAACGGCGTCCCGCTCCACGACCCGCAGGTCACACCAGCAAGCCAGTTCCAATCCTCCAGCTACGGCATAACCGGATACGGCAGCAATGACAGGCTTGGATGCTCTCATACGACTTGGACCCATCGGACCCGGCTTGGACATGTCAGAATCTAGGCTGTTGACTGCGCTCAGATCACCCCGGGCTATGGCTTTGAGATCAGCTCCGGCGCAAAAGTTACCCCCTTCACCATACAACACAGCCGCAAGCAGGCTGCTATCCCGTTCAAAATCTTCGAAAGCCTCGACAAGTAGTGTCGCCGTTTCCCGGTCTACGGCATTTCTGCTCTCGGGTCTATTGATGATGACCGTGCAGATCACATCCTTTTTTTCCACCAGAACCTTCATGTCTGTATCCTCCGTTCTTGGATAAATTTTCGTATAAAAAAGTCTGGATAGGATCGTCTTCATCTGTATTGTGACATGGTCAGAAGATGATCCTTTTTTTCAAAATAAATCAATTGATTTTATTCCGTCAACAATGGATAAATATGCCACTGCTCTGATTCAAATACCTATACGCAACAAAAAGGTGATTCCAGCGATTTGGCGTCCTTGAAAAATCTCAATACAGCTTTTTTTATTGAAGCCTTCCTTCCTGCTATACGTACCAAACTGATGTTTTTGACAGATATGCTTTGTTTCTTTCGGCAATAATGAACAAACCTACGCTATTCCGCCCTGTAAAAAAACATTGACATGATATCATATTGTGTTATCATCTGGCCATGAATGGCAAACACAGGAAAACCCTTGAAGCCATATTTACTAACCCCGTCAACGGGAACATTAAATGGTTGAGGATAGAGGCGTTGTTCGTTGCCGCTGGATGTGTTGTTGTGGAGGGTTCCGGTTCTTCCGTTACCTTTGAGAAAAACGGAAGACGGGCATACTTCCATCGCCCTCATCCTCAAAAAGAGGCGTTGCGTTACAGGGTGACAGACGCCAGACATTTTCTTGAATCTATCGGAGTAAAGCATGAACGCCATGAAATACAAAGGATATGCAGCTCGTATCGAGTATGATGCCCATGACCGTATATTTGTAGGTCATCTGGTCGGTATACGTGACATTGTGGGGTTTCACGGAGCGTCTGTTGAAGAGCTTGAAACCGCATTCCATGAGGCCGTTGACAATTATCTTGCCGCTTGCGCCAAACTTGGACAACAACCCAATAAACCGGTATCCGGCAAGATATTGCTGCGAGTGCCGCCTGAAATTCATTCCGCAGCGATAATGATGGCCGAAAGCGAGGGCAAAAGCCTTAACCAGTGGGCCGCTCATGTTTTGGCCGAGGCTGCGAACTGCAGTTGAACCAATATTTGCTGTCGGTTTGCGGTCGTTTTATAAGGTAAGTGCAGACTCAACACCCGCTTTGGTTGCTCCAAATCATGAAAGAATTTTTGAGATTTGCTCCGTGAGAATAAGTTTTCAGTATGATAACCAAAAGTTTCCGGCTGGGGAAGAATATTGGACAAAAAAACACTGCTTAAAAGAAATACTACGTATATCGTTTATCCTGCAATTCTGATTGTTTGTGCTATCATCATATTTTTGGGTATGCGCTTCTCCCTGATAGAAGGACATAGGGAAATCAAAGAATATGTTGCGACAAATATAGGCGACATCGAGTCTTCCTTCACGAAGGATTCAGAAACAGTCATCAAAGGCTTGGGAGAGGAAATCATCCGTCTGAAAGCGGAAAGGGTTGCGAAGGATATTGAAAATTATCTGATCCGCCACCCCCGCGCAACCATAAAAGACATGCAGAACGACCCTCAGTTCAAGCCGATTGCCATTCAGCCGGTCGGGGAAACTGGTTACACGGCGCTACACGAAGCGAACACATCCATCAACCGGTTCCATGTCAACCCGAAAATCATTAACACAAGCCTTAGTGCTCTGGCCAGCGGCCTTCCGGACTTCTGGAAAATTATCGTGGCAGCGATCGAAGGTAAAAATGCCGGAGGATATTACAAATGGCGTGAAGCGGATGGAAGCTTACGCGAGAAATACATGTGGATTGCAAAAGTGTCCCGTCCGACAGCGGATGGCATCATTTTAAACGTTGCCGCGACAACATACATCGACGAGTTTATGCAGCCTCTCGCACGATTATCTGAGAAATTTCACAGGGAAAGTACCGCGGCAAACTTAATAATTGGGAATTTGAGCGAAAGAACCCAAAGCAGGACCCTTATCGCCATTGGGATGCTCATCCTTATCTTCTGTGGCATCGTGGGTTATTTGGCTGTCCGTTTGATCCGCGGATATCGTCGGATTGAGCGTGAAATTGAGGATCGAAAGAAGATTGAGTCAGAATGGCAGAAGCTTGCCGCAGTTGTGGAGCACACCAGTGAGCTTGTTAATCTGGCTGCCCTGGATGGCAAGATGTTTTTCCTCAATGAGGCCGGTGGAATAATGCTCGGCATACCACCCGGTGATGTCGAAAAATATAGTATTATGGAAGTTATTCCGGATGAGTTGAAATCCAAAGTTGAAAACGAGGTGTTACCGGCCATTTTGAAAGAAGGCTGTTGGGAAGGCGACCTCCAGTACCGTAACCTTAAAACCGGCGCCTTGACTGATGTGTATGCGATGACCTTCCCTATTCGTACTTGGGACGGTGAACCGTCTTATCTGGCCAATGTTTCTCATGATATCACTGATCGAAAGCGGGCGGAAGAGGCGCTGCAGAAACAAGGAAGCAAGATGTTGAGCATCTTCCGTGCTGCTCCTGTCGGTATCGGCCTGGTCATCAAAAGGGTCCTTTACGAAGCCAACGATATGTTGTGTTCGATGACGGGGTATTCACGCGAGGAACTGCTCGGACAGGACGCCATAATGCTATATCCCACCCAGGAGGACTATGACTATGTAGGACAGGAAAAGTATCGTCAAATTGCTGATAAGAATATCGGAACCGTGGAAACACGCTGGAAGAAAAAAGACGGTACGGTCATTCAGATTATCTTGAGTTCAACCCCACTCGAGCCCGATGACCTTGCAAAAGGGGTAACTTTCACAGCCCTGGACATCACCTCCAGCAAGCGGGCGGAGGAGGATTTATCCCTTCATGCAGTAAAGGCGAGAGCGCTGCTCAATCTTCATATGATGGCCGACGAATCGCAGCAGATTATCCTGGATTTTGTTCTGGAAGCGGCGCAACAGGCCTGTCGGAGTCAATTCTCTTTTATCGGGCTCATGGATGAAACCGAATCCGTCATGATGATTCACGCCTGGTCGAAAGACACGATGGCCCAGTGCTCCTCCGTGGACACGCCGATTCACTTTCCCATTTCCGAAGCGGGTGTATGGGGGGACTGCGTCCGGCAGAGAAAATTAGTGATGATAAACGATTACGAGGCCCCCTGGCCCGATAAGAAAGGCTACCCCGAGGGGCATGTCCCCATTCGGCGTTTTCTCAGCGTTCCCATATTTGACGGTAATAAGATCGTCACCGTCGCCGCCGTTGCCAACAAAAAAGAACCCTACGTGGAAGAGGACGTCACTGCCTTGATATCCCTGGCCAACAAGATGTGGGAAATCCTGCGGCGCAAGCGGGCGGAGGAGGAATTACGGCAGACCCTTGACAGTCTAAGGAAGGCGTTTGGCACGACCATTCAGGTCATGGTATCCGCTGTAGAGGCCAGA